>Ga0182015_10002717_pt1 | contig 20798 bp, 21 predicted proteins | sample 712P3MmetaG_FD_120478 | JGI IMG/M metagenome (GOLD analysis project Ga0182015, IMG submission 120478) | Permafrost microbial communities from Stordalen Mire, Sweden - 712P3M metaG | ecosystem: Environmental > Terrestrial > Soil > Wetlands > Permafrost | place: Sweden: Stordalen | collected...
CCAGCTCGTCCGGGGCGCGGCGCCGCTCGACCACGATCCCGACGGTATCTGCGGGGCGCTGCGGCGAGTGGGGAATCTGCGCAGGCAGCAGGAATATGTCGCCCTCGCGAATGGCCACGTCGACGATGCGGCCATCCGCGACGACCTTGAGGACCATGTTTCCCTCGACTTGGAAAAACAACTCCTCGCCCGGATCATGATGAAAATCCTTGCGGGAATTCGGGCCGCCGACGGCCATGACGATGAACTCGCTGTTCTGAAACAGCAGCTTGTTGCCCACGGGCGGCTTGAGCAGGTGCCGATTCTCGTCGATCCACAGACGCAGATTGAAAGGCGTAAATGGTCGCATGGGCCCATTATAGGGCGGTTTTGCGACTTCGCCGCGTCCGCGGACGATCAGGGGGCCAAGAAACCCGTGCAGTCTACTTTCACCGGCCGGGCGCCGGGTGTGTCGAGCCTGAGCGCCGTGAGGCTTCCTCCCCAGACGCATCCGGTGTCGAGGCTCACCACATTGGCGTCGCTGAAGAACCCCAGGGTCGACCAATGGCCGAAAACCACCCGGGGCCCGTGCCAGCGGGCTTCGGCTGCCTCGAACCACGGTATGAGCGACCTCGTCTGCAACTTGCGCGGCGCGCCCTTGGCGCGCAGCGCGAGTCGGCCATCGGCGTCGACATAGCGCAACCGTGTGAAGCAATTGACGATGAAGCGCAGGCGCTCCACACCGGTGAGGCGATCGTCCCAGCGGTTCGGTTCATCCCCGTACATCTCCTCGAGCAGGCTTTCAGGATGCTTTCGCAAGGCCCGCTCGAATTCCCGGGCGCAAGAGCGGGCGGTGGCGATGTCCCATTGCGGAGCCAGCCCGGCGTGCACCATGCAAAGATTGAGATCCGGATCCTCGTGCAGCAGCGGCCTCCCCAGGAGCCATCCGAGGAGGGCATCGCGGTCGGGGGCATCCAGGATGTCCCCGATCGTGTCGTCGTTGCGCAGACGCCCGCGCCCGAGGGCGACCGCCAGCAGATGCAGATCATGATTGCCGAGGACCACCGTCGCGGCATCGCCAAGGGCCCGAACACGCCGCAACGTTTGCAGCGATTCAGGCCCGCGGTTGACGAGATCGCCGACAAACCATAGCCGGTCGCGGTCGGCGGAAAATTTCAACGCGTTCAGCAGCGCGCCGAGTTCCGTGTCGCAGCCTTGGATATCGCCGATTACATAGAGGGCCAAGATGCGCCGCGAACGTCAGTGAAGGACTCCCGGCATCGCCAGCCGGAAGGGAGCGATAGGCGCGTCGAATTGCTGTCCGTCGTCCGCCATCATCTGATAGCTGCCCTGCATGGTGCCGACAGGAGTCTCGATGACGGCGCCGCTCGAGTAGCGAAAACCCTGGCCAGGCTTGAGGTAGGGCTGTTCGCCGACCACGCCGTCGCCGCGGGTCTCCTTCACATTGCCGTTCGCGTCGGTGATGATCCAGTGTCGCGTCAGCAGCCTCGCCGAAACCTGTCCCTCGTTGCGGATGGTGATCGTGTAGGAGAAAACGAAGCGCTTGTCGCGCGGGTCGGATTGTTCCTCGACATACGATGTCTCGACGTCGACGCGGATCTTCAGGGCGGGCGTTTGGGGCGTCTCCATTGATGGACTACCTTAACCGCACGGCGAGCACGTCGCAATGCGCGGCGTGCAGGACGGCATCTTCCGTGAAGTTGACGAGGATGGCGAGGCCGTGGCGCTCGCGGCTGCCGACGACGATCAAGTCCGGGTTCTCTTCGCCGGCGACGCGCAGGATTTCCGTCTTGGTGTTGCCCACTTCGACCCGAAGGTCCGCGCCCGCCAGTCCGAGCCGGGCGGACAGTTCGCTCAGCTTGACGTGCGACCGCTTGATCAATTCCTCTTCGATCTGCACCGTACGCATCAGGGATTCGCCCATGGGTTCCACCGGGGCGAACTCGACGACGTGCAGCGCGACGATTTTCGCCTGCGAGTAGGCGGCAAGATCCCGGGCGGCGATGGCCACCTGTTCGCTGTCGTGCGAAAGATCGAGCACCACCAATAGTTTTCTATATGCCGGCATGAGAACCTGAGTATAGCGGACTGCAGCAGCGCTCAAGCGCTTTGTAGCGCGCCCTCGCCGCGCAGCCGGCAGTAGTGCGCGGCGAGTCGGCCGAATTGCGCCGGCGACAGCGTTTCGGGGCGCAGCTGGGGGTCGATGCCGCAGGCTTCGATCTGCGCCCCGGTCAGCAGCGATTTGAGCCCGTTGCGCAGAGTCTTGCGACGCTGCGAAAAAGCCGCGGCAACCAACGTCCGGAGCGCGCCGTCCTCGCCGATGTCGAATCGGGGCCCCTGCGTGGGCCGCAGGCGCACGATCGAGGACCATACCTTGGGGCGCGGCTGAAAGGCGCCGGGCCCGACATCGAACAGAGCCTCGACCTCGGCGTATGCGGCCAGCATCACGGTCAACCTTCCATATTCCTTGCCGCCGGGTTGCGCCGCCATGCGTTCGACCACCTCCTTTTGCAGCATGAAATGCATGTCGCCGATCGCGGAACGCTGCTGCAACAGGCGAAACAGCAGGGGGGTGGAAATGTTGTAGGGCAGATTGCCCACGACGCGCAGCGGCGCACCAGCGGCGCGCAACGCGACGAAATCGGTGTCCAGGACGTTCTCGACGCGAACCCGCAGGTGTTGCGCCGCCCGTGAATCGGACCTGAGCGAACTCGCAAGATCCCGGTCGATCTCGATCACGTCCATGTTCCCGGCCCGCGCCAGCAGGCTGAACGTCAGGGCGCCGCGCCCGGGCCCGACCTCCACCAGCCGATCGCCCGCGACCGGCGCCACTGCGTCGACGATGCGGCGGATGATCCCGGGGTCATGCAGGAAATGCTGACCGAAGCGCTTACGGGCCCGCATGGTCCGTAGGAGCCTGTGTGTGCAATCTGCGTGGCCGCGAGCGCGGCAGATTCCCCGTCACTCGTGCGTGCTCGTGAGGCGGATGGCGAGCGCAACGGCCGCGCAAAGGCTCCCGGCATCCGCCTGGCCGCTGCGCGCCAGGGGCAAGGCCGTGCCGTGATCGACGCTGGTGCGCAATATCGGAAGCCCCAGCGTCACGTTCACCGCATTGCCGAAACCCACGTGCTTGAGCACCGGGAGCCCTTGGTCGTGATACATCGCCACCACGACATCGGCGCTCGACAGGAATTGCGGCGCGAATGCCGTATCGGCGGGTATCGGGCCGCGCACCTTCAGGCCCTCGCCCCGCAACTCGTCGAGGACGGGCGCAATCACATCGATTTCCTCGCTTCCCAAGTGGCCCGATTCGCCTGCGTGCGGATTCAAGCCCAGCACCATGATGCGGGGGGACGGAATCCCGAAATGGCGCTCCAGATCCGTATGCACGATGCGCAAGGTCGCCTTCAGCCGTTCCCGGGTGATCGCACGCGGGACGTCGGCGAGCGCCAAGTGGGTCGTCACCAGCGCCACCCGCAAGTCGCCGCTCAACAACATCATCACGGGCAGTGCAGCACGGGTTCTGGCCGCCAGGTACTCCGTGTGACCCATGAACGGGAAACCCGCATCCATGATGGCGCTCTTCTGCACCGGTGCGGTCACCATGGCGGCAAATTCGCCGTTGGTGCAGCCGTCGCAGGCGCGATCCAGCATCTTGATGACATAAGCGGCATTGCGGGGGTCCAGTGCGCCGGCGGCCACGGGCACTGCCGTCGGAATGTGCAATACCGTCAATGTGCCGGCCGCGTGGGCTGCGGGCCTCGCGGAGTCGTATTCCGTGATTCGCAGCGGCAGGTGCAGTGCGGCAGCGGTGGCGGCAAGCAGCGCGATGTCGCCGGCCACGACGAGATCCGCCTTCCAATCCTTCTGCGCCAGCATGACGCAGATGTCCGGTCCTATCCCGGCCGGCTCTCCCGAAGTGACGATGATCCGCGGTAGGTACACTACATTTTAAATTCGACGGGGATGACGAAGAGCCGCCGCACGATCACATCTTGACCTCGACGAAGGCCTCGTCGCGTAAACGGCGCAGCCAAAGCTCCGTCTCTTCGTCAGCCTTGCTTTCGCGGATCGCCCCAAAGGCATGCTGCCGGCGCACATCGTCGGTGCTGTCGTAGGTGCGGGTGCCGAGCATCTGGACGATGTGCCAGCCGTACCGGGTCTTGAACGGCTCGCTGATTTCATTCGGATTGAGATTCGCGATCGCCTTGTCGAACTCGGGCACGAAAGTGCCGGGACCGCTCCATCCCAGATCGCCGCCGTCGGGCGCCGATCCCGGATCCTGCGAGGTTGCCGATGCGATACCGGCGAAATCCTCGCCCTTCAAGATGCGGTCGCGCAGCTTGCCGAGCTTCTGCCTTACGGTCTCGTCGTCGTCCAACTCATTGGGCTTGAGCAGGATATGCCGCACGTGGATCTGATTGACGATGACCTGGGCCTCGCCGCCGCGGCGTTCATTGAGTTTGACGATGTGATAGCCGCTCGGGGTGCGGACGGGATCGCTGATGTCGCCCGGCTTCATCTTCGTGACGAGATCCAGGATGAACTGCGGCATCTGGGACCCTTTGCGCCATCCCAGCTGGCCGCCGTCGAGGGCGGTCTGGCTATTGGAATTGGCTATGGCGAGCTGGCCAAAGTCCTCGCCCTTCTTTGCCCGGCTGGAGAGATCCTGGGCTTTTTTTGCGATATCGTCGAGCTGCTGTGGAGTCGCGGCCGCCGGCAACGAGAGGAGGATGTGCGACACATTGAACTCATCGTTGGTCGCCGCGTTCTCCTGGCGCGCGAGGTATTGGTCGAGCTCCCGGGGAGTGACATTGATGTGCGCGATGACGTCGCGCTGGCGAAGCGTGCTCAAGGTCAGCTCCTTGCGCATGGATTCGCGGTACTGTTTGTAATCGACGCCCTGGGCTTCCAGCGCGGTGGGCAATTGATCGAATGGGATCTTGTTGCGCTGTGCGATTTCCTGCAGCGCACCGTTCAGCTGTTCGTCCGACACGGTGAGGCCGATCCGCTTGGCCCGCTGGGCCTCGATTTCCTGCAGGATCAGGCGATCCAGCACCTGCTGCCGGAGCACGCTCTGCGACGGCAGTTCGACCTTCTGTTCCTGCAGTCGCTTGGCGACCGCGCTGATCTGGCCGTCCAGCTCGCTTTTCAGCACCAGGCCGTCGTTCACGACGGCGGCGATGCGGTCCAGCAATTCCCCGTGGACGCCGATATCCCGGGTTTGTGCGCCGGCCGGGGCGATGATGGCGACGGCGAGAACGAGCCCGCAGGTGGCGGCGAAAATGCGAATAAACCGGCTCAGGGTGTCGATGATGTGCTCTCTCCAGGGCATTGGGGTTACGGGACGGGATTGTTCGGGTCGTCGGCTTTCGTATTGCTGACCGGGTACCCGGGAATCTCCTTTTGCAAGAACGAATCCGCAGGCTTTCCGACCGAACTTAACCCCGTCAGTTCCAATTGTAATGCAATCGAGGAACTCAGTCCCGTACTGACGTTGCTGTCCGAGGCCCGCTCGAGGTAGCGCCGCTGCACGATCTGGATGCGATAACAGCAGCTTTTGTATTCAATTCCAGCCACTTGCTCGATGGTTTCGTGATCCTGCAGGGAGTAGACCCAGCGCCCAATGGTGTTCCAGCGGCCGGCGATGGGCCAGACGAAGGAGCCGTCATATTGCTTCAGAATGCCCGTCTGAAAGCGGTAGGACAGGTTGAACACCTTGGCGGGGTCGGGGTGGTATTGGACCCCGATTTCCTCCTTGTCCGTGTGCGACGTATAGGGATTCCATTGGTAGTCGAGGTTCACGGTCACGTGCTTGTAGGCGGTCATGGCGACCTCGGTGACGATGTCCGAGGCGGTGTACTGCTCGGCCTGCTGGTAGATCTGGCCCGTCTGCGTGGTGGCCGGCTGACCGGAGCACGTCAGGTAGGTCTGGCCCGGCCCAGCGGCCCCATTCTGGGCGCGCACGCCTGTCATGGACAGCGCGGGCGAAGCCAGCGGGTTCGGGTTGTACAGGTTGTAATACGCCGCCGTCGGCGGGCAGGTCGTCAGCAGCAGGGATTCCTCGGGAATGGTCACCCGCGGGACGGAGATATAACGGATCTGGCCGATGGTCGCGGACAAGTACTGGGTCCCCGTCACCGTGTCGAACAGCCGCGTGGTCAAGCCCATGGCGACCTGATTGGCATCGCTGATGCGGTCGTCGCCCACGAAGCGATTGGTGCGAAACAGCTCCGTCATGTTGAGGTCGGGAAGCGCGGTGTCGAAGATCGGAAGCTCGTTCTGATTGCGGTACGGCACGTAGCTGTACACCACGCGCGGCTCGAGCGTTTGCGTGCGCTGGCCGTTCGACCCGGCGTTGCGCTCGAATACCAGGCCGGCGTCGAGCCGGCCGAAGGGCATCGTGCGGCCCGGCGTGCTGGGAAGGCCCTGGCCCGCATTCTCCAAATCGTATTGGGTGAAGTGGTAGCCGACCGCGGGCTCGAAAAAGTACCCCGCGCCGGTCGCGGACCACCGCAGCTCCGGTGACACGTCGATGCGTACCCCGGTGGGCGTGGGGAGCGCACCCGGCGGGGTGGCGCCCGGGTTTGCCAGAAATACGTCGTCGATGTTCTTTCGCACGAAATTGACGGCCTCCGAATTGACCGCGAATTCGAGGTCGCTGCCCAGGATGGGCCACAGTCCCTCGGCGTCGATGCGGGGCACGCTCGAATAGGGACGCTCATAGTCGTACAGCGCGCTGTCTATGGTTTGAAAGTTCTGCAGCTCTCCCTTGATGCGCCAGACGTCGTCGTAATATTGGACCGCGGCGCGCCGCTCCAGAAAGGTCACGCTGGTCTGTTCCGAACCCACCGCGAAGTCGGAAAAATAATTGACGTCGCTGACGCTGGTGACGTCGGTGTCGAAGCGCAGTCCGTGTGCAAGGTCGGTGACATCGTTGAAGTGAAAGTAGGTGCGGTTGCCGTGCTCCTGCTTGTCGTCGGGCAGGAACGTGCCGTCGACGATGCCGTGGGAATTCGCGGTGAGATAGCGGAACTCCTCGGCCAGCTGCACGCCGCGCGCCGATTGGATGCCGGGCGTCAGCGTGAGGTCGTAGTTCGGCGCCAGGTTGAAGTAATAAGGCACTTCGAGGTGGTAGCCGGCGCTGGTGGAGTGCCCGAAGTTCGGAAACAGGACCCCGCTCTTGCGCTCGTCACCCATCGGAAAGGAAATGTACGGAGTGTAGAACACGGGCACGTTCTTGAACCGCAGATACACGCCCCTTCCGGCGCCTTCCTGGTTCGTCGTATCCAGGTTGAGCGACGAGGCCTGCAGCATCCAGTCCTCGTTGCCCACCGGACAGGTGGTGTAGCGAACCTGCTCGAGTTCCACGTTGCCGTCCGGCTGCACCGCCATCCGCCGCGCGAAGCCGCGACCGTTGCGGTCCAGGATCTGAAAATTCGCCTCATCGAAATCGGCGCCGCCCACGGTGTCGTAGTTCCCGTCGTCGCTCTTCAACCGCAGCTTCGGATCCTCGAAGTCCACCGCCCCCTTGACCGCCAATTTGCCGGTGTTGTAGTCGTAGGTCATCGAATCCGCGGACACCGTGCGCTCGTCCTGGCGGACCTTCACGTGGCCGCTCGCCAAGGCCCGGCCCGCGGCATCCGCCTCGAAGTAGTCGCTGTCGATGTGAACGAGATGGTCTTGCGGGCCGGGCGAAACGGCCGGCGGCGCGGAATGCTTGGGCGGAGCAGGGCACATATCCCCGGCGTGAACCATCGATGCCGTCGCAACGCAGGCAAAAGCAGCCAATGCGGCACGAACGTGAAATGCCATGGGCAAAGTGAATCGCCTTACTCGGTATACTAAAGCCGCCGCATTTGCGGTGGCTGAATGGTCAAGCATGGGTCTACCGGATGCAAGCGATTCCCGCCTCGCGGCGCTCACCCGATGGGTGGCCGAAGATCTGGGATTTTCCGGCAGCGAAATCGAGCCGGCCTCGGCGGACGCGAGCTTTCGCCGCTATTTCCGATTGATCCGGGGCGGCGATTCGTACATCGTCATGGATGCTCCACCGGACAAGGAGGACGTCGCACCCTTCGTCAGCGTGGCCCGCCGCCTGGCGGGCATGGGATTGAATGTTCCCATCGTATTGGCGAGAGAGCCGGACCAAGGTTTTCTGTTGCTCTCCGATCTGGGGACCTGCCAGTATCTCGATGAGCTCAAGGCTGACCGCGAGGTCGACCGCCTGTACGCCGATGCGCTCGCGGCGCTGGTGGCCATGCAGACGGCCGGCGGCGCGGCTTCTCGCGAGTTGCCCGCCTACGATCGTGAGCTGCTGTTGCGCGAGATGGAGCTTCTGCCGGAGTGGTTCTTAGGAAGCCATCTCGGTCTCATGATCGGCAGCCACGAGCGCGCCGTGTTGGATCGATTGTTCGACTCCTTGGTGCGTTCCGCCTTGTCGCAGCCGGTGACGTTCGTGCATCGCGACTATCACTCGCGGAATCTCCTGCTGACCCAGGACAACAATCCCGGCATCCTGGACTTCCAGGATGCCGTGTTCGGGCCCGTGACCTACGATGCGGTCTCGCTGCTCAAGGATTGTTATATCGCATGGCCCGCGGAACGGGTTCGCGCGTGGCTGCTCGGCTATCGGGAACGATTGATGGCGGCGGGGTTTGCAGTGAGCGGCGACGCGGCGCAGTTTATCCGATGGTTCGACCTCATGGGGCTGCAGAGGCACATCAAGGTGCTCGGGATCTTTGCGCGACTCAATTATCGCGACGGCAAGCCGGGATACCTCAAAGACCTGCCCCGCGTCCTCGACTATGCGCGGGCCACCGCCGCGGCTTATCCGGAAACGTCGGAGTTTGCCGAATTCCTGGCGCAGCGGATCGATCCCGCCTTCGCCGCGGCACAGGCTCGCGTGGGCGCATGATGGCGCCGCCGAACCAACGGCCGGACTCGGCGATGATTTTGGCCGCCGGCAGGGGCGAGCGCATGCGGCCCCTGACGGACACTGTGCCGAAGCCGCTACTGCGCATCCACGGCAGAACGCTGATCGAGCGTCACGTCGAGCAATTGGCAAAATCCGGGATCTTGCGGGTGGTCATCAACCTCGCATGGCTGGGTCCCATGATCCGCGATTACCTCGGCGATGGATCGCGGTTTGGCGTTTCGATCCATTACAGCGAGGAATCGCCGCGCGCGCTCGAGACCGCAGGCGGTATTTTTCGTGCCCTGCCGATGTTGGGCCCCGGCCCCTTCCTGGCCGTGAACGGCGATGTGCTCACCGATTGCCCGTTCGGGACCCTGGAACTCGGCGCCGGCCTCGTCGCGCACCTGGTGCTGGTTCCCAACCCGCCCCAGCACCCCGCCGGCGATTTCGGCCTGCAGTCCGGACTCGCCGTGGCCTGCGCCGCGCGTACATACACATTTTCCGGCCTCGCCATCTACCGGCCCGAGTTCTTTGCCGGCTGCAGCGACGGCGTTTTCCCGCTGAAGCCGCTGCTGGTGCGGGCCATGGACGCACAGCGCTGCGGCGCCGAGCTGTACACGGGCCTTTGGGAGGACGTGGGGACGCCGGAACGGCTGCGGCTGCTGGACGCCTAGCCTAAGGGACGCTGGACCCCCGGCCGGGGTACAATCTCCCGCATGTCTGAATTCAAGGGCATTCCCATCGCGCACCCGGCGCGCCCCACTCGAAGCGGCGAAAAATACACGACGCCTCAAGGCTTTACGGCCATCAAGGACGGCATCAAGCAGTCCGCGCAGGGTGGCGCCGCGGCGCGCAAGCCGCCATGGCTGCGCGCGCCCATGGCGAGCGGGGTCAAGTTCGCGGCCGTCAAAGACATCGTCCGGGAACATCGCCTGAGCACCGTGTGCGAGGAGGCGAAGTGCCCGAACATCGGTGAATGCTGGAATGCCGGCACCGCCACGATCATGTTGATGGGCGCGGTGTGCACCCGCGCCTGCCGGTTCTGCGCCGTGGACACGGGCAACCCCCGCGGCTGGCTCGATGCCGAGGAGCCGGAGAACGTCGCGCGCTCGGTCGCGCTAATGGGCTTGAAGTACGTCGTGCTCACGTCGGTCAACCGGGATGACCTGCCGGACGGCGGCGCGGCGCATTACGCGGCCGCGGTGCGCGCCATCAAGCAGCGCAATCCCGGAACCGCCGTCGAGGCATTGACGCCCGATTTCCAGGGCGTCATGGCGGACGTGCATACCGTTCTCGACGGAGGGCCCGATGTGTTCGCGCAAAACGTCGAGACGGTCGAACGGCTGACGCATCCGGTGCGCGACCCGCGGGCCGGCTATCGGCAGACCCTCGATGTGTTGGCGCAGGCGAAGATCCACCGGCCAACCGTGTTGACCAAGACCAGTCTGATGCTGGGTCTCGGGGAAACCGACGCGGAAGTCGTTAAGACCATGGAGGATGTGCGCGCCGCGTCGGTCGATATTCTGACCCTGGGCCAATACCTGCGGCCGACGCCGAATCACCTGGACGTCGAGCGCTTCGTCACCCCGGATGAATTTGACCGGCATCGCGAGTTGGCCCTGTCGCTGGGTTTTCTGGAGTGTGTGTCGGGCCCGTTGGTGCGTTCGAGCTATCGCGCCGAACAGGCGCTTGCGCGCAACAACGCGGGCCTCGATAACGCCAAGTTGGCCGCGCCGCCGAGCGCGCGCTGATGCACCGCCCGGCACCCTGGGTGAGGCACTTGGGATTGGCGCCGTACGAGCCGACGTGGCGCGCGATGCAGCACTTCACCGACCACCGCGATGCGTCGACGCCCGACGAAATTTGGATGGTCGAGCATCCGCCCGTGTTCACGCTCGGCATCAATGCGAGCCGCGAACACCTGCTGTCGCCCGGCGACATTCCGGTGGTGCAGATCGACCGCGGCGGCCAGGTCACCTACCACGGCCCCGGACAACTGGTGATCTACCCGTTGATCGACATCCGCAGGGCCGGTATCGGCGTCCGGGAATTGGTGGTGTCACTGGAAAACGCGATCATCGCCTACCTCGGCGAACTGGACGTCGCGGCCTGCGGCTCGCGGGCCGCTCCGGGCGTTTATGTCGATGGCGCGAAGCTCGCCAGCATCGGCTTGCGAATTCGCCGCGGCGCCAGCTATCACGGGCTGGCGCTCAACGTGTCGCTCGACCTGCAGCCGTTCGAAAGAATCAACGTTTGCGGTCAGCGGGGGCTTGCCGTCACGCGCCTCAAGGATCTGTGTGCGGTCGGCGACGTGTGCATGGCGGCCGAGGGCATGACCCCGCATCTGTTGCGGGAGCTTGGCATGGGAGCGGCGCGCGCAGGCTCGGGCCCGGCTCACAAGGCCATCAACACCGATTTGCAGGCGGTCAGTTCCAGGTAGATGGAGTCGAGCTGCTCGCGGCTCGCGGCGCGCACCATGTAGGTGACCGCCAAGAAGTTCCCGTCCGCGCTGGTGCGGGTGCGAACGTTCGATTCCTGCAACGGGCCCGCATGGCGCTGCACGATGGCCTCCGTGAGGGCGCGCAGGTCGCTGTCATGCCGGCCAACGACCTTGATGGGAAAATCGCTGGGAAACTCCATAACGGGCGGATTCCGGGGCGGGATCATAGCGCAGGAGTTCCAGCCAGATCGCGCGCGTACTCAATGAAGGCGGCATGCACGCGTCGGAACAGCGGGCCGGGCCTGCCGGCGCCGACCGTGCGGCCGTCGAGGCTGGTCACCGCGAGGACGCCCCGGGTGGCGAAGCTGAGCCAGACCTCGTCCGCCGAGCGCAGCAGCGACTCCGCGACGGGCCCGCTGACGTGGGCCAATTTCAGGCGGACGGCGAGCTCGGTCACGATGTCACGGGTCGTGCCCGGAAGGATGTGATGGCCGTTGGGCGGTGCATGGATCACGCCGGCCGAGACGACGTGAACCGTTGTCGACGAGCCCTCGGTGAGCTCGCCGTTCTCGATCATGATGGTTTCGAAAGCTCCCGCGTCGGCGGCCAGTTTCTTGAGGAGCACGTTCGCGAGCAGCGCCGTCGATTTGATGTCGCGCCTCGACCACCGCGTCTCGGCGGCCGTCACTGCCGCCACGCCCCCGTCGAGCAGTGCCGCGGGCGTGGGTTCCAAGGCCGTGGCGTAGGCGAACAACGTCGGAGTGAGGCCCTCGGGCCACGCATGGTTGCGTCCCAATTCGGCCCCCCGGCTCACCTGAATGTAGATGTAGGACTCCTGGCCGCCGCTCTGCGCTGTGAGCCGCGAGCAAACTTCCGACCATTCCGGGTGCGATCGGGGCGCGGGCATGCGGATGGCCGCCAGGCTGCGATTCAGCCGGTCCAAATGCTCGCGCAGCCGGAAGGGACGGCCTGCGTACACGGGCACCACTTCGTATACGGCGTCGCCAAACAGGAATGCCCGGTCCAGCGGCGACACCCGCGCTTCGGCCAAGGGCAGGTACGCGCCGTTCAGATAGCAAACCGGCAGCGGGCCGGTCATACGAACCAGAGGCGAATGGTGTCGATGAGGCGCCGCCACCACCCTCCGGAGGCGACGTTCTTCAGCGGATGCACCGGCATGGTCGTGAGCGTCTGGTTGCCCACGGTCAGCCGAAGTTGGCCGACGTTGGCATCGAGGCCGAGCGGCGCGATCAGCCGCGGCTGCAGATCGACGGCGGTCTTGATGTCGTTTGCCTGGCCGCGCGGCAGGGTGATGTAAAGATCGTCCTTGATGCCGACGTCGACCGGTGACTCGGCCGCTTTCCACACCTTGGTCGAGCCGAGCGTGGCGCCGCCCTTGATGACCAGCTTGGTGTCGTAGAAGGTGAATCCGTAGTTGAGCAAGGCGGCGCTGGCGTCCTCACGTCCCTTCATGCTGGCCGATCCGAGCACGACGGAAACCAGCCGCATGCCGTCGCGCAGTGCGGAGGTGACCAGGCAGTAGCCGGCCGAATCCGTGTGCCCGGTCTTCAGGCCATCGACGCTGGGGTCGCGGCCGAGCAGGCCATTGCGGTTCTGTTGCTTGATGCCGTTGTGCTCGAATTCGCGCACCGAGTAATACTTATAGAATTGCGGAAAATCGTGGATCATGGCGACGGCCAGCAACGACATGTCGCGCGCCGTGGTGTAGTGCTGCGGCGACGGCAGCCCGGAGCTGTTCTCGAAATGCGTGCCGACCATGCCGAGCCGTTTGGCATTTTCGTTCATGAGTTGCGCGAACGTCTCCTCGGTTCCCGCCACCCGCTCCGCCAGGGCGATGGTGGCGTCGTTGCCCGATTGCACGATCATTCCCAATATCAATAATTCCACGGGCACCGGCTTGCCGAGCTCGATGAAGGTTCGCGATCCCTCGGAGCGCCACGCGTGTTCGCTGACCAACACGGGCTCGTCGAGCTTCAGCTTGCCCGCCGCCAGCTCCTGAAAGACGATGTAGGCGGTCATCAGTTTCGTGAGGCTGGCCGGCTCCAGACGCGCCGCCGCCTCGCGCGATGCGAGCACCTTGTCGGTGCGGTAATCGACGACGATGTAGGCGCGCGCGTCCACCGTCGGTGGCGTGGGTATCGGGGTGTCGGCAAACGTCGGAGCGGCGGCCGTGAACGCCGCCAAAAGCAAAACAAGCAGGGGACGGAACATGATTGCCCTTGATCCTTGAAAATAAGCCAAGTCTACCGGTGAATGACGCGAGACAGTAGTTTGCGTGGCGTCAATCCATTGCGAGATGAGCGTCGTACACTCCGGCCAGGCTCAATGCCGCAACCAGGCGATCGAATTCCGGCACACCGGGAACGGGGCCGATTCGCACGCGGTACATTCTGCGGCCTGCGATGATGTCGTCGCGCACGAAAATCTTGCCGTAGCCGCCGCCGCGCAATTTGGCGGCCAACCGCTCGGCGTTCGCCGGATCCGAAAAGGCGCCCGCCTGCACGAACAATGCCGCGCGCGCCGCGGGTACCTGATCCGCGGCTGCGGCGCCCGCTAGCGTCGCGCTCGCTGTCGGCGCGCCCGCTGTCGGCGCGCCCGGTGTTGCAACTGTCGCCGGGGAAGGCGCCGGGGACGGCGCGGATGGATCGCGAGCCGGCAGGCCGGGGTCGATCGCGCGCACTTCGACCATCGCCGTCCCGTCGCGCAGCATGTCGAGCCGCGACGCCGCGCCATACGAAAGATCGATGATGCGATTGCCGACGAACGGGCCCCGATCGTTCACCCGCACGACCACACTGCGCCCATTCTGCAGATTCGTGACGCGCACATAGGCCGGCAGAGGCAACGTCCTATGCGCGGCCGTCATGCCGTACATGTCGTAGGACTCGCCGGAAGAGGTCCGCACCTCGTGAAAGCCGGGGCCGTACCAGGAGGCCACGCCGCGCTCCAGGTAGTCGGCGCCCGATGCCAGCACGTAATAGCGCTTGCCGAAGACATCGTAGTAGGGCGGGTTGCCGTAGCGCGAGCGCGGTTCGACGCGCGGCACGGCGTCCGGCACGGCGCCCGGCACGGATTGTCCGGCGACGGGCGGCGGAACGCTCGGCGCCGCTGCCGGCGGCGACGATGGGCCGTTACGTTGTTGGGGCGCCGTGAAACAGCCGGCAAGTCCGACGGCGGCGGCAAGTCCGAAACACGGACCGAAGCGGCGCGCCGCGTTCATGGCGGCGAGTCCGCGGGCCGAATCTCGCCGGCCGCAGCGGCCGCCTCGGGAACGGCGGGTTCCGAGACGCCGGGAGCCGCAGATCTCGAGTCCGCGGCATCGATCGCGAGAATGCGCTGCTTGACGGCCGCCGCCAGTTCGTAGACCGCCATCGCGTACAACGCACTATGGTTGTAGCGTGTAATCACGTAGAAATTATTATAACCGACGCGCCAGTGAACGCCGTCCGATTCATCGGCGGCGATGAGTATGGCGGGCGAATCCGGCGGGAGCGAACTGTCGAAGTTCACGCCCTGGGCTTTCAGGGATTCGACCGTGTCCTTGAGGACGAGCTTGCGGCCGTCGAGATCCGCCATCTTGTCCGCATCCACGGCCGCTTCGCTGAGCACCGGCTCCCCGGCGTTCCAGCCGTGTTCCTTGAGGTAGTTCCCCACGCTCGCGCAGACGTCGGGCCAATTGTTCCAAAGATCGATGTGGCCGTCGGCGTTCGCGTCGACCGCGTAGCGGCGATAATTCGACGGCATGAACTGCGGTGCCCCCATGGCGCCGGCATAAGATCCCTTGACCGTCAGCGGATCGAGGCCGATGTCGCGCGCCAGCAGGATGAACTGTTCCAACTCGTCGCGGAAGAATTGAGCGCGTGCCGGATAATCGAAGGCCAGCGTGGCGAGTGCATCGAGGACGCGGTACGAACCGGTCAAGCGGCCGTAGTAGGTTTCGACGCCGACGATGGCGGCCAGATATTCCGGCGCCACGCCGGATTTGACGCTTGCCCGGTCGAGTGCCTGCCGGTGCGCCTGCCAGAAATCCGTGCCCTCGCGAATCCGTCGTTCCGTCAGGAAGATGGGCCGGTACTCGTACCACGGCTTGGCCTTCTCCGCCGGCCGATTCATCGCGTCGATGATCGCCGGTTGACTCTTCGCCGCATTCAAGAGCTTGCGCAATCGCCGCTTGTCGATCGAATCCCGTGCGGCCACCTCGGCGATGAACCCTTTGACATCGGGGCGCCGCGTATCGATTGCCGAAGCCGGACGGGCGCAGGCGCAGGCGAGGATCAGAATCGCGGCCAGGCGGGGGACTCGTGAAGCTCGAATGCTCATGATCCTATGAGCTTGCGATGCGAGTGCAGCGACATCAGTATGCCGAATCCGGCCAACAAGGTGACCATGGAGGTGCCGCCGTAGCTGATCATCGGCAGCGGTACACCGACCACCGGCAGGATGCCGCTCACCATGCCCGAATTGACGAAAACGTAGACGAAGAAACTGAGGGCGATCGCCCCGCCGGTGAGGCGTGAAAACGTGTCCTGGCCCTGGTTGGCCAGGTAAAGGGCCCGTCCGATGACCACACCGTACAGCGTCAGAAGCAACAACTGGCCGAGCAAACCGAACTCCTCGCCGATCACGGCGAAAATGAAGTCGGTGGACCGCTCGGGCAGAAATTCCAACTGCGCCTGACTGCCGTTCATGTAGCCCTTGCCGAACACGCCCCCGGACCCGATCGCGATCTGGGACTGAATGATGTGATATCCGGCGCCCAAAGGATCGTTCTCCGGATTCAAAAACATGAGTACGCGCTGGCGCTGGTATTCGTGGATGAAGTGCCATCCGGCCCACGCGGCGCCGCCAAGGAGAGGGATCGATACCAGGATGATCTGGATCTGCAGCCCGGCCAGCAGCATGACGATGAGCCCGGAGGCTGCGATCAAGAGGGCGGTGCCCAGATCGGGTTGAACGACGATCATGGCGGTCGGCACGCCGATCATGATGCCCATGATCAACAGATCCTTGAATGTCGGCGGCAGCGGCCGGTCGTGCATGTACCACGCGCACATCATCGGCACGGCGAGCTTCATGATTTCCGAAGGCTGGAAACGCATGAACCCGATATCGAGCCAGCGCTGCGCGCCCTTGCCGACGTGGCCGGTCACGCCGACGACGATCAGGAGGATCACGCCGATGGCGTACGCGAAGGGCGCGAACAGCCGCAGATATTGCGGCGTCGCAAGCCGGGCGAGCGCGAGCAGCGCAGCAACGGCAATGGCGATGTTGACCAGGTGGTGTTCCACCATTTTGATGTTTTGTCCGGAGGCGCTGTACACCACCAGCACGCCGATGCACACGATGATGGCGAGCACGCCGGTCAAGGGACCATCCAATCCCAGGGCGCGCAGGGCCCGGCCGCCGGCGGTCAGTGTGCGGCGCGTGCGCGAAGGCGAGAATTCATCGAATAGCATCGTGTCCTACATCCATCTATCGGTCGTGCAGGCGGCCCAAGCCGCCGGCCAACAACGGCCATATCAACGCGCCGATGACCGGCGCCAACCACCGGGCGAAGGTCGTGACCGGGTTTCCCGTGGCGCCGTCCACCCAGAACAGCACAAATTGATAACCCGCCAATAACGCGAAGATCGTCAGCGACTGCGACAGCATCGAGAATACACGCAGGCGCAGGCGCAAATGCGTTGCCCAAGCCGCCATCAGGGTCAGCGCCAGCGCGTGCTGACCCAGGACCACGCCGCGAATCACGTCCAGAGCCAGGCCGGCCGCGAACGCGAGGGCCAAGCCACCCGCGCGCGGCGACTCGATCGACCAGTAGAACACGACGAGCACCAAAAAATCCGGACGAAACGCATCGACGGGCGCCGGCAATGGGACCACCGCGAGGGCCAGAGCCACCAGCGCCGACAGGGCCATGGGCACGCGCCGAACGGGGTCGTCGCGCATCATTTCTTGGGCGCTCCCTGCGGCGGCGAGGGTGTCTGCGGCTTCGGAGGCTGCGGCTTCGGAGGCTGCGCTTTTGGCGGCGGCGCTTTTGGCGTCGGCGTCGCCGGCGCCTGCGCCTGCGCCTGCGCGGATTGAGCCGCCGGCGACGGCGGTGCATCGGCCTTGGGCCACACGAACATCAATTCCCGCGAGCGGTCGAGCGCGGCGGCGGGCCTCACCTCGACCTCGGCCAGGGATTGCGCGGGATCGCGCTTGACCTCGGCGACGGTGCCGACCGGGTAGCCCGCTGGAAAGCCGCCGCCCAGCCCCGAAGTGACCAGCAGGTCCCCGGCGATCACATCCGCGCTGGTCGACAGGTAGGGCAGCTTCAGATGGCCGGTGTCGCCCGTGCCCACGGCGATGGTGCGCAGGCCGTTGCGGTTGACCTGCACGGGAATGGCATGCGCCGCGTCGCTCACCAGGATGACCTCGCTGGTCAGTTGCTCGACGCGCGCAACCTGTCCGAACACGCCGCCGGCGTCAAGCACCGCCTGACCGACGAACACACCGTCGTGCGCACCCTTGTCGACCAGAACACGTTCGCGAAACGCATCGATATCCAGGTCCATGATGTCGCCGATGACGAACCGATTCGCGACGCCCACGGTGTTCTCGCGCAACGCCCGCAGCCGTTGCGCCTCGGCTTCGAGGGCCTCGTAGCGCTGCAGGCGGAAATTCGCGAGCCGCAGCTCGCCCTCGAGCTGCGCCTTGTCCGCCCTGAGGGTCTCGCGCGAGGAGACGCTTTGGCGAAACCAGTCCCAGCCCTCGAAGGGGCTTGCGACGGCAACCTGCACCGGGTAGGCGACAATCGAGAGAAGCCGGCGGATCTGGCCGAGATGGTCGTAACGCTTGTCGAAAATGATCAGTCCCAACGCCAGCAAGCAATACAGAATGCAGCGGAAGAGCAGCCCCGTGGTCCGACCGGATGCGTCGGTGTTACGAAATGCGACCATGGGCGGGAGATGCCTCCCTAGTCGCTTGCATTACTCCAATCCGAAAATGCCCGGTCCATGTTCCTCGGTGAGTTCGAGGATCCGGCCGCCGCCGCGCGCTACGCAGGTGAGGGGATCATCCGCCACGACCACGGGCAATCCGGTTTCTTCCATGAGCAATTTGTCGACGTCCCGCAGCAGGGCGCCGCCGCCGGTCAATACGATGCCGCGCTCCGCGACGTCCGCGCCGAGTTCCGGCGGAGTCTGTTCGAGCGCCTGCTTGACGGCGCCTACGATGCCCTGCAACGGTTCCTGCAGTGCCTCGAGGATTTCGTTGGAATTCAGCGTGAAGCTGCGCGGCACGCCCTCGGAGAGGTTGCGCCCCTTGACGGAGATCTCGCGAACCTGCTGACCGGGGTAGGCCGAGCCGATCTCCAGCTTGATGCGCTCCGCGGTCGCCTCACCGATCAGAATCCCATAATTGCGGCGCACGTAGTTGGTGATGGCCTCGTCGAATTTGTCCCCGCCAATGCGCACGCTGGCCGCGTAGACGATGCCGTTCAGCGAGATGACCGCCACTTCGGACGTGCCTCCGCCGATGTCGAGCACCATCGAGCCCCGCGCCTCTTGAACGGGCAGGCCCGCACCGACGGCGGCCGCCATGGGCTCGGGGACGATATCGACGCTGCGGGCGCCGGCGCCCTCGGCGGACTCCTTGATGGCGCGCCTCTCGACCTGCGTGGAGCCGAACGGCACGCATACCAGCACGCGCGGGCTCGGACTCAAGAAGCGGTTGCCGTGCACCTTCTTGATGAAGTATTGCAGCATCTTCTCGGTATAGGTGAAATCGGCTATGACCCCGTCTTTCATCGGCCGAACCGCGGTGATGTGACCCGGGGTTCGACCCAGCATGTTCTTGGCCTCGACACCGACCGCGACGATGATCTTGCCGCCCCGTGTCGGTTCGTCCTGCACCGCAACCACGGACGGCTCGTTGAGCACGATGCCGCGCTCGCGCACGTAGATCAGCGTATTCGCCGTACCAAGATCGATTGAAAGGTCATTGGAGAAATAACCTCTAAGACGTTTGAACATGGGGTATTTTTCGGGTGCGAATGGGGGTTGAAAAATTTGCGCTAATGTAACAACCGACACGACATTGAGCAAGGCAACGTGTATCATGTTTAGGAGCTAATTTTGCGCACTCGCGCGCACTTTTTGCATCCTTATGAGCCTAACCCGTCAAGAAGTCGAAAAGATCGCGCACCTGGCCCGACTGTCGATCACTGAACAAGAGATGCCGGTCTACGTCACCAGCTTGTCGAGTATCGTCAATTTCGTGGATGAGCTGTCCCGCGCGGAAACGGGCGGCGTGCTGCCCATGGCGCACCCACTGGACGGCCAGCGCCAGCGGCTGCGTCCCGATGTGGTCACGGAGACCGATCGGCACGAGAAGTACCAGAAGAATGCGCCGAGCGTTCAATCCGGGCTGTACGTGGTGCCGCGGGTCATCGAATAAGGCCTGCCGCGGACTGTGACGATGTTGCACACTCTTTCCATCGGCGAACTCGCCGCGCGCTTGGGCGCCGGGACGCTGTCGAGCGTGGAATTGACGCGCTACTACCTGGCGCGCATCGAGCGCCTGAATCCGGTACTGAACGCGATCATCACGTTGACCGCCGAGGAGGCGCTCGCTGCGGCGGCCGCGGCCGACCGTCGCTTGGGCGCGGCGGAGCGCGGTCCGCTCTTGGGCGTCCCGCTCATTCACAAGGACATATTTTGCACCGACGGTGTTCGCACCAGTTGTGGGTCGCGCATGCTGGACAATTTCATCGCCCCCTATGACGCGACGGTGGTGGCGCGGCTGAAGGCGGCCGGAGCCGTGATGTTGGGCAAGTCCAACATGGATGAATTTGCCATGGGCTCCTCCAACGAGACCAGCTACTACGGCCCGGTGAAGAACCCCTGGGACACCGCAAAGGTCCCGGGAGGATCGTCCGGCGGGTCCGCCGCGGCGATGGCGGCGCGCCTCGCGCCTTATTGCACCGGCACCGACACCGGAGGATCGATTCGTCAACCGGCGGCGCTGACCGGCGTGACGGGTGTGAAACCGACCTATGGCCGCGTATCCCGCTACGGAATGATCGCCTTTGCGTCGAGCCTCGACCAGGCCGGAGTGCTCGCCCGGAGCGCGGCGGACGCGGCGGCGGTGCTCAAGGTCATGGCGGGGTTCGACCCCTTGGACTCCACCAGCGTGGATGCCGCAGTCCCGGATTATCCGGCGCTGCTGTCCGCACCGCTCAAGGGCCTGAAAATCGGCTTATTGAGGGAGTTCTTCGACGGCCTGGAGTCCCGCAATGCCGACCTGATACAGGCGGCGCTCAAGGTCTACACCTTGCTCGGCGCCTCCACCGTCGAGGTGAGCCTGCCGCATCTGCCGTTGTCCGTGCCGACGTACTACGTGGTCGCACCGGCAGAGTGCTCGTCGAATCTGTCGCGATTC
>Ga0182015_10002718_pt1 | contig 20787 bp, 22 predicted proteins | sample 712P3MmetaG_FD_120478 | JGI IMG/M metagenome (GOLD analysis project Ga0182015, IMG submission 120478) | Permafrost microbial communities from Stordalen Mire, Sweden - 712P3M metaG | ecosystem: Environmental > Terrestrial > Soil > Wetlands > Permafrost | place: Sweden: Stordalen | collected...
GGCAACGTCGCCCTGTTCAACCTGGACGGCGGCATTCTGCCCGCCGGCAACTTCTCCCAGTGGGATCAGGGCACACTGACTCCGCTGGCGACCGTCATCCCGGTTGAGTATTCGCGGCTGGTCGACATCATCGGCGAGGGCGGTCCGAAGGTGGTCTCAGAAAACCCGGTCACCAAGACGCTGGCGGATGTGGCTGTGCAGATGGCGAAGAACCGGGACCAGTTCCTGCAGCAGGCGGGTGATGGCAAAATCGGCCAGGTGGATCCCACATACACCGGTGGTGGCGCCAACCCGATTATTCTCACTTCACAGCCTTGGGGCGCGCGCCTGGTGTCGCAGGGTCAGCAGGTACAGGTGATGTCTAACACCTACACCCTGCGCGGCACCTGCTACATCACCAACGTTAACAACAAGCTCGGCTCGGCCCAGTCCATTACCGTGGACGCGGTTCCTGCGGGCACCACGTCTGGCGACTTCATCATGGTCGCGGGCGTGGCGGCGACGACCCCGGTGTTTCTATACGGGATTCCGTACTTCCACAACACGTCGACCACGGGAACGTATCTCGGCATCAACCGGACACAGAATTATGTGGTGGCGAACGGTGTGGCTGCCGGCGGCGCTCCGCTGTCGCTTCCCATGCTGCGCGCGGCGCTCAGCCGCGTGGAGCAGTCGCTGGGCACGGATGCGCTCAAGTCGCAGGTATGGCACGCGCATCCCTCCCAAATCCAGGCCTACGAGGAGATGGGCTTCGCCAAGCAGGAAATCTTGATGACCAACGGCAAGATGCCCGGCTTTGACGGACTCACCGCAAATGTAGGCCAGTTCACTATCGCGGGACGCGAGGTGATGCGGAACATCCACGCCGACCAGACACGGATCGACTTCATGGAGTTCGGTTCATGGCTCAAGGTCGTGTGGGGCAAGGCACCGTTCTGGTTCAAGAACCGCAGCGGTCAGTGGGTGTTTCAGATCTATGATCCGGCGTCGGGTAACCCGACGGCGAACGAAGGATGCTACTACGTGGACGCTCGGCAATACGCGGTTGATAACCCCCAGGCGATCAGCTCCGTTACCGGCCTGAAGGTGCCTGTCTACAACTAACCAGTAAGTAGCTGCACTTAGGGAAGGGCTGAGATAACTATCTCAGCCCTTTGTTTCTGGTTTGAAAACCCAGAGGTTGAGGTTTGTGGAATCCCACCCTAGCTCCCAACAAAGAACGTTGGGATCTAGGATGGGGCACTCGTCGTTCCTTCGGTGGGACAGAACAGTCAAATTTCTATGGAGAGCTCAGCGATGTCTTATGACGGCCCTTGCCCCGGAGGCACGGTGAACTTGCCCGACCCTGACTTCAAGGTTGAAGCGGTGTTGGTCTGTGACCGCTATTCCGACTTCCTGCGCTGTACGCTGCCGGCCAACAAACATTTGTTCGACCGCATCGTCGTGGTCACTTCCGCGGAAGATCGCGATACGCAGCGCATCTGCGAGTTTCACCACGTCGAGTGCGTGAAGACCGATGCGCTGAATTCGCGCTGGAACCGGTTCTGCAAGGGGGCCGGCATCAATGAGGGCCTAAGCCGGCTCGACCGGGATGCATGGGTGGTGCATCTTGACGCGGATATCTGGCTGCCCCCACAGACGCGCTTGCTGCTGCAGAATGCTAACCTCGACCCAAGCATGATCTATGGCATCGACCGCTTCAGTGTGAAGGGCTATGCACAATGGGACAGTTTTCTGGAGATGCCTTCCCTGCAGCATGAATGCGACGCTTACGTTCATTTGAACGCCTTTCCCCTGGGCACGCGCGTCACCAGCAAGGACGGCGGGGGATATATTCCCATCGGGTTCTTTCAGATGTGGTGCCCGACGGTCTCCGGCGTTTGCGCATACCCGGTTGCACATACTGACGCGGGACGCGGCGACATGGTGTTTGCCAAGACGTGGCCGCGGGCGAAGCGCGGGTTGATCCCTGAGGTTGTGGGATACCACCTGGAGAGCACGGACGCCACAATGTCAGCAAACTGGTACGGCAGGAAGACGGCACCCTTCACACACAATGGCGGCCCATCATGAGCCATATCGTGCCCAGAGAAACGCAAAAATTTCTTACCAGCTACGGTGGAAAGAACCCTTTCGGTAAGCCGCGATGGAGACTGCTCGTCGGTAGCGACCGGCTGGTAAAGGAGTCGGGCGTTTACCGGGATTGGGCTCCAGGGCTCTCCACGGCGGAGAAGGGCGGACTGAACTTTGAGGCCAATCCAGAGGCGCCGGGCTGTACCTTCTCGCGCCATGACAACCGTCCGATCCGCGTGGTCACCGAGATGCGCGAGGTAAAAAAATATCCCCACGCCCCAGGGTGGGTGCTGGAGAAGTGGTTCCCTGCCTCAAGTTATGGCACGCAGGCGGAGTGGTATTCGTACAAGGCGGTCGACGGGTTTACTCCGATGCTGGGACCGTATCCCGAATGTGGCGACTACGAGATGATCTTTGGACCCTGGCCCAAGGCGCCTACGACCGACACGCTGCGGGATTTGATTGCGCAGTATAGCGCGGGCATTAACAACCGCCGTGGAAGCGCGGAGTCCAGGGCCCAAGAGTACTTATTGCGGTTCCAGTATGAAGAAGAAAAGGCGGAGGCGAAACGGAAGATCGAGTATGACGCCATGATGCGCGATCATATCTCGCCTTTGCACAGCAGTAGCCTCGCCGCCAGCCGTTGGAGGCAGGACCTGGCCTGCCGCACGGGGAATGCTAACGAGCATATTGGGATTCTCTAGCGCACACGTGAGCATTGGTACGCGTCGCGAACGTGGGCACCCGTCTTAACCTGTCCCGAAACTTAGCACTCAAGGAGCTTGATCGATGGCAACAGTTGTTATTACTCCGGAAATGCAGCGAGCGAATGCGGAGGCACTGCTGGGCAAGGATCCCGGCAAGTTCCGCGACCCCGGCCAGCGCTGGACCGTCAAACGGTATGCCGAGATTCAGCGGCTGCTCAAACAGGCGGAAGCCGACAAGCCCGTCACCATCCTCAACCTGAACCCCTTTTCATTAAAAATCAATGGCGGTGTCTTTTTTCCGGAGGAGATTGCCCCGTGCCCTCCGGGCAAGCCTTACACCATCCACCTGATCCGGGAGACGCGTTGGGGCCATAAAGACCTGGGCTGCGATGCACAGAACATGATGCAGATGGAACCGGTGCCGGCGATTCCGCTGGTGCTGGCGGCCGAATATATTCGCGAATACGTGCAGCAGGACGGCGGCTTCGGTGGAGTGCTCTGCTATGTCGGCGATCACGACCCGGCCAGCTTCAAGAAAGGCGCGATGATCCGCGTTCCCGAGGTTGCCTACAACGAGCGGGGAGAGTTTTACGTAGAGGTTCGCGAGCGCGACTTCCACGAGACGCTGGCGGCCATCCGGAAGAAGCGTAATTCGTCCATTCTGAACCGGCTGCAGTCGGCCAATGCCTGGTACGAGAACGACTCGCAGCGCATGAACGTGAACGACACCCATCGCGATATGGCACGCCTGGCGCTAGAAGAAGGGCTGATTCCCGAATTGCCGCGCTGGGTCATGCAGGCCAACACGCTCACCGAAAAGCAGCCGGAGCCTTGCCCAAGCTGCGCAACGACGCCCAAGGCCGGGGCAATTCTTTGCGTGAACTGCGGTCACATCTTCAATGTGATTCAGGCCTACAAGAACACGCGTATCGCTTACGGCGCGGTGGAGATGGATCGCCTGACCGCGGAGGAGTGGAAGACAGTGAACCAGATCAAGGCGGACCGCGATAAGGCAAAGGGCAAGGCAGGCGCCCCGTGAGCTGGACGCTGGGCCAGGTAAAGGCGCGGGTACGGAATCTGCTGGATGATCCCCAGGGATCGTATCTGACCGATGACTTCGTCGTGCCCTTGATTAGCGAGGTCTATGACGATGCCAACTCACAACTTGCATCGACGCAATCCTCGTGGGACATCGCCGTGGTTGAGGTGCCTGGTATTCCTCCGGGTACCCCAAACCTGGGACCCTATCAAACGGGCGCCGGCCCCCTGGCCGCACTCACCGACCAGCCGCTGCGCATCGATTGGAAGCCGGCGGGCGATGACCCTTCCTATTACCGGCTGGTGACAAATTACGAAGTCCTTCCCGACCTGCAGCCGCGCGAGGGCATCGCCGGATGGGAGTTCCGCAGCGAGGTCATCTGGCTTACGAATTCCTCCATCGCCGTAGACCTTCGCGTCCGGGGCGAATTTGGGCCGCAACCGCTGACCAGCGATGAGAGCGTGTTGATCTCGCATCCGCGCATCGGCTACGTCGTCGCCTATGGCACGGCAGCGCTGATTGCCACAGTACGCGGCAACGATGCGTGGACGAGACAGTATGAACAAAAAGCACTGGAGGGCATGGACGAAATCATGGAGCAACTCGTCCGCGCCGAACAGGGCCAGGTGCGCCGGGCTGGGAGACAGACCCGGCGGCGCGGATCTTACGGGCAATAGTTATCTCAACTCTTAATAAGGAGAAATCATGGCAGTTTCAGGAGCAATCATCGATTACACAGCTGGGGCGGGGGATCGTAACTTTACCGTCTTCATCCAGCTTACTTTCAGCGGGAGCTTCACCACCGGTGGCGATCCCCTCAACTTAACGACGCTGACTAACGCGAATGGCCTCGATGTAGAGGGCGTCTTCGAGCTTCCGCTATCTTTGGGCCCGGCGGTTTACCTGGAAGACATCGGCGGTTATTATGTGCAGCCGAAAGTTTCCGGGTCGACGGTGAATGCGTTTCTTATTAACGTGTATGCCCCCGGGGGGGCGATCGTCTCCGGTGCTTACAACACAGCGGTGACGAGCGGCAATGTGATTCTTACCATGCAGAAGCGGCGCGTCTAAAAGCTAAATGAACTTTGACGGCTTCATCCCGCACGAGTTCACTCGCTTTGGTGGGCTCGTAGACAATGACGATCCGACCGTGCTGCCTATGGGCGTTGCGGCGGTCTGCAGGAACTGCAGATTTCAACTCACGACCGTGGCCACACGCTACGGCCTGCAGACGGTCATGCAGGGACCAAACCAGGTCCCTATTACCGGCCTGGCTTCTTTGATTTATACCCCGGAGAATCCTGGCGAGACGCTCTTCCAGGTACCAATGGTCTTCGATACTGACGGCTATCTGCTGGTCGAAAGGCCGGCAGGCAGCGGAAAACTGGTGCGGGTGCAGGGGCCGCTGGTGAGCCAGCCGGCGAACGCGCACGCGATCGTGACCGAGGCCTATAACCGGGCCCTGATCGCGTATTCAGACCTGAAGACACCCTCGGCTCCGATCAACGTTTATGGGCTGAGCACGGAGGAGCTTGACCCGTATGGGCAGAAACCTCTCGGTGCATCCTGGCTGAAGTCCACGGCGTATGTCGTGGGCGAGTACGTCCAACCAACTGCGGCGGGTGGCAATGGACACCTCTACCGATGCATCGTGGCGGGGACGACGTCCACCACGGAGCCAGTGTGGCCGCTTTCGGAAAACGCGACGGTTACGGATGGCGGCGTAAGCTGGGAAGAGCTGACGCCGGTGCTGGTGAACAGGCTGCCGGCGCCCAACTCGCCGCAGCCCGGCAGGGTTGCAAGCGGCGGAGCTTTCGCCGCGGGCCGCGATGTCTACCTGGAGATGACCTACGTCAACGCACAGGGAGAGTCGATTGCTTCGGCTCCGGGCATCCTGGTCAACACCAATTTGAATGATGCCGCGGAGTTCACGGTACCAGCCTTGTCCAGCCTGGCGGGGTGGATTCGTGGGCTGGCCGCGGCGTATCAGCCGGTATCCGTCAACGTATACGAGGCGGACGTCGCCACGGGCGCCGCAGCTCCCTCTTCGGCGAGCTTTGCCAAGGTAGGGAATTTTGCGCTTGGCACCACGGTCACGGTGACGACAACGGCAAGCGGGATTGCGCCGCCATCCTCGAATACCGCTCGGGTCACTCCGGGCGGATTGCAGCCCCCATCGACACCTACCGTCGAACGCGCGTCGAGCTCGGGCAGCTTTCCTGCTGGGCGGGATGTCTACGTGATTGCCACCTTCACCAATGCATCGGGGGAGACGCTGCCCTCGGTTGCCGGAACGCTGATCAACACCATCCTCGACGACGCAGTACAGGTTCCCATTCCCTCCACGCTATGCCAGATTACGGGAGTGAATCTTTATGAGGCCGACGTTGCCACCGGAGCCGCCGCGCCTGCTACCAACACCTACGCGTTCGTGGGATCATTTCAGCCGCTTACAACCGCCACGATTATTGCCTCCGCGAGCGGGCCGGCTCCTCCAGTGTCCAACACCTCAGGGGCGGCGGGCAATATCGCAGCAGACGCGAGCCCGGGCCTTCGCTATGCCAGCATCGCCTTCACCAATCGCAACGGAAACCTGAGCGGCACGGTTCCGGCCTTTACCTCCGTCAGCGTGGATGTACCGGGCTACGAACTGTACATGGCCAACATTCCGATTGGATCAGGCAACATAATCAACCGCACGATCGGATTCACGGTTGCGGACGGCACGAATGTGGGCCCGTTCTTCTACATTCCCGCGGCGACGGTGAGCGCCGGCATCGCGATGGCGGCGACGGTGATCGGCGACAACACGACTACGACCGCATTCTTCAACTTCACCGACGAGTTTCTGGAAGCGGAGACCTCGACCGACATGACGGACAGGCTGCGCTGCGTGGTCCCCCCGGCGGCGGTCGATGTGTACTATTCGCCATCGAACGATCGCGTGGTGCTAAGCGGTGTGGACGGATATGGATCGGGCCACTACATCTCGCTGGCCGCCGACTCGGAGTCCTACTACGGCGATACCAGCCCAATCCAGGTAGCGAACGGCAATGGACAGCGATGCATCTGCGCCCGCGAATTTCAGGGAACGCTCTTCTCCTTGAAAGAGCGCTCTGGCTTCACCATCTCGCCGACAGCAACCGATCCGTCCACCTGGTCAGTGCAGCAGCGGTGGGAGGGCGTAGGGCCATGTGGGCCGCGGGCTGTTTGCGTCACCAACGAGTTCCTGTTCTTCGTGCATCGCAGCGGTGCGTACGCCTACACGCCCAGTGAAGCGCAGCCCAAGCTGATGACCAAGGAGATCCCTACCCTGTGGCAGAACATCAACTGGGATTACCAGCATGTGATCTGGTGCTGTGTAGATGAAGAGAACAAGGAGATCCGGATCGGCATCCCGGTGGGGAACGCGACGGTGCCCAACCAGACACTGACCATGAACTACATGGAAGGCCTGTCGGGACCCATCCACTTCAGCCAGTATGCGGGCCGAGAGGTCGCTATGGGCGCGGCGCGCAAGTGGAGTCTGGATGACGTGGCCGGATCGGTGGCCGTGCGCTGTGAGCGCCAGCTGCCGGGGAATGCCTCGCCATTCGGGGCCCTACGGCAGTCTCAGGTGCTGATTGGCTCCTCTTCTCCCGATGGGACAGTGCAGATGATTGCGACCGGCGTTTACAACGACAACGGGAGCGGGATTACCTGCCAATACGAGACCACCAGCACGCAGGACTTAATGGATGTGTCGATGCTGGGCGGCGTCAGCATCAATGCGCTGGGCCAGGGTTCGATGACCGTATCCGTTATGGTGGCGAGAAGCTATGCAGACTCTCAGCAGACGGACGAAGGAAGCAACGCCACGGGCAGTAACGAGATTAAGCTGGCGCCCTTTCCGCTGACGCCGGAAAACTGGAAAGGCTACGACGGTGGCGCCCGGGGACAAAATGAGCGCTTCCGCATGCGCTTCACCAATGGAGCGGTCGCGAACGCCTGGTTTGCGCTCAAGTATTGCAGCCTCTTCACGCGTCCGTTGTACACGGGCAGGAGCGGCGATGGCACTTAAGGTTAACCTGGCGCAGATCAACTCCGCGGCCCGGGGAAACAGCGATCTGCGGGAGACCCTGACCGGCATTCATCTGGCGCTGCAGTCCCTTTACGCGCAGACGGGCACAGCGCCGATCGAGAAGATCGACGCGACGCCGGCCGCATTTACCTCACCACCGGCGCCTTCGCAGCTTGCAGTGAGCGGAGCGAACGGAAGCTTTACCGTCTCCATCACGACACCGCAGAACGCTTCAGGAGCCGCCGCGCCGCGCAATGCGACCAACGCGCCTATCTACCAGGAGATATCCAGCTCACCGGTGGCCAACTTTGTCTCCGGTGTGACGACTTACCCGGTCAGCACGAATACGAGTTATGTCTTCCCTAACCCGGGCGTGACCCTCTACTGGCGGCTGCGGTCAAGTTATAACCAGCAAAACTGGACCAGCTATATCGCTCAGCCTGGCGCGGTCAGCTCCGGCCTGGTGAGCTCGGCGGCAACGGCAAGCAATCTCTCTCTCAACCAGTCGAACTATGCGACCGTGGACTCGGTCGCCAATGGCAGTACGGCAACGGTGCGCATCTACGGGTCGGGTGGGGTCGGTACTTTATGGACCTCGATTCTGGGCAGTAGTTCCAAGGTGATTGCCGCGGGGTCCATCATGAATGTCGCTTACGCGACGAATGGGTTCGTGGTGTGGGACGGGCAAAAGTATCAGCTCAAGCCGCAACTGGCGCAGACATTTCCTGATGCCTGGGTGCCAGTGGGGAAGATATCGGTCATCGCTAACGGGAGCGGTCTGGTGCTGCCCGTGATTCATGCCGTAGTGAGCGGCGGCGCGATCGTCGCCTACCAGATCATCAACCCCGGTAACGGGCTCACGGCGGCGCCTGCGCTGACAATTACGGATAGCTCCGGCAGTGGCGCGACAGCGACCGCGGTGGTGTCGGCCGGCGCAGTTACACAGGTCACGCCAGGCAGCGCGGGCAGCGGCTACTCCAGCACGCCTACGGTGACCGCTTCAGGTGGAGTGAGCGGCGGCGCCGCCGGCGGTGGCGGAGCAACGGGCAACAACGGAGGGAGGCTCTACGCGGATGTATAGCCTGCACGAGCAGTATGTAGACATGGCGAGCGGCTTTCATGTGATCGAGCTGCGCGACGAGCGGGGCCACCGGCACCTGATACAGCTTGCCATTGGCCATGATTCGTGCCCGGCGTGCGGAGCGGTCCATCCCAAAGACAACCTGGAGACGCTGGACCCGGCGGCCGCTATCGCCGGCGTGAATGAGGCGCTGAATACGTCGCAGCGGCAGATGCTTACCTATGCCGGCAAACATGGGCTAAGGGTGAGATGAGGCGCATCACGCTGCGTCAAGCGACCCGGGAAGACTGGCCGGCGATTCAGCGATTGCACCTGGAGCATCAGGCCGCACAGGGAACCAATTACGAATTGCCTGACCTGTTCGGTCCCGCGATTGCCATCGCCTTGGTCGGCGTGGAAGAGAGCGGAACGATCAGGAACTGTATCTACGTGGAAACGATCGCGGAGCTGCGTTTTGTTGGATGCGACCCCAAGGCGACCGCGTTCTGCCGCCGGGAGATAGAAGGGCTTAGTTATGTTTTGAAGCTCCAGGGTTTTCGCTGGCTGGAGTGTTTTGTACCCCGGCAACTCAAGAAGATGATCCAGAAGCCATTGCGGCGCGCGGGATTCGACTGTGTCGACCGCGAGTTAGCCCATTTCGCCAAAGACCTGAGGGGGAGAGCATGATCCCGATCTCCTGCCACGCAGCACCTGGACAGATCCGCGTGTGCGCCTTTCAATAAGGAAAGGCGCATGAAACGTACCAGCACCACCAACCTCCACAGGAGATCGGGATGAGCAGAGGCCAATCCACGCAAGCATTCAACACGGGGTCGAACGAGAACGCAACCAACTTTGGCAACGCGCAGTCGGCCTTCGGCTCGACGGAAGATGCCATCGGCAACTACAACAACCAACTGGCAAATTTCGTCTCTGGCAATCCCTATACCAAGGGAGGCGAGTACGACCAGACCATCAACAGTGGCCTGGCCAATGTCTCCGATGCGGGTTCGAACTCGCTCCAGGGTGCGCTGCAATCGCAGGCCCTTCGGACAGGGCAAAACAGCGCCGCCGATGCGGCCACAGCAGCGTCAAACGCTCAACAGAACACGCGCAACCTGGCAAGCTCTCAGGCAAACGCGCAGCAGCAGCGCATCTCGGATGAGGCTGGTTATAACCAGACAGGGCTTGGCGCGTCCGCGGTACCGATCCAGGCGAATCAGGCACTGTACGGCGCGTCTTCGAACGCGGCTGATAGCGATCTGAGCGACGAGACCCACGCGGCACAGACGCCCAGCTTCTGGGATGAGGTTGGCAACAGCGTTGCCGGCAACCTGGGCAAGGCTGCAGGAAAACTATAACAATGGCAGACGATCAGGATTACAGCACTTTTGTTTCCGGTGAAGACGAAACAAGCAGGCTGCTCAAAAAGATCCTGTCGCCGGCGGAGGCGCAGAGCCTGGTGCTGCCGCCGCCCAATCATGCTCCCGCGAGCGGTCCGGGAGAATCCACTCCACTGACAGGCAGCCTGGCAAAGCCCCCCTCACAGGCGATCCCGTCGCGGGCCCCTGCTTACGATGAGGTGAAGCCGGCAAGACCCGAGCAGAGTATGCCGATGCGCAGCGGCCTCGCAGGATACTTCGTGAACTCGGCACCCATAGCAACGCCCGACCGCAGCGGCGATCCCCAGTACGTGAAGGTTTCCTCGCACGGCCAAGCGGGTTATCTACCCAAGGCTAACCTTCGGCTGGCTCAGCAGATAGATAAAAATCTCGAAGTGTTGGACGAAGGATAAGCAGATAAGGCCGGCCAGCAATACAAAGGCCCGACGCTAAGGGTCGAGCCTCCGTTGAGAAAACACGTGGCTGCTAACTACCGCTGTCCCCAATCGTGATGGTCGCCGTGGTCTTCATGGTCCCAGTGACCTTCGTGGAGCGCCCATCCCTGCGGGTAATGATCATAGTGAGGGTGGTTCCAGTACGCTCCCGCGTAAGGCGGTCTCCGCCAAACGCCCGGGACCCACACATATCTTCCCCCCACAGGGTTCCAATATCCATCCACCCAAACGTAGCCCGGACCCGGTATAGGAGGCGGGGCCTCATAGCGAATCGGTGGTGGCGCAACGCCGATATATATACCAACGCCTGCAAAGGCCGGAGCCGTAAGTGCCGAAGCCAAGATCACACTCGCTATCCATTTCGTCTTCATCGTTCCTCCGTACAACCACCTTTCATACGGTGCTAACCCGGCGTAAAGCGAGAGGTTGCTACCCAATTACGCCGGTAATCCAACCAGGTACTTCACTCGTAGGCATCCATTTGTGAAAGCAACCATGGCCGCACATCCACTCCATAGGCTTGGCTTTGAGCCCGTTGGTTCCCCGGCGCGAAGCGACGCCCGCTCCCTTGCCGAGCTGGGGTTTGAACCCACTGCCACGCACGTGGTCAGCGCGCGAGCGGAGGCAGCGGCACGTAGAACAGCGCGCGAGCGACGCTTGTTGCCGCAGATGCAACAACTCATCGTGCGTCCGCAAGTGGCGGGCTCCATCGAACCCGGCTCCGGCCGCAAGATCGTGCAGCCGACGGATAACCCTGCGATCAACCAGGCGCTGGCGACCGATGCGATGCCGGCGTACAAGTCCAGGCTGGAAGAGGTGCTCAGGGATATCCCAGGCGCGACGCTGGCGGCGACCCGTGATGCCAAGAAGCCCGCGCGCCTGGCGGAGAAGATTTCCGGGCAGGGGCAGCCTGCAGAAACGGTAAGCGACTATGGTGCGGCACAGGTCGCGGTCGACTCGCCCCGGGCGAAGGATGCGGTGCTGGCCGCAGTAAAGCAGCATTTTCCCGTGTTGCGGCAGCAGGACAACTTCGCCTTCGGCGATCCGGAATATCGCTATCGCAGCTACTCCCTCCAGGTGCAGATGCCCAATGGGGCATCAGAGGAGCTACAGATCGTCCCGCGAGAAGTCTTCGAGGCAAACCGGCAGGAACACCACGACTACAAAGAGGCGCGCAACGCGGAACTCGCGGGCAAGAGCGCCGGCCAGGTGAGGGCGGCCGCACGGGCAATCAATGACGCTGCCATGGAGCGATTCAACTCCAGAAATGGAGTTAGCAGTGCGGGCTCTTCCGGGCTCGAAAATACGTGGGCGGATCGAGTGGTGAAGGGCTCCAGGGTTAGGTTGACCGACGGCACTCCGGCGAGAGTCGTCTATGTGGATCCGAACATGCGAATCGCGCGTGTGCGCACGGAAGACGGACGTAACGTTACCGTGCGGCGGAAAGATCTGCGCCGTCCGGATCGGGCGCGGCCCCAGCGTCGCGCTGAAGGCGAGCCGCTGCAATAAAATAGCTCTGCGATCAGCCCTTTGCGATCATACCTTTGGCGGCGGGCCACCGAGGCGGCTGTCTTCCCCGCGTTTGCGTCCGGGCTCTACTTTGGGCTTAGGCTTGGGTGCCTTCTTGGTTTCGCGCTTGCCTTTATCTTTGCTTCCCATGGAAGCAAATATTACACAAATGGCGTGCCAAAGCGAGATGCTGCGACATCGCCGTACCTTCCGAGATGCGTTTCCCCAGGAAAAATACCAGATCAGGAGTTGTCAAGATGAACAAGCAACCCATGCCACCGGGAACTCAAGCCCCTCTTTGGGAGAGAACCGAGGAGGAAGGTGGCAAGGCCCGTCTGGTGCCTTGGATGGAGATCGGCCGCGACCAGATTCTAGGCAGGTATTGGGAACTGGCCAACCTGGAGCCGCAGGTCACCAAAGGAAGCATCTCCGGACAGCTCAAGGCACCCGATTCGCTTCGTGAAGAGCTGGCCCTGGCGGCGGCCGAGAAGCATAAAAACAGCATGAAACGAATGCCTACGCCGGAGATTTACCAATCGGCATGGATGGGACGGCTCCTGATGGAAAAGACCATCGAAGAAGCTGGTCCCGACGGCGTGCGCAACCAGGATGCTCGGAGCGACAGACCTGACGTGGGACGACAATGATTTTTTTCCATTGCTCTCCCCGCGGCGCTCACCGGCGCCTGCCACTCCACGTAACGATCGGGGTTGTAGGAGAGCGGTCTAGGTGGAAGCGATTCCCGCCTTTTCGTGGTGTTTCCTGCCGTGCCCAACACCAACCGCGGCTTAATCGAGGAATTGTTTCTTCTCAGAAAGCCGCACACGCGAACGTGGGGCACCCATCTGGCTTTGCTGCCATCGATGGACCCGTTGCGTCATGACTGGATCCGATACAGAGACGGACTATCGCTGGATGCCGGCCACGGCCGCGCAACAGGCAGCGCTCGATTCGGAAGCGGACATCCTGCTCTTCGGCGGCTCTGCCGGGTCGCTCAAAACCGAAACCATGTTGATGGACGCGGTGCAGGAGTACGAGAGCCCCAACCTGCGCGCCATTGTCTTCCGCTCCTCCTTCGTGGAGATGACGGACATTATCGACAAGACCCGCCGGCTCTACCCGCCCCTGGGCGGCATTTTCGTGGGCTCTCCCAAATGGACGTGGAGCTTCCCTTCGGGGGCGACGATCCGCTTCGCTTACATGAAGACGGACGACGACGTGTGGAAGTACCTGGGGCCGCGCTATTCCTTCATTGGCTTTGACGAATCGACGCTGCACACAGAAAAGCAGGTACGCAACATCCTGGGCCGCTTGAGCTCGACCGATGCGAGTTTGCGGCTGCGCATGAGGCTCACTTCAAATCCCGGCAATGTGGGCGCCTCCTGGCACCAGACATTATTTCTCCGCGGCCACTGCCCGGTGCACAACCGGCATAACTCGGCGCAGCCGGGCCAACTCTACCGTGACCGCTGCTGGCCTTCCGATGGAGCCGCAATTCCCTTCTCCGTTGCCTTTATTCCGGGCAAACTCTCCGATCACAATCTGTTGGACGTCCACTACACCAAGCGCCTGCACATGATGTCAGGCGGCGCAGCGGCAGCGATGGAGCAGGGCTGCTGGTGCACGCTGGAGGGCGCCTACTTCCCTTTTGTGCATGCAGGCATCGTGCGCCCTTTGGCCGAGGCCGGCGTGGAGTGGTGGCACAACCACTTCCTCTCCATCGACTACGGCTACGGCAAGTCCTCTTCCTCGGTGGGGCTCTACGTCCGCGGCCCGGCGGAGGTGCGGCAGAAGGTAGAGATACACGGCGTCGATTCGCGCCTGTTGGACCAGGACGAAGGCCCGGAGTTTCCAGAAGGGCGCATCCGCAAGATCGGCGAGCTGGTGGTGCCCCACGTGCCCGCGTATGAGCTGGCGAAGATGGTGGTGGATTCCTTTATCAAGCCCAATGAAAACGGGCAGAGGCGGCGCATCGTGGCCGCTTATCTTGACCCTGCCAACTTCAAGGAGATCGGCGACGGCCATACCATTGCCGACCAGATCAATGAGGTGCTGGAGCCGTGGGAGATCGTCTGCGAGCGGGCGTCGAACGATCGGCTGGGCGGGTGGCAGTTGCTTTACCGGATGCTGCGCACGGGCGAGTTCGAGATCACCGATGTGTGCCCGCGGAGCTTCGAAGCCCTGCGCACGCGCATGCATGACGATACTAGGCCCGGAGACATTCGCAAGATTGCCGGCGATCCGCTGGATGACGTTGCCGATGAGACGCGCTATGCGTTGTATACGTTTATTCAGCAGGCGACGCAGCCGCGGGAGTTAATGCTGCAGCACGCAGTGCGCGGACTGGATCTAGGCTCGGCTGCGATCCGGTGGCAGCAGAAGGCAGAGGAACTGGACCGTGAAGAGGCGCCGATCCGCACCACGGGAAGGATGGGGTTGGGGCGGCGGGGAGGCATGCGGCGACTCTAACACTCTCGCCATCAAGATGGCCGGATGTCTAGCCGGCAGTTCTCACCGGGGTTGAGCGAATGGCTGCAGTGTGTTGTTGCGCACGGTAGTTGGCGCGACAAAACGACGGGTGCGCCATCCCCCCGGATTTCCTGTACGGCCTGGTGAAGTCAACGAACTGCATGCGGTCCCCGGCTGGCTGGGGCCGTGCAGTAGGAAATCCGGGGTCCTTGAACCCGTTGGTCGGGCTCAGGGGTGGGATACGCAACGGTGTGTATGGCGATTCGTGGTATCCCACCCTTGCCGGAAAAACACCGGCAAGGATGGGCACCCGCGGATCGGTTGCACTTTCCGCTGTTTGACATCAAGCTCCGCCCTCGATTGCTTGGAGTCGTTGGTAGAAATCCGGCTAGCCATGGGCTAGCCAGGACCGATTCTGCTACTCGCCAGCCGGCATGCCGCTTTGTCCTTTATTCGACATTGCAGAATTCGCCGAACTCGTCCCGGGGGCGATGGCGAACTGAATCTCACTGCCCTCGCTGAGCTTGACGTCGCTTTTCTTGGTGGAGACAAAGACGCCTGAGTTCCTGCTCGAGATTTTGCTGTGTAGATCTACGCCAGGGACGACGTTCAACTGATCCAATTGCAGCGTTTTGGCGGTCCAATCATTAGGAACCTCGCCGCTGTTGTAGTCTGCAGAGTTTATTTCTGTGCCGCCCTCCTGGGGACTAAAGAGGCCCACGATCGTAGCTCTAATAGGCACAATTGTTCCGTTCTTGAGGTGTGCCTGGTCGAAGCGAAGCGCCAGCTTCGATATGCCTCGCTGCTGCATGTCGTCCGTGGTCACCTTCCCAAGCAGCATCGTGCCTTTGGCCAATTCGGTCCCGTTGGTAAGAGTTACCTTCTGTTGGAGCCGAGCGCTAACTGCACAACCGGACTGATCTTTGTCGGCATCCAGACTGTGAACCAGGACGGCACGCGCAGGTTTCATCAGTGTGGCTTCATGATGGCCGGCAATGGGCGCCTGAGAACCCTGCATACTTTGATCGGTTGCATTCTGGGAATAGACAAGAAGTGGTAATGCTAAAACTGCGGTCGCAAATGCGAACGCTTGACGATGGCCCTTCATACGATTGGCTCCTACGCAAGTTAAGGGTCCTCCATAAAATATCTGAATTCCTGCGATCGGCAATGCGTTAACTGCATTTTATACCGTTTACAAGGACTACGGCTTGACGCAGGTAGTTGGTTCTAATTACGCCTCACACTTTTACGATAGCCTGCCCTGCGGAATGGTTGCTCGTTCCGGAAAAACCCTTCAACCTCATAACCAGCGCTACCTTTACTCCCTCTCACTCGAAAACCTGCAGCTACGAGCGTCGTAGTTCAGGTGCACGGTGCCTAGCGGCCCGTTGCGCGCCTTGGCAATGATCAGTTCGCCCTTGCCTGCCAGCGATGGGTCTTCGCGGTTGTAGCATTCCTAGCGATGCAGAAAGAGGACCATGTCGGCATCCTGCTCAATGGCGCCCGACTCGCGAAGATCGGAGCGAATGGGCTGCCTGTCTGCTCGCTTATAAGGTTCGCGGTTCAATTGCAATAGCAGAATCACAGGCACGTCGAGACGCTTCGCCAGTCCCTTCATCGCACGGCTGATTCCTGCAACCACCTGCTCGCGGTTTTCCATTCCCTTGCGCTCACCCGCCATCAACCCCAGGTAATCAACGACTACCAGATCTAACCCGGCATTCGCTTGCAACCGCGCCGCCTTGGCTCTGATCAACGCAGCGGTCTACCTGGTCGATCATCGATGTACAACGGCGCATCTATGATCTCGGCCAGCGCGCGGAGATAGTATTGCTCCTGCACTTCGGTCAGCTTTCCATGACGGTGCGCTTTTGGCCTTGCCGGCAATCCTGCGGAAGGCAGACTCGGCCTCGGCCAGCGCGTCCTCAGCGCGGCCAGACTGGTCGCCGGCCAGCGCGCCTACCCGGTTGCTCTCCACGATGGTTTGCCGCAGAAGAGATTTGTCCTTCACGATGCGAACATATTCTTCGATGGAAAGCCGTCGCGGCAGACCCTCGGTCAGGCTGGCGCGGTAGGCCACTCCGCCAATCGCGGGCAGTTCCTTGTTACGCTGTAACTGCTCGGCCAACGTCACAATGTCGACGCTCTTGCCATCGATCAGCAGCTCGCCCATGCGCAAGAAGACGCGGCGATGCGAATCCAGGGAAAAGTCCGCCGCCTCGATGCGGCCTGCCGCCTCCTGGTAATGCCCGTTGTTCAGCAGGATCGCGCCCAGGATTGCCGTCTCCGCGGCTACGCTGGCGGGCGGCGAGCTCACAGTCACTGCCGATCCCGCCCACACTGCCGGGGGCGAAATAGGCCCAGAGCCTCGGATTGCGAGCGGCGCCATTCGGTAGTTTCCGGCGCATCGGGTGGCAGGAACGTGACGATGTCCTTGGTAACGCTGCTGTAGAGAAATGCCATCTCAACGCTGGCATAATCGAGCACTACCACCGTGCGCGAATTTGAAACTTTGCACGCATACTTCACATCCCCCGTGTGGACCCGGCGGATCAGCGTTTGCCGCACGTGCCTGCCCACTTCCAGACCGAACCGCTGCCGAGCGCGGTCTTTCACATGCCGCCGGCGCGCATGGGTTTGGACAGCTTGCCCCGGGCTCATATCCGAGCCGCTGGAATGCGGCTGCGCATGCCCAGGGCTCTCATGCCTCCGGTGTATTTTCCCTGTGAGGCAATCTCATGACGCTGCGCGGCCGCGTAGCGTTTGCTCACGCTCACCAGGACAGCCATTGCATCGTCACCAAGTTTGCGCGCAGCCAGCCGGCGCGCGGCTCTTTCCGATATACCCCAGCGCTCTGCAACGTCTAGGACGGAATGGGCAGAGCGAGGACGTCCTCCGCCATGTCTCCGAAGAGGGCTCATAACATCTCCGATTTCTTGGTGGGGGAGGCACCAAAGGCAAAAAAGAAGCGGTCAGCCGGGAAGAAGGCGACCCTTCCAAACATAACTATTTCTGCAATAGTTACGACTTAACTGAGAGCAGTATCGTTCACCATTCGCCACCACGCAACAATCATAAGCACTATTCCGGATACGTCGTAAGTAACAAGTCTCTCAAACAATTTATGCTACTTTGTTTACGTAACCTTACGTGTTGTCTATTATGCAACGCTTATTTATGGTTCAAGGGCCGGCGCCTGCTGCCCCCTCGGAGGGCGGTTTCTCATGCATTCCCGCCCGATCTGGCTTGAGGCTACGGGAGTTAGACCATTTCTCCTCTTACCGGGGCGGAGCCCGTGCAGTCGTTGTTCGACGAAAACCTGCACTGAAAGCTGGAGCCGCCTCTCCCCCTACAGAAAATATCTCGCGCGATTCTGCTCCACGCGATCTGACACAACAGATGTGTCGGACAGGAGTAGTTAAGTCTGGCTTGATTGCATCTTGCGTGACAAGTGCATTTGCACTGTTGCCATGTGTAGCTTTTCTTAACGGAAGAGCCGAGTCAACAAAGTGATAAAAGCTCTGGATTATCGCAGTCCTCAGTAGGCGCCCGAGGCTCAAGCAACTGCGCGGTGTCGTTGCGTACGTTGCCCACTGCTTTGTCCACCTTCCAGGCGATCATCCGTCCGGCCGGGAACGACCGCAGCAGGTCCAGCGGCGGCTGCGCCCGATCGCCGGCGCTAAGCCAGCGTTCATAATCCCTGGGCTCGAGAATGACCGGCATGCGATTGTGCAGCGGGGCAACGACCTGGTTGGCATCGGTAGTGATGATGGAGAAGCTCTCCAGTGATTCGCGGGTCGAAGGGTTCTTCCATCGCTCCCACAGCCCGGCGAAGGCGTAAGGCTCGCGATCGGCGAGCGCGATGGCAAACGGTTGCTTGTGTTTGGCGTCCAGCTTTTGCCACTCATAAAATGCGTCCGCGGGTACGAGACAGCGGCGGCGCCTGAAGGCCTCACGAAAAGCAGGGGCGGTGGCCGCGGTCTCGGCTTTGGCATTGATGGTGGAGTAGCCGATCTTCGTGTCCTTCGACCAATAGGGAATCAAGCCCCAGCGCATGAGCACGATCTCGCGCGTTCCTGTGTCGCGGCTCAGGCGCACGACGGGTTGGAAGCTCTGCGGCGCGACGTTGTAACTCGGGCCCCAGGCCACGGCCTCGTCATCCTCGACGCCGAACCATGCGGCGATCTCTCTTCGGGTTGACTTACGAACGTAGCGGCCGCACACAGTTCAATGATAACAAGTGGCGGCTTGCAGCCTTTATCGGGGAAAGGCCTCGTCGAGGGAAAGCCCAATCGCCGGCAGGAGGCCTTTGCTCAACAGCAACAGGCGAAGAGGATGTGCGTTCTTCTTCACTTCGCGACACTCCAGAACGCGGGTTGAAAACTGCTCGAGCCGGGGAAAGGAACGAAAGTTCTTGTTCAGCGTGCAAACCAGTAAAGTGCGTTCATGGAACAAAGGCTCAAGGTCGTCCAGGTAGTATTCGAGCGACCAGTGAAAGCCGATACTGTAAAACCCGTAGATCAAGTCATAAGGTCCGGGCAAAGCGGCAAGCGGCAATTGTTCGGCATCAAAAATTTGATATTGCTCCACCCCGTTGTAGTCCAGCATGGTGCGTAAGAGGGGGAGGTTGCCACAGAAGGAGGAAGTGTCCGGCCACTTGGGAGGGTGCTCATAGAATTTCTGTTTGTACTTGGTGTTGGATCCGTTTGCGTCGTAAAGACTGATCTCGCTACCTGGCCAGAGTCCCTTCTTGGTGAAGAAGACAACGGACCGTCCAAAGCCGGGACCAATCTCAAGCACGCGCTTCGGCTTATCGACTTTTTCAAACAGCGGCAGCAGGGCTTCGTACTCCGCTTCCGCAGCGGCGTTACTTTCTCTCTGCCAGAGCCATCGAGAGGCCTCGTCCGCCTTTAGGGGCAGGCGTGTCGAAATGAGACGAATCGCCTCAACGACCTCTTCGGTAAACGGCGGCGCGAGAAAGAGCTGCTCCGCTGAGGAGGCCTTGGCATCAAGAATGGACCTGCCACGAAGCCGGTTGAGTGAAGCTTTCAGGAACAAGCAGGTACCTTTCTTAGCAGATTGATAGAGGGAGTGTCCCACCTCCAGCGGGAGCTATAGCCTTTGCATCGGCTACGCTTCCAGTTTCACTTAGGGACGCGGTTATCCGTTCTATAACCTTCTGCTGGTGGGCCTCAGGTATCTCAGATTGACCTAGTTTGATATTCTAGCGGTGACGACTTTTTTGCGTCTGGAGAATAGCATTGAACACGAAAGAGATCCTAGAACACATCAACGGTGAGATTTCACGGCTGCAGCAGGTGAAAGCTTTGTTGCAAGGTACCACAAATGGTCACACCCGGAGTGCTTCTGCTCCCTCAGCCAATGGTGCAGCGGCGCCGAAGGTCAAAGGCAGGCGCGTGCTGAGCCCGGAAGCTCGCAAGAAGATCGCGGCCGCGCAGCGGAAGCGCTGGGCAAACGCAAGAAAGGCTCAGGCCTAAAGCACTTTCGCCTTTGGTGTTAGTGCGAGAACCGAGCTTAGCGCAATGCGCGGAGCCCCTGAGTGCCGGCTCCGCAAAGCTCCCCAACTGCCGGATTTCCTAGACGCACTCGGTGTTGCATAACAATAGGAAATCCGGAGCGGTTTTTGCAGTTACTGTGAGACCGCTCGAGACCCCTCCCGGCGTCGATGACGTGACTCTGACCGGTCATCACGTTGTTGTCATCGGCAGGTAAAAATGCCAGGTGGCCTACTCGTCCAGCTTCGTCTTTTGCTTGAGCGACTGGCTGGCGAGAACCTCCGCTTCCTATTCCTGAGCGAGCTAGAACCTTATCTGCCGTCAGGAACTGTCCTAGGTGTTCCAACCGCCGTCGATGACGTGCGTCTGGCCGGTGGTAAAGCTGGACTCGTCCGATGCGAGATACACCGCCAACGCGGCAATCTCTTCCGGGCGGCCTAGCCGTCCCATAGGTTGGCGCGCGATAAACTCTCGGCGCACCTGTTCTTCGTCGCCCTGCGCGGCAATTCGCGCA
>Ga0182015_10002720_pt1 | contig 20780 bp, 16 predicted proteins | sample 712P3MmetaG_FD_120478 | JGI IMG/M metagenome (GOLD analysis project Ga0182015, IMG submission 120478) | Permafrost microbial communities from Stordalen Mire, Sweden - 712P3M metaG | ecosystem: Environmental > Terrestrial > Soil > Wetlands > Permafrost | place: Sweden: Stordalen | collected...
CACGTCGGCGGCCGTGTAGCCAAGCATCCGCTCGGCGCCGACGTTGAAGATCTGGATGACCCCCTTCGCGTCGGTAGCGATGCTCGAGAAGTTGGCGCTGTTGAAGATCGCGCTCTGCAGGGCGCCTGCCTTGAGCAGCGCCTCTTCCGCTAGCTTGCGCGCGGTGTTGTCTGTGCCAATGAGCAGATAGCCGATGATGGCGCTCTGCGCGTCACGCAGCGCCGTGACGGACACCACCGCCGGCAACCGGCTTCCATCTTTACGGATGTAAGTCAGCTCGTAGATGTCCTCAATTCCGCGCGAGGCCTTGAACACCAGGGCCTCGAAGCCCGGTGTGATCGGAGTTGCGAGCTCGGCGCTCAGCGCTTTGGCGCGTGCTATCAGCTCCTGCGGATCGGAAATGTCGGCCGGCGTGATCTTGTTCATCACGTCGGCGGCTGCGTAGCCAAGCATCCGCTCGGCGCCGACGTTGAAGATCTGGATGACCCCCTTCGCGTCGGTAGCGATGCTTGAGAAGTTGGCGCTGTCGAAAATTGCCTTCTGCAGGGCGCCTGCCTTGAGCAGCGCCTCTTCCGCTAGCTTGCGCGCAGTGACCGATTTGGACCTTTGCCTCATCATTCAAACACACTCCTTAGAGTGCGCCCCCTCGGGGTGGACAGTTTCCCCAAGCTGGATTCTGAATAGATGCGGTGTGGCGGTGTCTCGGACAGACCATGCTCGGTGTATTGCTCGCACAACGCGCAATAGCACTCTCGTTGCTGCGCCCATCACGACTTCATACATGTGAGACAGGAATGAGTGCAGTGCCGGAAATGACAAATTTGAATTCGCGATCACCATTATCGCGTTCCCACCAATAGTTGTAGTAATTGTTTCGACCACAGCTTTTGTATCCAGCGAGAATCTGAGCCAACGCCTCCTCCGCCTGCTGGTCATAGTCGTAATTGCCCGGCAGTCTCTCGCGCATCATCGAGCCGTCTGCCTCACTGCTGCGCATGATAAAATACGGTCTTTTCTGCTGGAGCGTTAGCCGACATGATCGTTGGTCCTCAATGGATTGTGCCGCCTCGACATTAAGCTGCGAGCAGGTCTTTAAAAGAGACCTCGAGTTGGGGCAGCGTGTATGGCTTAGCAAGGAAAAGCGAGCCGTCGACAAACAGGGCTTTCATCTTGTCGGTCGCGAAATTGCCCGTGATGTAGAGCACGCGCAATTCCGGCCGAAGCATAATGGCCTGTTGCGCAAGATCGCATCCGCCAAGCACCGCCGTCTTGAGATAGATATCGGTGAACATTGCGTCGATGTGTTGGGAGGACCGCAGGAATGAAAGAGCTTCATCGACATCGCTGGCCAGAAGCGTATGGTGCCCCCAATCCTGGATCAGCATCTCCGCCAATTCGCGAATAAAAAAATCGTCTTCAACGATCAATATAACAGCCATCGGGCACCCTATCCTGTTCCGGGCATAGGTGCCGTGTTCATTTGTCAGCGGCGGAAGTATTCCGCGTCGCGGGAACGAGGCGTTAACGCTTCGCGCCGTGGCTGGTCTGAGTAGTTTCCGAAGCTTGACAGGCGGCGAGAGCGCAGCAGCACAAAGATTAGATGGCCTCAGTCTTGGGGCAAGTCAGGATTTTTCTGAATAAGGCGAACACCCTCTCCTTGCCCGAGCTCGGATAAGAACTCTATGCCAGCTTTTGACAGAGCTTTTTGCAAGGCGGTCAAAGTGCTCAGCCGGGGATCGACTTCCCCGCGCTCAAGACGCGTCACCGCATTGAGCGAGACAATGGCCTTATCGGCAAGTTGCTGTTGAGACCAGCCCAGCAAGGCGCGTGTGGCTTGGATTTCGCGCAAGGTGACCATGAAGACACCATCGCGATCTACAAAGCTAACTTCAAGCCGCGTAAAACGGTTTCCGATGCTGCACGCCTACCGTTCAATATCGCGGTGAAGCCTTGCATTCTCGCTGCAAAGCCGTAGACCACGGCTCCCAGCAACAACATGGCGGCAGCGGTAATGATGTTCTCGGTGTGGATTGCACTCGCTATCGCAGCGCCGCGGTGCTCGGATCAAGGCGCCAGTGAGGTGTATTGGTTATCGATCGGACCATCGTCCTGACACGGGTGCGCCGTGACGACGCAATTCGTTCCACCCGCGGCGGTACATCTCGAAAGGGCCAGATGATCCGAACCGATGGGGCTTAAAAGATCTTCGCCGGTGCCCCAGGCGAAATTCATGCTGATCGCCAGCGAGATACATTTGTTGGCGCGTGAGATCACAATGAAGCAGTCGGGCCTGACCGTACCGCATCGGGCGAGGGCAGCTTTTTCGGCAGCGGCTTGCGACCTGGCATTCCACGATGTGGCGTTTCTCAAGTTCGATTTCGAAATCGCAATCGCGGTCCATATCTGTGGAGCAGAGGGAGTGCTGGTCGTTCCTTGGGGGCAGAGCGTGGGATTGAATTCAAAATTGCCGTCCGGCATCATTTGCATGCCGTCACAAGCAGCATAAGCCGGTGTTGCCACAAATGAGGCAACCCTGACTACGCCCGCGCACGCCAGTCCAATACCGCCCAGAACGCCGACATAGCACAAAATAGCCGATGCACGTTGGAATAGAGACATATGTCACCCCTCAACGCCCCATCCAGATGTAACCGAAAACCAGACGGACTGCTCCTGCTTTTTATAGCTATGATCATTTCGCGTACCTGCTCCCCGGCTTCTTGTTGGTGGCTCTTATATAGCTGTTAACTGCCTTACGGGTTTGCTCGGTCATCTCGAACCGGACGGGCTGACCAGTCTTTTTCTGGCGTACAGTCACCCGATCAACGGCATTCCCATGTGGAGCAACGTTCTCCACCTTAAGGCTGACGACGTCGCATCCTCGAAGCTTGCTATCGATGGCTAGATTGAACATGGCCAAGTCGCGCCTTCGCCCGTGGATTTGCAGATTGGTGCGGATCGACCAGACGTGTTTTGGTCGGAGAGGCGGCTTTGCGCCGATCAGTTTTCCCTTGTTGCACGGCTCTCGACGCGAGGCTTGAGAGCTTTCGTCTATGTGGTCTCGCATGCTGGTAATCCTTTGTTTCGGAGAACCATCAGGATGCGTCACTAGTTATTGAGGCTATTAGATGAATGTCAATTCGTGCTCAATCTGGCCGCGACATGTCCGCTTTACCCCCAAAAGCGGACGTTCGGCTGCAGTAGCGGAATGTCTGCTTAGTGCCAAAAGCAGACATTCCGCCATACCCAGCCAACGGCTGGTGTCTAGTTGCTGAGGGTCATTCAGGCTGGTGAGTCTCCACGTGCACCTGCGTGATTACTACCCGTCATTCTTTGACCGCCCCGCCCTCTCCAACCACCACGAAGGGCGCCCAGAACAGCGGATGGGCAAACTCCGGATGATCCTTATCGTCCATCAGATCGAGCTCGGCGCGGCGCAAGGCCTCGGCACGCCCGACGCTCTTTTCCTCGAGATGTGCTGCCATGCGGGTCATGAGAGCGACCGTCGAGCCCGACACCACCGACCAATTCGAAACCATCAGCGAGCGTGCGCCGGCATAGAGAAAGGCCTTCGACAGGCCTGAAAAACCTTCCGCGCCGGGCGTGCCGTCCGAAGCCGCGGTGTTGCAGGCGGAGAGGATGACGAGATCGGCGTTGAGCTTCAATTGGGCGATCTCGCTCGCCTTCAGCAATCCGTCATCTTCAGGCGTGGGCTGCGCCGGCGGCGTCAGCACCAATCCTGGCTCGGCCACGCCCACGTCGCCCGCCAAGAGGCCGTGGGTGGCGAAGGCGATGATGCGGCGGCTCGACAGATCGGCATGCTTCACCGCCGTCACCGTGGCGGCCTCAAGTAGCAGCACCGAGCCTGGCCCGGCCTTGAACAGCTTCGCCTCGGCCCGGAGCTCGCCGGCGGTCTCGGGCAGGGACGGCAGGTCGCGCAACTCCGCCTGATCGACGATGTCGCCGCGGAATACGGATTTGACGGTGCCGCCGCGCGCGACATCCGGTGCACCACGGTTGTCGCCCGGTTGGGGCTTCAGCACCGGATCGCCGAAGCCCATGAAGGGTTGCGGCGCGTGCGCGGCTTGCGAGAACTGCCGCAGCGCCTTCAATGACGAGACCGAGGGCAGCACGCTCACCGCATAGCGCCGGGCGAGCCAGGGCGCCGCGCGTAGTTGATCGGGCGCGGCGGCGGACAGGGTATCGGCCGAAGGTTTCTCGGTCAGCAGCACGCCCAAGGGCAGGCTTTCGAGCGCGCCGTCGGTCACGACATAGAGCTGCGTCACGCCCTTGAGCGCGGGCTCCGCCGGCGCGAGCAGTTGCTGGTAGAGCTTATAGGCGTCGCTCGCATCGAAGGGCGGCACACTGGTCTTGCCCTCGGGGTTGAGGGTTCGGCGCAGCGCCTTCACCGTAGCCGTCAGGTCCTTGGCACCGACCGGAACGATGTCGAGTCTGTAGCTGTCGGGGCCGACCACCGCGACATAGCTTTCCTTGGGTCCTACCGCGAAGACGATCAGCGCTTGATCCGGGGCGAGCAGCTTCTGCGTCTCCGCGATGGTGACGGGCTTTGGGTTGGCGAGCTCGGCATAGGCGGGGAACTTCGCTGCGAGCTCGTCATCGAGCTGCGTCAGGTTCTGGTGCAGGCTGTCCGCATCGGCGCGGAGATCCGCTTCGGCCTTGGCGTCGCGTTTCTCTGGCGGTTGGCTCACGGATTTGAGGATCGCCGCCTCGGTGGCATCGAGCCGGTCTCCCGTGTCCTGGCGCTGGCGCACCAGGGCGGCGAGCGCGTCGCTGCCGGCGGCGAAGCGCGCCGCCATGTGCGAAACAGCCGCCGCGGTGTCCGAGGCCTTCGACCATTGCAGCGCCGCGAAGCCTTCCTCGCGCAATTGCGGCGATTGCGGATCGTTGGCCATGATCAGATGCGCCATCACCGTCACCTCTTCCAGAAAGATACCCCGCCGGCTGCGCAGCTCGGATTGTCCTCCTTTGCTTTCCTCTTTGGCACCCGTGACGCGGCTCGCCGAAATGGCGGCAGCGCGGCGTATCAAGGGAAGTGCCTCGCCGTAGCGGCCCTGGTGGTCATAGACCTCGGCCAAGTTGTTGAGGCTCGTCGCGACATCGGGGTGGTCTGCTCCGAGCGTCTTTTCGCGTATCGTCAGCGCGCGCTTGTCGAGCGGCTCGGCATCAGCGTAGCGGCCTTGATCGTCATAAAGCTTAGCCAGGTCGTTGAGGTTCTGAGCGACATCGGGATGATCCGGGCCGAGCGCCTTCTCGTATATCGTCAGCGCGCGCTTATAGAGCGGCTCTGCCTCTGCATAACGGCCCTGGTCGTTATAGAGTAAGGCCAGGTTTTTGAGGCTCTGTGCAACATCGGTATGATCGGGCCCGAGCGCCTTCTCACGGATCGCCAGCGCACGCTGGTAGAGCGGTTCGGCATCGGTATAGCGGCCCTGCTTCCAATAGAGCAAGGCTAGGTTGTTGAGGCTAATGGCGACATCGGGATGATCGGGGCCAAGCACTTTCCCCCAGATCGCGAGCGCACGCTGGTAAAGCGGTTCGGCATCGGCATAGCGGCCCTGCATGCGATAGAGCAAGGCCAGGTTGTTAAGGTCGGTGGCGAGATCGGGATCATCGGGACCCAGCGCCTTCTCGTCGATCGCCAGCGCGCGCTGGTAAAGCGGCTCGGCTTCGGCATAGCGGCCCTGAGCGAGGTAGAGACCGGCCAGGTTGTTGAGGCTAATGGCGACATCGGGATGATCGGGGCCGAGAGCCTTCTCGTTGATCGCCAGCGCACGCTTGTAGAGCGGCTCGGCTTCGGCATAGCGGCCCTGGTAGACATAGAGGAGGGCCAGGTTGTTGAGACCGACGGCGATAGTGGGATGTTCGGGGCCGAGCACCTTCTCCCAGATCCCCAGCGCGCGCTTAAAGAGCGGCTCAGCTTCGGCAAAGCGGCCCTGCGCGTCATAGAGAAGGGCCAGGATATTGAGGCTTGCTGCGACTTCGGAATGATCGGGACCGAACGCTTTCTCATCGATTGCCAGTGCGCGCTTCGAGAGCGGCTCGGCTTCAGCATAGCGGCCCTGATCGACATAGAGTCCGGCTAGGTAGTTGAGGCTGGCAGCGACATCGGGATGGTCGGGTCCGAGTGCCTTCTCGCGGATCGCCAGCGCGCGCTGGTAGAGCGGCTCCGCCTCGGCGTAGCGGCCCTGGCTTTCATAGAGTGAGGCCAGGTTGTTGAGGCTTCCTGCGACATTGGGATGGTCGGGGCCGAGCACTTTCTCCCGGATTGCCAGCGCACGCTTGTAGAGCGGTTCGGCCTCTGCGTAGCGACCCTGTTTAACATAGAGATAGGCCAGATTGTTGAGGCCTAAGGCGTAGTTGATGCTGTCTGCGCCGGATTCGGTTTGCGCCAGATCAACGGCTTTCTTGGCCCAGGTTTCAGCCTCGGTGTATTTTCCATCAGCATAGAGAGCTTCGGTTTGCTGCCACGCCTTCTTGAGCGCGTCAGATTGTGCGAAGGCGGACGTGGTGGCGCAGATTGCGGCCAGCAGCGACAGTATGAACAGGAAACGGCGCATGCTTCCCATGTTATGCGGATAGCGGCGGGACAAATCGAACATGAAAAATCGAAAAGCGCGGTCAGCGATTGCCAATCGCGCGCGCGAGACGCAGCTCCGCCGCGCCGTCCGAAAAGTTCGTCACGATGGCAATCAGCTTCTCGGCTTGCGTGTCCGGGCCACGATGAAGTTCCCAGATGTAGACTGTGGAGGGTAGACCGTCGATGTTGGGGGTTTGCGACGGCATTTCCTTCAGGCTCGTTCCCGGTTGCTTTGCCGCCCAGGCGGTGAGCGTCTGTGAAAAAACGGGGAGGAAGACGGTCTGTTGCGCAACAGCCTTGCGAATGGCGCAGGTATGATAAGGCGGCATTTCGATCGTCAGAGGATATTGACCGCGCGAGGTGTTCTGGAGCCAGCCTTCGCCCGGATCGGTGCCGAGCAGCCGATGAAGCTGCTCGTCGGGCATGATGGCGAGCCTGTTTTCCCCGGCATAGTGCCGAATGGCTGTCTCGTCCGGGAAACGCGTGAGGCACGCCTCGGCGAAGATGTTCACCAGCTCGTCCACCGCTTGGTCCGCCGCAGCTGGCAGCGCGATAAGCGCCAAGGTCAATCCAATTAAAATCCTCCGCATGATTTTTCCCTCCATGCCGATAGGGCAAGCATAGTCAGCTCTCGGGCAATCCAGCCAGCCTTACCTAGGAGGCGGCTTGCCAATGTCCGCTTTGGGTCAGAAGCGGAAGTAACGCTCACTCATCGTAATGTCCGCTCATACCCCGAAAGCGGACATTGACGGGTAGCTATTTTATGTCTGCTTCGTGTCAAAAGGAGACATTGCACCAGAGGTGTGAACGCGAATTAGTACACTACACTTTAGACCGAACCGTAACCCGGTCAGCCTCACCATCGATGGCGCGAATGCCCCCACTAACCTAGTATTGCAACTGGGCCACTCAGTGGGGCTGGTCAGTTATCAACGCGATCCAGAGGAAAGAGGGCTAGAGATGGCGACTATGCAAGTGGGTGACTCGCGCTTTTTTCTTCGCAGCGGGCCCCATAGTTTGGCGGAGGTCGTTAAAGCCGCATCGGCGAGCGCGCCGGAGACCGATCTGATCTTGGAAGGCGTCGCCCCCCTGAAGACGGCCGGACCGCACGAAGTGAGCTTTCTCGACAATCGGCGCTATGCCTCGGAGCTCGATCGCACAGCCGCTGGAGCGGTGATCGTTGATCCTGAACACCGGACACGCGTTCCACAAACAGCCGTTCCGATCGTCACGGCGCGACCATACGAGGCCTGGGCTCGCGTGGCTGCGCTTTTTCATCCGATGCCGCCCGTCGTGCCGGGCGTCCATCCGTCTGCCATCGTCAGCGACGGCGCCGAGATCGATCCTACTGCGGAAGTCGGGGCGCTCTGCGTGATCGGGACTGGCGCCGTAATCGGTGCCTTCTGCCGGATCGGTCCAGGCGCCGTGATCGCCGACGGCGTGGTGCTCGGACCCGATTGCCGCATCGGCACGCACGCAAGCATTAGTCACGCATTGCTTGGCGCGCGCGTCTACGTCTATCCCGGCGCACGGATCGGTCAGGAAGGTTTCGGCTTCGCAACGACCGCCACGGGGTTCTTGACGGTTCCGCAGCTTGGCCGCGTGATTCTCGAAGACGACGTCGAAGTCGGCGCGAATACGACGATCGATCGCGGTTCGAGCCGCGATACGGTCATCGGCGCGGGTTCGCGCCTCGATAATCTGGTGCAGATCGGTCACAACGTGATGATCGGCCGATGTTGCGTCATCGTCGCTCAAGTTGGGATTTCAGGCTCCACGGTGCTCGAAGATTTCGTGAGGGTGGGTGGCCAAGCGGCGATGGCTGGACACCTCCGGATCGGGAGTAACGCACAAATCGGCGCGCAGGCAGGTGTCATCTCCGACGTCCCGTCGGGAAGCACGATGCTAGGTAGTCCGGCGCAAAGAAAGCAGGACTTTTTCCGTCAAGTAGCGGTGCTCAAGAAAGCATCGCGTCGCGGAACGCGAACCGGAATGTGAACAGCGACGACGCATAGCAACCGCACACTGGTTCTACCGGTTAAGTTTTAATCATCCATGTGCCGCTTGAAGAGAACGGAGACTTCAAATCGTCGCCGTTTTTGGGCAGCTCTAGTACAGCCTCTGCTTGACCGTGCGCGGATGCTATACGGATTCGGGCTTAATACCCAACTAATTCATGTCTGCTTTGGGTCAGAAGCAGACTTGCTGCTCGCCGCGAAGAATGTCCGCTCTTACTCCTAAAGCAGACATTGATAGGAGGCTCTTGAACGTCCGCTTTGTGCCAGAAGCGGACTTGGGCGTCACGCCATCGATGCAGCTCGGCCTAAACAAAAATCTGGAGTGTTTACGCGCTGGCGCGTGAAACAAAAATACTAGCAAATCTAGGGCATTGTTACAGTTTACACTTGGACCATCTGCCAATTCAGAATCGCGTGCGTAGGCCAAGCCCAAATGCGGTGCTTGTGTCGGGCGCACTCGAATAAAGGCCATACATTCCCGACCGATGAAACATGCGGAAGACTCCGTCAAAATTATCCGTGCCTGGAATGGCCATCGCAAACTCAACACTGACGTAATTGAGGTATCTCACCCGCCGAAAGGCTATAGGTTGGTCCTCATTTCCAATCCCAGAAGCAGGCGGAGACGTTGCATAAGACGGCCCAGAATAAACAGCGAGGCTAGTGGGTAGCCGGTCGCTCCACGGAAAATCATGGAAGCGAAAACCAATCCCTAGAGCGAACACGGTATCGCCTTGACCATGGGCGGTGGATTGAACAACTTGACCTTCGCCTTCGAAAGTTAATCCCCAACCTAACGTCGCCAATCGGCGATCTACGGCAAGCGCAACCATTCCACCGTCTGGTTCAAGATTTCCGTCGCGATAAAACTTGGTTATAAATTTGTCTGATGAAGGGCCACCGTAAAGTGTGGCTGACCACGGCCCATCGCTATTGGTGGCTTGCGCTCCGCTTGGGGAAATAGCCACCATCAGGCCAATGAAGGAGCACAATAAGAACAGGGATAAGTTTATACTGTTTCGCACTGCCCCCTAAGCCACCTTCTGCGCTTCAAATTCATCTACCAGCCGCACAATACACGCTACAATGCGGGCTGCTAGTCTTGCGTCAAGTTGACGGGGATTCAAACTGTAACAGTGACAAATCTAGCCCGACTGTGCACGGTTTCTTCGGGGCTGTATTGGTCGTCGGCCTGTTTATCGTTCATTGTGCGCTTCTTACCATTTCCGCCTGAGGATGATTACGACTAGGATTGTTAGCAGTGTAATCGCCACCAAGAAGCTAATACCAATAATATAACTACCGCGATAAATGCACACTCCGACGTTCGCAAGACCAATATGGCCGAGCACGTTGTAAACCTGATCGGCCCCCCAAGAAGCGCATTGTTGAGCACGGCGGGTGCCTCTTATCCTTTGACGTGGGAAATTATAGCACCACGGAAGCGGGAAAGACTCCCGTCTCCATTGCCGCTATCCCAGCCCGCCGCGTGAGTAATCAATGTCCGCTTTGGGTCATAAGCAGACATACGGGCACGACATTGGAATGTCCGCTTTACCCCCGAAAGCAGACATTCGACCGCAGTCGCGGAATGTCCGCTAAGTCCCAGAAGTGGACATCATGATCCTCGACCACGATGCCTCATGCTGCTTACCATGCCTGAAACATTCGCACGGTCGACAATGTGCAAAGCGGGGGGAAGGTCATGACGATTAAGCGACGCGACTTGCTTTTGGGCGGCGGCGGGATAGCGGCAACTATGGCTGCTGGCAGCCTCCCCACTGTCGCCGAAGCCCAAACGAGCCAAACGCCGGCACGCTGGCATCGCGAGGCCGACGTTGTCGTGATCGGTTCAGGCGCCACGGGACTTCCCGCCGCTATCGTCGCGCGCGAGGCCGGATCCTCGGTGATCCTGGTCGAGGCGCAAAGCCACACCGGCGGTCATGCGATCTGCAGCGGCGGCAACGTGCCCCTCGGCGGCGGCACCAGTTTTCAGAAAAAATGGGGCATCGCGGATTCCCCAGACCTCGTCTTCCAAGACCTGACCGACTGGTCGGTGGTTGAGCCCAACGGCTTTCCCGATTATCGCTTCAACGACCGCGAAGTGATCCGAGCCTTCGCCGACAATTGCGCCGCGACCTATGAGTTCTTAGTGACGCATGGCGTCGTGTTCGTCGACAAGGCGCCCGATACGTTCGGCGGCAACGCGGTTGGGAACTCGGCGCCCCGCGAAATACATGCGGCGCCCATGGATTGGCCCTTGATCCAGACCGGCAAGCAGGCCCCGCCCGAAGAGCGCGCAACCATGTCAACTGGCAACGGCCTCATGCCTCCTCTCGCGGTGGCGGCAAGAAAGGCAGGCGTCGAGATTCTTCTGTCGCACAAAATGACTGCGATCCATCGCACGGCGCCCCATGCCGGCGCGGTGATCGGCATTACCGCCGAGAATGACGGCAAGCGCGTCAATATCCGCGCGCGCAAGGCGGTCATCGTCGGCACGGGCGGATCGATCACCAACGTGAATTTCCGCCGTATGTTCGACCCGCGTCTCACCGAGGAATATTGCGGCGTCGCCGGCATGCCGTGGTCGGAGCAGGACGCGAGCGGCGAGCTTGCGGGGATGGCGATCGGCGCGTCCCTCTGGGGCCTCTTCAACTATACCGGCGAGTTCGGCTACGGCATCACTAAGGCCGGCACGATCGGCGGGCAGTACGGCTATGTGAATCTGCGCTGGTTCCCGGGCAGCGAGGTATTCGACAAGGCGCGCGCCACCGGCCTGCCGGTTCGCGACTGGCAGAATGTGGTGCTGGTCAACATGATCGGCAAACGATTCTACGACGAGACCGGCAAGCAATTCACCTCCAACAGCTACAAATCGATCGATCCCTACGCGCCCGACAGCTACCTCAACGCGAAGAACGTCAAATACGACCCTAACAATTTCATCGATGCGGCCCTGGCCGGCATCGGCGACGGGCATAATGGCGGCGGTCCGATCTGGGCGATTTTCGACGCCGACGCCGTGATGCGCGAAAAATGGGATCCGAAGCCGCCCAATGTCGATTACAAGGCCGGCTTCTGCTTCACCGCGAACACGCTGGAGGAACTCGCCAAGAAGATCGTGATGCAATACCAGCGCGTACCGATGCCGCCCGAGAACCTCGCCGCGACCGTCGCGCGCTACAACGGCTTCGTCGATGCCGGCGTCGACGCGGATTTCGGCAAGCCCAAGCCGCTTTATAAGATATCATCGCCGCCTTTCTATGCCGCATGGTCGACGCCGGTGCTTCACGACACGCGTGCGGGCCTGCGCATCAACGCCAAATGCCAGGTCATAGACATGAACGGCCAGGTGATTACGGGGCTTTATTGCGGTGGCGAGTCGGCGGGTGGCTTCAGCCAGCACGGCCTCGCCCGTGCCACCTGTCAGGGATTCATAGCCGGCACGAACGCCACAGCGGAGAAGCGGAGGGTTTGACAGCTGGTTCTTAACGCAGGGGGCGGCTTGCCAGAGTCCGCTTTGGGCCAAAAAAGCGACATGACGGTATGTTCACGGAATGTCTGCTCTTACCCTAAAAGCAGACATTGATAGGAAGCTCTTGAACGTCCGCTTTGTGCTGGCGCCGGTTGTTGCCGCTCTTTCGCAGAACATTGCGACGTCATGATCGCAAGGGCAGCGAAAACTCAAATCTCTAAGAGGAGTAATAGAAATTGAACAACAATTTACCCGCAGCAGCCTTCGGACATTTCATCATGAAGGTCAATGATATTGATATTAGTTATCAATTTTATACAAAATTGGGCTTGCGTCCGTTTGGGAGATTTCCCGATTTAGCGATCATCGAATTGCGAGGCGGAACACACATTTTGCTTTTTGGTAAAAATGATGAATTGCCATTTTCACTAAGTTCTAGCCTTCTCGGCCAGCGCGGCGGTTTTTTTAATGAACGACTCGACTTGATGATTGAAGGCAAGTCTAGGGGTGATCTGGAAATCTATAGGACGAATCTAATGGAAAAGGGCTTGTCGGTAGATGCAATTGCTCAAGACCAATTTTTTGGTCACGACTACTTCCAGTTGGCCGATCCTGATGGCAATGGCATTACAGTCTATACCAGCCACACAGGAGAGTTATCAGTCTAGAGTCCGGTTCGCCAGCGGTGCCGACAGCTTCGCCCGGTGCGTAGGTCCGCTTTGAGTCAAAAGCGGAAGTAACGTTCGCTGATCGCGATGTCCGCTCTGCCCCCAACAGCAGACATTGATAGTCAACTCTTGTAAGTCCGCCCGGAACAAAAGATTAGACCGAGAGTGCGTCGTGACGCATCTGGATCAATCCAACGAACTCTTCTGGCACTCTACACTGGTTGATAGAGAGAGGGGATTGCAGCCACTACCGGAAAAATGCTTTGGGTTCTCTGCCGGTCAGTGTTAGTAACGGTGCCCGTACTCTTAGATCTGCGTTCCTTTAGTAAGCTAGAGTCGTTATCCCTATCCCTTCACAGCAGGAGGATAGAAATGTGTAAGCACTCAATAGCCGGTTTCGTTCTCATCCTTCTCGCTTTGATTGTTGCATTTCCGGCCCATGCTCAGGATATTCGTGGCACTTGGGTTCATTCAGAAAACAACGGAAACACGCTGGTTATAGAAAAATACGGAAACGGTACTTTCGGTATCCAGTTTTTGTTTGCTGCCAATCCAAGCAAGAAACTCGTCGCAACACAGGTAACTTGCCTCGGACAATATGGCTATGACGGCAGAGCTGTGACGAGTCGGTGGCAACCATCGTGCCAATCTTGCGGTGGGGGGAACTGCAATCAAGTTCCTTGGAACAAGGTTGTGGGTGCCGGGAGATGTGCAGTACGGTGGGTGAATCAGAATAGTTTTGTGGATTGCGCGGGGCAGGAGTTTCACCGTCATTAGAAGGCTCGACTGGTATTGGTATGCACCCGTGAGACCGTTACGCCTGAAGCGTGCTCGGGGAATTGATCAGCATTAATTGACGGATAAAAATTATCTCTTCCGTAATCGGGAAACAGATTCCAGAGATTACCTTCTCAGAATTTGCCATCTTTCAATATGCAAGTGTCGACCCAATGTCCGCTTTAGGTCAAAAGCGGAAGTAACGCTCATTCATTGCGATGTCCGCTTTACCCCCGAAAGCAGACATTCGACCGCAGCCGCGTAATGTCTGCTTTGTGCCAAAAGCGGACATTGGATGACATTGTCTTTGACCGGAACAAAAGATTAGACCAAGAGTGCGCCGTGACGCATCTCCACGTGCACCTGCGTGATTACTGCCCGTCATTCTTTGACGGCCCCGCCCTCTCCAACCACCACGAAGGGCGCCCAGAATAGCGGATGGGCATAGTAGTCGTATTGGCCGCGCTGCATGAGATCGAGCTCGGCGCGCTTCAGGGCCTCGGCCCGTCCGACGCCTTTTTCTTCGAGATGCGCCGCCATGCCGGTCATCAGCGCCACGGTTGAATCTGAATTGACCTCCCAGTGCGAAACCAGCAGCGAGCGCGTGCCTGCATACAGAAAAGCTTTGGCGAGGCCGGAGAGACCCTCAGCGCCGGGCGTGCCATCGGAGGCTGCGGTGTTGCAAGCGGAGAGAATCACGAGATCGGCGTTGAGCTTCAGCTGAGCGATCTCGCTCGCCTTCAACAATCCGTCATCCTCAGGCGTCGGGGTGGCGGGCGGCGTCAGCACCAGCCCCGGCTCGGCTACGCCGACATCGCCCGCCAAGAGGCCGTGGGTGGCAAAGGCGATGACGCGGCGGCTCGACAGATCGGCATGTTTCACCGCCGTCACGGTGGCCGCCTCAAGCAGCAGCACCGAGTCCGGCGCCGCTTTGAACAGCTTGGCCTCGGCCTGGAGCTCCCCTGCGGTATCGGGCAGGGACGGCAGGTCGCGCAGTTCCGCCTGATCGACCGCGCCGCCACGATACACGGATTGGACGGTGCCCCCGCGCGCCAGTGCCGGTGCGCCGCGGTCGCCGCCCGGTTGCGGTTTCAGCACCGGATCGCCGAAGCCGATGAAAGGCTGCGACGCGTGCGCGACGCTGGCAAACTGCCGCAGCGCCTTCAATGAGGAGACCGAGGGCAGCACGCTCACCGCGTAACGCCGCGCCAGCCAAGGGGCATCGCGCAGTTGATCGGGCGCGGTTGCGGACAGGGTATCGGCTGAAGGTCGCCCGGTCAGCAGCACGCCCAGCGGCAGGCTTTCCATTGCGCCGTCGGTCACGACATAAAGCTGCGTCACGCCCTTCAATGCGGGCTCCGCCGGGGCAAAGAGTTGTTGGTAGAGCTTATAGGCGTCGCTCGCATCGAAAGGCGGCACGTCGCCCTCGGCCGTGGGACGGAGACTTTTAAGCAGCGCCTTCACCGCGGCCGTCAGGTCCTTGGCGCCGACCGGGACGATGTCGAGTCTGTAGCTGTCGGGGCCAATCACCGCGACATAGCTTTCACCGTCACCAATGGCGAAGACGATCAGCGCTTGATCCGGGGCGAGGAGCTTCTGGGTCTCCGCGATGGTAATGGGCTTCGGATTGGCGAGCTCGGCATAGGCCGGGAACTTCGCTGCGAGATCATCATCGAGCTGCGTCAGGCGCTGGCGCAGGCCATCCGCGTCAGCGCGAAGTGCCGCTTCAGCCTTGGCATCGCGCTTCTCAGGCGACTGGCTCACCGCCTTGAGGATCAGCGCTTCGTTGGCATCGAGTTGGTCTTGCGTGTCCTGGCGCTGGCGCACCAGATTGGCCAGCGCGTCGGTGCCGGCGGCAAAGCGCGCCGCCATATGCGCCACCGCCGCCGCCGTGTCCGAGGCCTTCGACCATTGCAGGGCGGCGAACCTCTCCTCACGTAATTGCGGCGACTGCGGATCATTGGCAGCGATCAGATTCGTCGTCACCGTTACCTCTTCGAGAAAGATTTCCCGCCGGCTGCGTAATTCGGATTGTCCGCCCTTGCTTTCCTCTTTCGAGCCCGTGGTGCGGCTAGCCGTTATGGCAGCGGCGCGGCGTATGAAGGGGAGTGCCTCGCCGTAGCGGCCCTGGTTCGAATAGAGCAACGCCAGGTTGTTGAGGCCGATGGCGACATCGGGATGATCGGGGCCGAGTGCCTTCTCCTTGATCGCCAGCGAACGCGTATAGAGCGGCTCGGCTTTGGCGTAGCGGCCTTGTTCGTCATAGAGCAGAGCCAGGTTGTTGAGGGCGATGGCGACATCGGGATGATCGGGGCCGAGCGTCTTCTCGTCGATCGCCAGCGCGCGCTTATAGAGCGGCTCGGCATCGGCGTAGCGGCCCTGGTCGTCATAGAGTACGGCCAGGTTGTTAAGGGCGATGGCGACATCGGGATTATCGGGGCCGAGTGCCTTCTCGTCGATCGCCAGCGCACGCTTATAAAGTCGTTCGGCTTCGGCGTAGCGGCCCTCCTTATCATAGAGCAAGGCCAGGTTGTTGCGAGTGGCGGCAACATCGGGATTATCGGGACCGAGTGACTTCTCCTTGATCGCTAGCGAGCGATTCAGGAGCGGCTCGGCTTCGGCGTAACGGCCCTCCTTATCATAGAGCAAGGCCATGTTGTTGAGGATACCTGCGACAGCGAGATGATCGGGACCGAGTGCCTTCTCGTCAATCGCCAGTGCGTGCTGGTAGAGCGGGAGGGATTCGGCGTAGCGGGCCTGGTCGTAATAGAGCAACGCCAGGTCCGCGAGGCTCTCTGCGACATCGGGATGATCGGGGCCCAGCTCCTTCTCGCGGATCGCCAGCGCGCGCTGGTAGAACTCGAGGGATTCTGCGTAGCGGCCCTGGTCGTCATATAGCAACGCCAGGCTGTTGAGGTCGCGGGCGACATCGGGATGATCGGGACCTTGCGCCTTCTTGTCGATTGTCAGAGCGCGGTTACCAAGCGGCTCTGCCTTGGCGTAGCTGCCCTGTGCGATATAGATCTCGGTCAGGCTGTTGAGGTCGCGTGCGACATCGGGATGATCGGGACCTTGTGTCTTCTCGTCGATTGTCAGGGCTCGGATGTCGAACGGTTCTGCATCGGCATAGCGGCCCTGGTCCTCATAGAGCAATGCGAGCTCTGCGAGGCTTTGCGCGACAGCGGGATGGTCGGGCCCGAACGCCTTCTCGCGGATATCCAGCGCTCGCTGGTAGAGCGGGAGTGATTCGGCGTAGCGGCCCTGGTGACGATAGAGCCGGGCTAGGTTATAGATGCTGGTGGCGTAAGCGGTACTGTCCGTGCCGGATTCGGTTTGCGCCAGATCAACCGCCTTCTTGGCCCAACTTTCTGCCTCAGTGTATTTGCCGGTATTGATGAGGGTGTTGGTTTGCTGCCACGCTTGCTTGATCGCATCGGACTGCGCGAAGGCGGGCGCGGCAGCGCAAAGGATGGCCAGCAGCGAAAGCATGAACAGGAAACGGAGCATGCTTCCCCCCGAAAGCGTGGCCCTGCGCTGATCCTAGCACAAGCAGCTAAGATGGCGAAACCTAGGACGACGGACCGTGGTGACTTGGTTTGACCAATGTCCGCTTTGGGTCAAAAGCGGAAGTAACGCTCGTTCATTGCGATGTCCGCCTTACCCCCGAATGTAGACATTCGACCGCAGTCGCGGAATGTTCGCTAAGTGCTGCCAGCTCAACCGGTCGATGCAACACGAGCGTTAAATCTCTCTGCTGGGGTTTCAAATTCCAAGGTCTTACGTGGCCGTTCGTTTAGCTGACAGGCCACTTTGTTCAGATGAGTTTGCGAGTACATCGACAAGTCGGTTCCCTTCGGAAAATACTGTCTCAGCAGACCATTGGTGTTCTCTTTGGAACCGCGCTGTCACAGACTTTGCGAGCTCTCGCCGCTCGACGAGCGCAAGTTCCGTTTTATGGTGGATGAGATACCGAACTTCGCCCTCTACATTATGGGCGTGCTGGCGCGCCGTATCCGTGGTATGAGCAACGCGATGTGAGACGGGACTACGTTGCGGCAATCGTGCCACACCCAAGTTTACTTTGGCTGATATTTCGGTTTCTTCTAGGCCCTGGTGCTTCAGGAGCTGTAAAGGCGATGATTGCCGAGTCTTGTCCCTCGCACCTTATGACAACGCCTCGGGTATCAACCCGAGTGAATAGTGTGAGGAATGACGAGCCGGCCCTAATCGAGCCTGTTTAGTGCTCGGGCCACTAGGCCTTAGCATCTTGTAAACCATGATCACTGTCGCCATGTAGTCCCCATCGTCAGCAGCGACAATGGCGCTGACGCCTGAGAGACTAGGTCGCCCCTTTAGAGGGCGCGCGCTCCCGCCCTAACTAGGGAGAGCGGCTGTGGTCTCGTATCGCTTCTATTTCCTGACCGCCGAAAATCATATCGTTACCGCCGACAAACGCGCTGAGTGCGTTGACGACGCCGGCGCGGAACATACCGCGGCGCAGATGTTGGCCGATCAACGAAGATACCCAACAATCGAAATATGGGACGGCGACAGGCTCGTAGCTCGACATTCCAAGGTGTCCTGATCATGGACGCATATCGCTTCTACTTCCTAAGCACCGACAACAAATTCGCCGCTACCAGTCAAGACATCGACTGCACGGACGATATGGACGCGAAACAAACTGGAATGCGTTTGTTAGCTGGCCAGCAGAAGTATCGCGCTATTGAGATTTGGAAAGGCCTACGGCGTGTAGCGCGGCCTTCTAAAGGATAGCGTCTCAGCCGGCAGGAATTTCTATTACAAAATTCTCTGCTGCCGGATGATCGCAGCGAAGACCTTCCGTGGATTGACTTCGAGCGCGTTAGCAATTCGGATAAATTCCAGCGAATCGTCCCGCCGTTGACCGTTCTCATATGCTGAGACAAATGATGGAGGTTTACGGAGTTGCTTGGCTAATTCGCTTTGTGTGACGCCTTGGCGCTTTCTTGCGTCAGCAAGGCCATGGCCAACAACCTTCTGCTCTCTCGGCCGAATCCACACTGAATCTGCTCCCGGCGCTCCGCGACTCGCTCTCAAGTCGCACAGGAGCCAATGGCAAATGGCATGGGGGCTTCGATGGTTCAGGGGCTGGACCAACAAGTCAGAATCAATCAAGCGTGTAACTGAACATCGTCGAGCGGAATCGGACTCAACCGTCAGATTTATCCGCTACCGACCCATGCCGCCGAGGCCACCAAAGAGAAAGAGCACTATGAGAATGAGTACCACCAAGCCAAGAACGCTGCCGGAACCGGCACCGCCGTAACGGCCGTGCGCATAATACCCGCCGCCACCGCCCAGTAGCAGGACCAACACGACGATAATCAGAATTAGGCCCATTACCCACCTTCCTTTCCCTTGCAGATCTTGATCGCTCCGGCGAAACCGGGAGCATCCATGACTTCTACTTAAGACCCCGACCAAATCGAAAATTAGCACATCTGAAGAGTTTTGAGGAGGTCTAACCAAACGCTCGCGGGAATTGCAGACGATTCGCAAGCGACTCACGAAATGAGACATTGATCGCGTCGGCGCCACAGGCCCGGAATCAGGGAGAGCACGATGTATACCCACATTCAGGCGCCGATAAGTCCCAGTTATGATTCCACGTCCTGATTGTTCTTGCACTCGCTTTGGTTAGTCAGGGTATCGGTGGTGACCGATATTTCCGTAAACTAAAATCAGAACTAGACCAATCAGTGAGGGTCGGTCATTAACCCGACATACTATTGCAAGGGGAGATGTAACGGGTGCTTGGAATGTTCGACCAGTTCAGTGCCATCGGACTCTCGGTTGTTCACATCCTGCTGGCAATCTGCGTCACGGTGCACGTGCTGTTCCACAAACGTGACGTTGGCGCGTCTATCGGTTGGATCGGCCTCGCCTGGCTTTCGCCGATCCTTGGCAGCATCCTCTATGTGATGTTTGGCATCAACCGGGTGAAGCAGCGCGCCAATCAACTACGCGAAAAGCGGCCAGATCGTCTTGTGGCCAAGTCAGGTATTTCGCGTGGCCGGGATGATCATCTGGCCTCGCTGGAGCGGGCAGGAGACCTTATAACCCAGCGGCCCGCCATCGGCGGCAACGCAGTCGCCATCCTGCACAATGGCGATGAGGCTTATCCGCAAATGATCGCGGCGATCGAGGCGGCAAAGTCGAGCATCGCCTTATCGAGCTATATCTTCCGTGCCGATGAGGCTGGTAGCGCCTTCATCGAAGCTCTGATCCGCGCACGCCAGCGTGGAGTTCGTGTGCGGGTTCTGATCGATGGTATTGGCGGTGGTTATTTTCTTTCGTCAACCTATAAACGACTACGGCAACATGGCGTGCCGGTTTTCCGCTTCATGCACTCGCCATTACCTTGGCGCATGCCTTTCCTCAATCTTCGCACCCATAAAAAGATGCTCGCTTTAGATGGGCGCATCGCGTTCACGGGTGGACTGAATATCGGCGGCGAAAACCTGCTGGCGAACCATCCCCGCCATCCGGTGCGGGACACTCATTTCAGAGTGGATGGACCGGTGGTTGCACAACTGGTCGAGGCGTTCGCCCAGGATTGGTTGTTCATAGCTAATGAGAATCTTGAAGGTGAGGCCTGGTTCCCAGCGCTTGATGAAGTCGGCGAGGCCGAGGCGCGCATTATCCTGTCCGGCCCCGACGAGAATCTTGAAAAGATCGAGTTCATGATCCTGGAAGCTATCGCCTGCGCGCGCCAGTCGATCAAAGTCATGAGCCCCTATTTTCTGCCCGACGACCGAATGGTCACCGCGCTCGCATTGGCTTCGATGCGTGGCGTCGAAGTCGACGTGATCGTGCCGGCACATAACAACCACCGCATCGTTGGTTGGGCTATGCGCTCCCAAATCGGTCCACTCGTCGCCGCTGGGTGTCGAATTTGGCAAAGCCCGCCGCCCTTCAACCATTCGAAAATGATGACGGTTGACGGTATCTGGTGTCTGATCGGTAGCTCGAACTGGGATATGCGCAGCTTTCGGCTGAACTTCGAGCTGGATATGGAAGTCTATCACGCCAACATCGTTCAGAATCTCGATGAGTTGATGGACACAAGACGGGGTGCGCTGATTACTGCTGCCGAACTCAACGATCTGCCACTACCCGTCAAACTGCTCGATAATGGCGCTCGGCTGATGCTTCCTTATTTCTAGTGCTTGGTAGGATTGGTAGGGGGTCGACCCATTATC
>Ga0182015_10002721_pt1 | contig 20779 bp, 17 predicted proteins | sample 712P3MmetaG_FD_120478 | JGI IMG/M metagenome (GOLD analysis project Ga0182015, IMG submission 120478) | Permafrost microbial communities from Stordalen Mire, Sweden - 712P3M metaG | ecosystem: Environmental > Terrestrial > Soil > Wetlands > Permafrost | place: Sweden: Stordalen | collected...
AAGCTCGGCGGGCGTCTTCACCTCCTGCCACGGCTTTCCAAAGTATTGCTGATACGGAAACACCGTCGCTCCGGCCGTCAACACCGGTCCGTTATCTTTCTTCTCCGCTTCAATAAACTTCAGAGCCCCGTCAAAGTCCTGCTTCGGATACTCGTAGTTCTTCTTCAGCGAATACGCTGAAGCCAGCAGCAGAATCCCTGCCAGCACCCCAGCCAGCGCGCCCGCTAACTTGGCCGAACCCGCTGCCTTGCCCGGCCCCTTTGACTCTCCGGGCCAGAGCCCCACAATTACCTTCGGCAGGTAAGAGATCCCTCTCACCAGAATCAGCACCCCATAACCGATAAGGAAAAAGTAGAACCGCGGATACATCGTCCCCCGCCCGGCTACAGCTCCCATCGCGGTCACCAACACGGGCAGCACAAACAGCGCGAACACCAGCCGACTCTCTCTCCAGTAGCTCCACAGGCCGCACAGCACCACCAAAGCAGCGCCCATCAGCACACCTGTTGTCCCCAATCCCAGCGACAATCCCCGCAACGTCTCGGCGACTGCCCACTTCGGCGTCGAAACCGCCTTCATCGACGAAGGGTGATGCGCAAAAAAGTGCAAGACCTGCGTCATGATCGGCGCATACATCGCGGCAGTCAGTGCTCCAGTCACCACAAACCCAGCCAGCGCCGGCTGCCAGCGCACCGGGCCCTTTCCTTTTCTCGCCTCCGAGATCAGCCAGCCCGCGCAGATCAGAAAATGAGCCGCCACCAGGAACACCATCGTGATGTGCGTATAGATCCCCAGCGACGCGGCCACGGCATACGCGATAAATGGCCCCATCTTCTGGCTCCTGATCCCTTCCAGCAGAAACAGCGCCGACACAATCGCGAAAAACGCCAGTACCGTATAACCCCGCGCGTTCTGCGAAAACCAGATGTGGTGGTACGAGACCGCGAGAAACGCCGCCGCCACCAGCGCCTCCGCGCGCGACGTCACCTTTGCCGCCAGCAAATAGAGCGCCGGAACCGACGCCACCCCGAACAGCACAGCCGGAAGCCGCAAACTCCACGGCTCCTCGCCAAACAGAACCAGGCACAGCCGCGCCATCACCGAATACAGCGGATGTTGCGTGTCCCCTGTGAAGACGGTCAGGATCTCCCCCAGCGGATGCCGAAGTGTGCCTATCAGAAAAAAAATCTCATCCCACCACAAGCCCTTGTTCAGCCCGATCAGACGCAGCACCAGTGCCACAACAGTGATCGCCCCCAGAATCAGCCACGGAATCGGCTGCGCCAGGCGGCTTGTATGCGGCTGCGCGAGCTGTTCTGTGGGAGAAGAGGCTCGATTGCCAGGAATTGTCGTCATCGCTCACTTTTCATCAGGGCAAACGCGCCCGATCCGTCCCAACTCCCTCCATCATAAGTTGCCGCCGTCGAGAGCTTCCGGTGGCTTTCAACCCTTTTGATCTGGGTGCCCCATCCTAAACGCGTCCTTTGCGTTTAGGGTGGGAAGCGATGTCGCTCCATCGGGACCGAATCACTGAAGACCCCATGACATAATGCGACCATGCGCGCACCGGGTCGGGTCTTCTTCACCTGCTGGATCACCTACACGGTCTTCTGGACCCCCTATATCGTGCGCGAACATTTTCCTGCCATTACCCTCGCCGACTCCGGTACGCTCAACGTCCAACGCTTCCTCGGCTACACTGACGACATCTTCCCCAGCGCCCGCGGCGGCGCATTCATCAACAACAACCCCGGCGCTTCCATCACCGGAGCCATCCCGCTTTTCGTCCTTCGCCCACTCATCGCCCGCGTCAAGGCCTGGAACCTGCAGCAGCCCCACCCTCCCATCCCCCTCGACGATGGCGAGTTCTTCTGGCGCACCGTCCGCGAACGCCTCCAGTTCTACTTCCTGCTCATCGCCTTCCTCACGGTCGCCCTCGTCATGGCTCCCATCACGGCCGGTACAGCCGCCTTCTTCTGCGCGCGTCTCCAGGCCTTCGGCATTTCCACCTCCAACGCCATCCTTGTCAGCCTGCTCTACGCTCTTGGTACACCTATCTTCTTCCGCGCCGCCCTCCTCAACCACAACATGCTCGTCTGCAATGCCGCATTCCTGGCATTCCTCCTCCTCTGGGACCCGGCTCCGTCGTGTTCGGAACAGCCTGCCCTCAACCCCGGTCCCCGCGCCCTCCAATCTTTCACCTCCCGACCGCTCCGCCCACTCCCAGCCGGCCTCGCCGGCTTTCTCTCCGGCTACTGCGTCCTCTGCGACTGGAGCGGCGTCGTCGTCCTCGCTACAACCTCCCTCTATTGCCTCCTTCGCTCCGCCCAGCCCGACTCCGCCAAGCCCGACTCTGGCGCTCAGCCCCGCCGTTCACGCCTCAAAACCCTTCTCGCCTTCTCTGCCGGAGCCGCCGTCCCCCTCATCCTCCTTGTCCTCTACCAGCGCTGGGCCTTCGGCTCGCCCGTGCTACCCTCGCAGCACTACATGCCTCCAACCGCCCCCACATCGCACGGCTACAGCGGCTTCGATTGGCCTTCCCCGGCCCTCGCATGGGCAAACTTCTTCGATCCCCGCTACGGCCTCTTCTCTTACTGCCCGTTTCTCATGCTGGGCCTCGCCGCGCCCTTTATTCCGCGTTCTCGGCGCCTTATCCCCACCCGTGAGCTCTGGGTCCTCTTCCTCTACCTCGTGCTTTTCGTTCTTTTCTGCGCCGCCAACCAGTATTCCTGGCTCCAGCCTTCTACCGGCTTCCGCTATCTGGTGCCGGTCGTTCCCCCTCTCGCCATCCTCTCCATCGAGGTCGCCCGCCACTTTCCCCGGCCCCTGCAGTGGATCCTTGCCGTCTGTGCCTGCGCGCAAAGCCTCGTCCTCGCCGCCGCCCACGTCAACGACATTCGATTGGCCTGGAGTACCTTGGTGGAGCGCAAAGGTCAGTTTTTCTGGATGATCCGTTTACGGGATGCGGGCTTGCCGGTAGACTGGTGGTATACCCTTGCGGCCTGGATGATCCCCATCGTTGCCGCTATTTGTATCTGGACGCCTTGGAAGTTGTTTCCATGGTCGCCCCGTTCGCGTACTCAATCCCCCCTCCCCGGTCCTCAGTGACCGCGGGATATAACGGTTGGTGAGACTACATCCAAACCGTGAGACAATCTCCAAACGAGGATAGGCAACGACATGATCACCTCCCTTGATCGCATGGCGCGCCATACCCGAATCACATGGCGGAACTACACCAACACCCCTACTCCGCCTTTCCTCATCCTGTTCATCAACTCCATCTGCAATCAGAAGTGTGAGCACTGCTTCTATTGGCGCAATCTCAACCGCAAGGACGACCTCACCACCGAGGAGCTCTTCGCCCTCTCGCGATCCTTCGGCCGCATTGAGAATCTGAACCTTTCCGGCGGCGAGCCCTTCCTGCGCCCCGAGTTCGGCCAGATCTGTCGCCAGTTCATCCAGCACAACAAGGTCCGCCAAATCTACGTCCCCACCAACGGCTCCTTCACCGAGCGCACCATCACCCAGATCACCGAGACCCTCAAAGAGAAGGACCTCGACCTCTTTGTCGCTGAGATCTCCCTCGACGGTGTCGGCGAGTTTCACAACAAGTTCCGCGGTTCGCCGGGCGCCTTCGAAAAGGCTATGGCCACCTACGATGCTCTTGCCGAGCTACAGAAGCAAGACTCGCGCCTCCGCATCCACTCCATCTCGACGGCCACTGAAGTCAACATGGACGAGATTCGCCGCCTCACGGCCTATCTCTTTGAGCGCTGCCCGTCGATGGACCATCACAACCTGGCCATGATTCGCGGCGACCGCAAGAACCCATCCCTCTTTGGTCCCAATCTCGTCCAGTACCAAAAGCTCTATGAGTTCGTCCGCAGCGTCTGGGCCGAACGCGAGCAGGGCCGCTACGGCTCCGTTGTCGAGCCAATGCTCCAGTGGGCCAAGTCAAAGACTGCCGCGGAGCAGCGCCAGGTCGTCCCCTGCCGCGCCGGCCACCTCAACGCAGTCGTTTACTCCAACGGCGACGTCAGCCTCTGCGAGCAGCACGCCCCCATCGGCAATCTTCGCGAACACACCTTCGATGACATCTGGAACTCCGACCAGGCCAACGCCCTGCGCAAGTCGATCGCCGCCAAAGAGTGCTACTGCACCAACGAAGTCTTCCTCTGGCCCAGCATGACCTATCAGCCCTTCCAGTTGGCGCGTGCCATGGTCAACGCCAAGGTATGGCAAGGGGTGAAGCCGCTTACCCCGGAACAACGCCGGCGCTCCACTGAAGAAAGCACCATGCCTTCGCCGGATGACGATCTGCTCATCCAGATCAAGGGTCAGACGGCAGCAAAGTAATGGAGCCTGAGTCTCTGCCCGCTGGGGAAGAAGGCCCAGCGAAATCGACAGCATTTGCAGCTCCAGCAGCCCAGCCCAAGCGGCTCGCGGTCAACTTCGCCTACCTGACGGCGGGGGAGATGACCGCCAAGCTCCTATCCTTTGCAAGCTTCAGCTTCCTTGCCCACAATATCGGCCCCTCCAACTACGGCATTCTTGAGTTCACTCTCGCCGTCATGATGTTCTTCACGCAGCCCGCTGACCTGGGTCTCAGTTGGTATGGCGCTCGTGAGGTCGCGCGCAATCCTCACCGCGGTCCGCGCCTTCTGCACCAGATCACCGGCCTGCGCTGCGCTCTCACGCTTTGTTCCATGGCGGCACTTGTCGTCTTTATACTCGCCATCCACAAAAGCTATGAGCAGAAGGCGCTCCTTGGCATCTATTGCGTCAGTCTTCTAGCCAACCCATTTCAGCTTCAATGGTTCTTCCAGGCCTACGACCGAATGAAGTGGGTTGGCGGCGCCAACATCGTTCGTCAGTTCGGCTTCGCCGGCCTCGTCTTTCTTTGCTGTCGCAGCGGATATTCGATTCTCTGGGTCGGCCTTGCCGAGTGCATCTCTGTCACTTGTCTCGCCATTTATTGCATCCTCCTCACCCGCTATCGGCTGGGCGCTCCCTGGCCCTGGCCCGATCTCCACATCGGCCGCCTCTTCGGACACATCCGCGAAGCCCTGCCCATCGGCCTCAGCGAACTCTCCTGGACTTTCATGTGGTACTTCTGCACGGTTTTGCTCGGTCTTTTCTACCCCGACAAATACCTTGGCTGGTTTGGCGCCTCTCACCGAACCGTTATGGCGATGCACAACTTTGTCGTGCTCTACTTCTTCAACCTTCTCCCCTCTATCTCCCGATGCGTCGGCCGGCCCAACAATCAGCTCCTCCTTCTCATGGACCGCTCTGTGCGCTTTGTCGCCTGGACCGGCCTTTACGCCGCCGCCGCAGTCTCGGTGCTTGCTCCCTGGGTTCTTCAGCTCCTCTATAGCAAGTCCTTTCGCGCTGGCTCGGGTACCCTGGTCATCCTTGTCTGGATGCTCCCCATCGCCATGCTCAGCGGACACCATCGCTTTATCCTCCTCGCTTACAACCACCAGGTCCGCCTGCTCAGCTGCATGGTTGCATCGGCTGTGGCTGCCGTTGTCAGCGGCCTCGTCCTCACGCCGCTCTACGGAGGCAGCGGCGCTGCCTGCGCATTGTTGATTGCCAACGGCCTCAACCTCGTTCTGGTTTACTTCTCCGTCCGCAAGCTCATCGTCAACGTCCCGATCTGGCCTCAGCTCCGGGTGCCGCTCGCCGCCCTCGTGGGCGGCGCCATCGTCTTCTTCGCGCTGCAGCGTTGGAATCTGTTTGGCGCCCTCGCGGCCGGCTCGCTCTTGTATCTCGCCGTTTTCGTCTGGAAGGACGGCTCCAGCCTGCTCACCTTCCTGCAATCGGTCGCTCGCGGTGCCGGCCATGGCCGAGCCGTGCAGAACTCTGACTCCGCATAGCTCAAAAGAGGTAGAACGGAACTATTCCGCGGGCTCCAGAATCGTTCTAGGATCTTTCCATCCCCAATTTCCTGAAAGAACGAAGTTGAATCTGGGCCCCATCCCTCTCCGCCGTCGGCTGCCTCGCGGGATTCAAGTCGGACTTGCCTGAATTCATCTGCACCGCAGCTTTGCCCTCGGAGTAACTCATGGTGACGGCTCGAAAACTCCCGCTGACGGCGCTCATCGTTGGGTTGGCGATGGTGCTGGGCGGTGCGGCACGCATGTACAGGCTCGCCGATCGAAGCATCACCCACGATGAGGTCAATATCCAGGGATTATCCCCAGGCGCCGACATCTCCGTCCCACCACAGCCGCTCAATCTTGCCCACGTCGTAACCACCAATCTGTTTCACGACACCAACCCGCCCGGCTACCCTCTCATGATGTTCGTTGTAACCAGGGTCTTCGGAACGAACCTCACAGCTCTCCGTCTTCCTTCGGTCCTCTTCGGAGTGGCTTCCATAGGCCTTGTCTACTGGCTTGGCCTGCTCATCGGCCAGCGCGTCCCCGGCTGCATCGCCGCATTGCTGCTTGCATTCAACGGCTACGCCACGGTCCTCAGCCAGACAGCCGACACCTACTCGCTCGCCTGCTTTCTCAGCCTGCTCGCCACCATCGTCCTGATCTTGCTCTCGCAGGAGACCAGCCGGCGCAGGGTCATCGAATTCTGCTACGGCGCAGTCATGCTCGTTGGCCTCGCCAGCCATCATTTCTTCTGGGCATTGCTCGCCACACAAATGATCTGGGTGATTGCAAACGCCTGGGTACAGGAGCGCCGCTTACCGCGCCTCCTCAACATCCAGATCCTCGTCATGCTACTCGGCAGCCCCTTGCTTGCCCTTGCCAGGTTGCAGAGCCTCAACCAGGTCGCCGAGTTCGGCGCCCGGTTCGCTGTAATCGCCCGCGAATTCGTACAGTTCTTCTGGGTCCTTCCGGGCTTTGACGATATCGGCGTTGGCAACGGCATCGCCGATTTCTTTCCGCCCGCCGTTATGCTTGTCCTGCGCGTGCTTCTGTGCTTGTTCTGCCTATGGCTTCTGGTTGTCGGGTTCCGTCGCCTCTACCCCGTCGATGATCCAACGCTGAGCGCTCCATCCAAGCCCTTCATCGGCCTTTGGATACTGGCCACCCTGCTCGCAACGCTCATCGACATCGGCCTCGTTTTCGCCACTCGGCAGCACATCGCGGGCACGCAGGGGCCCTGGGTTCACACCTTCCGCGGCGTCGAGTTCCTCAGCGTCCTGCCCTCGATACTTATCATGGGCGCCATCACACTGTCCGAGTCATGGCAGCATCTGCGCGCCTTCGGCCGAACGCTCGGTCCGCAAGCGCTCGCCGGCAGTCAGCGTCTCGTCCTGCTTCAAACCTTTTTGCCTTTCGCAATGCTCGCCATCGCATCCCTTTTTCTCCGGCCGCTTCTCAATCCGCGCGGCCTTCTCTTTGTCGCGCCCTATCTACTCCTCGCGCTCGCCTGCGGCATCGCATCCGTCGGCCGCCGAAGCCGTTCGCTCGCCATCGGGCTCTTCGTCGTACTGCTCACCCTCCACGCATACAGCCTTTGGGCTTACACCGGCCACTGAAGCCGCAGTCCACTCAAAGCGCCGGCCACTCAAGGCGACAGTTTCTCAGGGTTCCAGCCACGGCACCTTCCCAAACTTCCTCAGCGCATTCCGCTCCAGAAAGCCGAAATACTGCTCCAGATGCGCCTCCCGGCTCCACCATTTGCAGAACGCCTCATACCCCTTTTGCCCAAGCTCGTTGCGCAGCGCCGGCGAGCCCGCAATCCTGCCCATCGCCTCCAACAGCTCTTCGTCCGTGCGATACACAAACCCACCGCCGCTGTCGTTGATCACTTCGGGCAGCGCGCCCAGATCGCGCGCAATTGTTGGAGTCTGTCGCGCAAAGGCCTCCACGCTCGTCATGCCAAACGTCTCGTAAGTCACCGACGGAACAATGCACGCCGTCGCGTGATAATAGAGCGCGCCCAGTTCCTTCTGCCCCAGCGGCCCCAGAAACTTGATCCGCTCATTCCCTGCCGCCATCTCTCGCAACTGCGGCTCATAACTGCCAGTTCCCGCCACCAGCAGGTCGTGGCCCTGCACGCGATTCCAAAGCGGAATCAGCGTCTGCAATCCCTTGATCAGCTCCAGCCGCCCCACAAACAAAAAATATGGTTTCTCCTGTGGCCGCGGTCCCGGCGACTGCCACTCGTCGTCCACGCGCTCGATAAAGTTGGGCAGGTGCTCCACCGTCCGCGAAAACCCGCGCTCGGCGTGCATGGCCGCCGTGAACCGGCTCGGCGCAACAAACTGATCCACCTTCTCCGCCATCCGGTCCAGCATCCCCGTATACCGCCAAAGCTGCGGCGGCTTTTTCGCCTTAAGCGTGCACTTCAAGCACTCAGGTTCGCGGCACGGCTCGCGATCGAACTTCCACAACACATGAATCGGACAGATCAACCAATGCTCATGCGTTGTATAAATCTTCACCGCCTGCCCCTGTGCAGGCTCTACCTCAAGAATCCCCGGCCCAAGCAGCGATACGTTGTGAAAATGAATCACGTCGTACGGTTTGGCTCGCAGCACCTCGCCAATCGTCTTCCCCTTCAGCAACGGTAGGCCGGTCTGCTGCGTCAACAGAGGCGAAAGCCCCTTGAACGGGCTGCGCAGCTCGTGCCGCACGACATTCTCGTGCTCCTCATACGCGAGCGGAGGCGGTCCCGGATGCAACAGGTGGTACGAATCCACGCAATGCACCACATCCACATGATGCCCCGCATTGGCCAGCGCATGCGACAGCCGATAAATCTGCACCGCATCCCCGCCAAAGCTGTACGGCGGATAGAACGTCGTCAGATGCAGAAAGTTCAGCGGGCGATTTGGCGTCCTGCTCATGCGGTCGGGCCTTTCCCATGAATCACGGAGATCAACTGCCGTGCCGCATCGTCCCAGGTCAGCCTCGCGGCGGCAGCCATACCCTGTTCCCGCATCCTTGCGCGCAACGCATCATCTGCAAGCACCCGTTCCAGCGCCGTTGCAATCGCCTCTTCGTTCGGCTCAATATAAATCCCTCCCTCGCCCAACAACTCCGGCAAGGGGCTCTCCTTGGTCGAAATCACAGGACAGCCGCACGCCGCAGCCTCCACCGCTGGCAGCCCAAACCCCTCCATCAGCGAGGGCAGCACCAGCACAGTCGCCCGGTTCAGCAGCGTCACCACATCCTCGTCGGCAAGGTAGCCCGTGAACACCACGCGCCCTTTGATTCCCAGCGATTCCACCAGCGCCGACACTCGTTCAAAGCATGTGTGAAACGCATCCGTATGCGCGTCACCCACCATCACCAGCATGGGGTCGCCCGCGTCCTCGCGCTTCGCCGTCCGCGCAAACGCCGCCACCAGCTCCTCAAGATTCTTGTGCGGACTGAACCCGCCCAGGTACACCACCATCCGCCGCGCACCGCCAAGCCCCAGCTCGCGCATCTTTTCAGTCGGCGTTGTATCGACAAGTCTGCGAAATATCGGGTCCGCTGCCTCGCTCACCACCGACACGCGCTTCGCATCGGTCCCAAAATGCTTCACAATGCAATCCCGCGAATAGTTTGAAACCGTAATCAGCCGGTCGGCCTGCATCCGGCCCAACGCCACTTTCAAATTCCAGAACAATCTCGAACTCCAGCGCGGCACCGTGAGCTTCGGAAACATATCCGCGATCACGTCGTGCATCATCACCAGCTTGCGCGCGCGCCCAAACGTCGGCACAAAACTGTAGATCGTCGGGAACAGCACCACATCAAACTCGCTCGACGACAAAGCCCGCGCCTGCCTCGCCATATCGCGCAACGATCGATGCCCGTCCGCCGACGCCGCCTCCACTGTCGGCACCGACGACTCATTCACACGCACCTCGCATCCCTCCGGCATCGGCTCTGCCGGGTCTGTCGAATCGAGAAAAAGCGTGTACTGGTTTTCCGCGTCCAGCCGCACCACCGCCCGCAGCAGCGCCCGCGCGTGCCTGCCATATCCGCGCCGGTTGTGCCAGCAGGTCGCGTCCACCGCGATGCGCATCTACCCAGCCTCCGAGGAACCCCTTACAAGTGCTCCGCCGGCCTCGCCGCCCGAGTAGGGCCGCCCCGTAATGTACCCCATGAACTCGCCTATTGCCCAGCTCACAATCAGCATCGCGGTCAGCGGAAACGCCTTCACAAACGCGCCCCACGTCCGCCGCTTCTTCCACGCCATCATCGTCATCCGCGTCAGCATCAGCAGCGGCAGCGCCGGAGAAAACGCGCCCCAGAATAGCCTCTTGCCCGTCGTCGCGAGTTTCGATCTGCTCGCCGCATACGAACGTCCCCACACGTACCGTTCCTTCAGCGCCGATCCCAGCGTCAGCCCCAGTCGATGCTGCCAAACCACCGCCGCCGGCGCCAGAATCACCTTGTCCCCTTTAGCCCGCAACGCATCGTTGATCGACGATTCGTGAAACACCTCACTCCACACGCTGCCAATCCCATCCAGCGCCGCCCGCTTGTAGCAGCAGTTTGCATCGCTGATCGTCCAGGCATCGCCCGCAGGCAACGGCGGCTGATAGCGCAAAAAATCGCAATAGTAGACCGCCCAGTTCAGCGGCCTGTCGATGCCGTTTTCCATCGCGCCGCCCGCGCCGCCCATTGGTTGCTGGTGTGCCTCCACCATACGCGCAACCCAATCCTTGGCCGCAATTCCACAATCCTCAATCAGCGCCACCAGCGTCCCCTGGGCCACAGCTAGTCCCCGCGCGCGCAACTCGTCGTGGTGCTCGCGACTGTTCTTGCGCCCGCTGTAGGTCTTCAGATCCGTCACTTTCAGGAACTTTACCTGGGGGTAGCGGGGTTCTGCCTCAGCGACCCCACGCACCGCCGCGTGATACGGCACGATGATCTCCAACGCGGGCGCTCCGTCCTGCGTCAGCAGCGCATCTAGGCACGGCACCAGGTGCGACGTGTCCGCGCTGTCCGTCGTGTCGCTCACGATCGCCACCACCACCGAAATCGCCGGGCCGCCGTCGACCTTCTCCTGTGATTGCTCCAAGTCTGCCACGCTACTCCACCTTCAACAGGGAATCGCCCTGCCCCGCCACATAGCCCACAACCTCGCCGGTCACATACACCAGCAGCACCGGTACCAGCAGCGGCAAAATCTGTAAGAACTTGCCCACATGGCAGTCCTGCTTCACCACGCGTTGCGCCATGCGCACTGCCAGCAGCACCGGCAGCAGCGGCGACAGGCAGATGTAAACCAGCTTCTTTGCTGCTGTCAGTCCGCGCGCGCTTGAGAAGGCACGGCTGAACCAGAATCGCTGCTCCAGATAGTAGCCAAAGTTGAACGGCCCGCAGTGATAAACCACCATCTTCGGCGCGGAACGGAACTTGATCCCATCGGCCAGCATCCGCCAATGCAGCCCTGCCTCCCAGTAGCCTGTGTGCAGCAGATATTTGTAGCGCAGCAGCACCTCGCGTTTGTATGCAATGTTCGCGCTGCCCAGGCTGGTGGTCTCGCCGTCGTGCCACGGCGGCATCTGGTTGTTGTACTCGCAGAAATACACCACCCAATCCCGCAACCGATCATAATTCTGCGGCGCCACCGGTCCACCCACCGCTCCGTACTCACCCGCGCTGTGCGCCTCAAGCGCCCGCTCCAGCCAGTCTGGCGCGGCCACGCAGTGCTCTTCGATAATTGCGATGATCCTGCCCTGCGCCGCCTCCACACCGTGGCTGCGCAGCGTGGGAACGCTCTCCCGCTCCGCCCGATGGATCACCCGCACCCACTCGTGCCGCTCCGCGATTCCTCCCGCGAACTCTGCCGTCCCACACGCCACCACAATCGTCTCCGCGCCAACCTTCTTCGCCTGCGCTTCGATCGAATTCAGACAATCATCCAGGAACTTCGCGCCCACAATCGCGGCAACCACCACAGACACTTCTCGTCCTGCGTCAATCGGCAATCCAGCCTCCATTATTGCGCGAGATTCTCGTGCCTCAAGAATACCCGACACTGCTTTGCCTCAGACTCCGTCATTGACCTGTCTCACTGCGTTAACCTACCCTGAAATCGTGATCAAGCCCGGCCGATCCGCAATCCTCACCTATCACTCCATCGACGACTCCGGCTCGGTCATCTCCATGCCGCCCGCCACCTTTCGCCGCCACGTTCGCTTCCTCGCCTCAGCAGGCATCCCCGTCGTCCCCCTCGCTCAAGCTCTCACCCAGCCAGGTTCCGTAGCTATCACCTTCGACGACGGCTTCGCCAACCTCATCGACCACGCCATCCCAGTCCTCGCCGAGCACAACTTTCCCGCTACCATCTTTCTCGTCACCAAATACTGCGGCGGCCAAAACAACTGGCCCGGTCAGTCCTACACCAAAGCCTCCATCCTTCAGCTCATGAGCTGGGACCAGGCCTCCGCGCTTCCTTCGGCCATCACTCTTGGCGCGCACACGGTCAACCACCCCGATCTCACCCGCCTCACGCCCGACGAATGCGAGCGCGAACTGCGCGACTGCCGCAACCAGATTGAGCAACGCATCGGCCGACCCGCACGCTGGCTCGCCTATCCCTACGGTTCCTCCACCACTCAAGTCCAGCAGATCGCCAGCCGCCACTTCGATCTCGCCGTCGGCACCAATCTGCGTTTTCTGCCCGCCAATCCCAACCCAATGGACCTGCCGCGCATCGACACCTTCTACCTGCGCGATTCATTCCCCCCCAATTCACTCCCGATCGATCGGCTCTTCACGCCCGTCGGCAGCGCCTACATCGGCCTGCGCAATCTCCTTCGCCAGCTCCGCCAGCTCGCTACTCACTAGAAGCCACCTAAAACCGGTCTTTGAGCTTCAAGATCGGTCTCTCAAAAAAGCGCCACGACAAACTCGCACACAAGAATGCCGCGGGAATCATAATCGCCATGGACCGAAAGCTGTGGTCCTCAATCCCGCTCCCGGTGAGGTGAGCGACAAGCTTGCGGCCTGCCGCCGCCGCCGGCATGTGCAGCAGATACAGTCCGTACGCGATGGTTCCTGTGTAGACCAGCGGCTTCCATCGCAGAGCAGCCGCGATCCTGCTCCCCGGCGAAAGAACAACCCAGCACAAGATCGATGCGCAGCAGAGATCGATCAAAGTGAACCCGATCGTGCGCATGGCCGCATCTTCGAAAAACAGAAACCCATATTTCAAACCAATCGCGAATGTGGCCGCGCCCGTCAGCGAGCCCACTATCATCAATCGCTCGGGCCGCAGCCAGGCTGGCCGTGCCCGCGTCAGCAGCGCCACGATTCCGCCCATTGACAGCGCGTCCATCCGGCTGGTCGTCAGCACCTGCACCTGGGCAATATCACCTGGATGCAAGTACCAAAGGCAGATTCGTATCAAGGGCGCCAATACCGTGCAAACAATCAATAGCCGCATCAGGTTGCGTCTTGAAAGCAGCCAAACGGCGAGTGGAAACAACAGGTAGAACTGCTCCTCCACCTGCAGCGACCACAGCGGGATAAACGATAACTCGCTCGGCAGCCGATGAATCCACGCCTGGCGCACATTTCCCAGATAAACAAAGAACCACCCAACGCCCCACGCCCGCATCCTGTCCCAACTTGCGGCCCCGTACAGCAGTGAGCCCGTCGCAACAAACAGCAGCAGGCAAAAATAGTAAAGCGGGAATATGCGAATCGTTCGCCGCGCAATGAAGTTCCGATAGTAATGCTCCTTGTGGATCGTCTCCACCAGGATCCCGGTGATGAGGTAGCCGCTCAAAACAAAGAACAGATCCACCCCCATCCATCCCGCCTGTCCAATCGTCGTCAATACCGAAGCGTGGGTAGTGGTGCAGTTTGAAGATTTCTTCGGTTTGCCTATGCCGGTCCAATTGCTTAGACTAAGAAACGAATGCGACTGTCTAAGGCATTGACGACACTTAAAATCGCCCGCTCGGGGTCCGAGGCGACTCGTTTCATCAAGCAAGGGGCGATTTGGGTCGGCGGTTGTATCCCTCCTTGCAACGGAAGGATGCCGCCCTTCAAATGTACCTGTAACGGATGGCGCAAGGTCACAGACCCCGCTGAGGATATACCCGCTGGGCAGGTCGTGAGGCTGTCGAGCGGCAACTGGCGGTTAATGAATAGGCTTGATGGGGGTTCGGGATTTGAACAGGTTCCTGGCATCGGATGGGTGCCGGAGAATGCTCCTCCAGCACCGACCGAATCAACGGGCGAGTGACACTAACTCTTCGAGCGTCCAAATATGATCCGATAGGCCCGCTTCCATCGTTGGTGTAACCCGCAGCGTCTTGTGCACCCTGCAAAAGTTGTAATGCATGAAGTGGAGCGCCACGGCATGGCCGTGATTCTCGATCTTCTTTGAGAAACCATTTGTCAGCCGGGTGAAACGCCGCATCGACATTCTCATGGTCAAATTCTGGCGTTCAACATAGCTTGTGCTCACGTGGTCAGGGTCTGGTACCCCACTCACTGTTTTCATGTCGCAGCCGATGCAGGCAGCGGGAGAATAGCGGCGGTGATCGTCAGCGGATGTTGCACCGTAGACCTTGTGGAGCATTGCGTAATCCGCGTCCCCGCCAAACGCCTCTTCCACAGCCTTCAGATAGGGCTTGTGAGCGTCCGTGGTGATCTGCGGACGGTTGACAATGCGGTACGCGCAATCGAGCATGAAATCGGTTGCCCATCCTGTGTCCCGTCCACCCACAAGGTATGAAACGCATAGCTTGGTATCGGCATCAAGTCCCACCCAGGTCCATGCGTCACCCCAACCTACCGCCTTTTGTTCTGGAGTGGCATTCTTTTGCTTTGCACCGACAAATTGCCAGATTTCGTCACATTGCAGGCGACGGACACGAAGGCCCCTCACGTGCTTATGATGATACTCGGCGCAAGCGCATCCAAGATTCTCAAGGAGTCTGAGAACCGTATGTTTGGCAACCCCCGTCATTCTGACCGTGGAATTGATGCTGTTTCCCTCAACCAAAGAGGCGACTACTTGTACCCGTCTTGTAAGTGGAAGAATATTCATCGCTTATCCAATTCTTGTTGACGATACCTGCACTGTATGTTGACAATAATACAGACGGATGTTGACGAAAGTCAACTAAAATGTTGACAATCTCCAGTAAAAATGTTGACAATGGTTTTAGGGGGCGTGATGATGATGACGACTGTGCGGGCGGGTGGAGAAAGAGTAAGAAAGTACATCCTTGAATCAGTGAAGGGGCATCCTGCTGACATCAGCAGGGACGCATCAGCGCATTTCAACATCTCGCGCCAGGCTGTGCATAGATACCTAAGACAGCTAGTCAAAGAAGGATCATTGGCGGAGAAGGGTACAGGCAAGCGAAAGACCTATACGCTTGCACCTTTGATCGAATGGGAACGGACTTACCTTCTCGCCAACGATCTCGCCGAGGATGTGGTATGGAGAAACGATATCAGCCCGGCACTTGGTGAGCTGCCAGAGAACGTCAAAGACATTTGGCAGCATGGTTTCACTGAAATGTTCAACAATGTAAGAGACCATTCTGAGGCATCGACTGTAAGGGTTCGAATTTGGAAGACAGCCATCGACACCCAGATGCTTATTGCGGATTCTGGCGTGGGGATCTTCCGGAAAATCAAACAGGCATTGAATCTTTTAGATGATCGTCATGCGGTATTCGAGCTGTATAAAGGGAAGCTTACGACAGACCCTAAGAACCATTCGGGGGAAGGAATCTTCTTCACGTCAAGGATGTTCGATTTATACGAAATAGTCTCCGCAGGGGTTTTTTTCTCACATAGACAAGGAACTGAATACGACTGGATAATTCAGCTTTCTGAGCAAGAGACATTAGGCACTGCTGTTTGGCTGAAGTTAAATAATCACAGTTCGAATACGGTGAAGAAGGTTTTCGACCAATACACTTCAGGAGATGCCGATAAGGGATTTACTAAGACCGTCGTTCCAGTCGAGCTGGCCCAATACGAAGCCGACAAATTGATTTCGCGCTCTCAAGCGAAGCGGGTTCTGGCCCGAATAGAGCTTTTCAAGACGGTGATATTTGACTTCGATAAAGTCCCGACTATTGGACAAGGGTTCGCCGACGAAATCTTTCGGGTATTCGCCAATCAGCATCCTGACATCGCTTTGTATCCACGAAACGCAAACGCAGAAGTCTCTCAAATGATTGAGCGCGTCAGAACTGGCGCAGCGACAGAGGAACCTGCTTCGGCGACAAATACTACTTCGTTGCTTCCCTGATCACCCGCGCGGCGGCCTGATTCACGTCCTCGCGCGGTTTTCTACGTGAAGATTGATGAGTCGCGCAGATGTGAGCGCCGAATTCCAATTGCATGGCGGTTCCAACGCTTTGGCTTGGAGGAATCGTTTTTTGTACTCCGGGCGGCGTGAATTGCCACCCACATGCGGAACATCCCCATCCCGAATCTCGCTTGATCAGTTTTCTGTCTGCCATTCCCGAAGTCTACGCCGGATGGCGGCCCGCCATCCAGTCAAAATCCAAACTGCACCACTACCGAAGCGTGCGGCGGATAGGAGTGCGCCAGCAATACGGGCAGAATCGCGAATGCGCGCAGTCCGTCCAGTTCGAGAACCCGCTTCGAGCCGTGCACGCCTGGTTGTGTCTGAGATTGCATCGCCCTTGCATTCGCCGCTTGATCCATCCAGAGAACCCCTTTCATCGCCACTTCTGCCAAGCCTGCCATCGCTCTTATGCTTGAACCCGCGCTTCTACCAAAGACCCCTGACTACTTCTCCTCAATCCCTCTCAATTTCCTCACACGCATCTCCACCGAATGAATAATCGCCAGCGGCAGCCCCGCCATTCCCGGGTGTCCGTTCGTCACGCCGCGCAGCACTTTTCCCGGCAGCGTCCGCGCCTCCACCCATGAAGGATTCAGCCCCACCTTTCTCGCAACTTTGCGCGACGCCAGCACGTACGGCGAAACATCCGTGGCCAGATCGAACAGCATTCGCTGCGCTCCACTCCCCACCGGCGGATCCTCCCACGGCTTGCGCCCCAGCCCGTGAACCAGCGCAGGTAGCCCGCGAAACACATCCATCACGCGATGCGTCGGCCGGTAGCCCGACGATCCGGCGCACTGCGCAATCTCCCCGTTTCGCCGTATGTAGTCATACACCACCCCGGCAAACTCCTCACTCTCGAGCAGCGCAATCAGTGGCCATCCGTCATGCAAAAAATGCTTGGGCCGCGCGTCGTACGGTAGCGCCTGCGCCGCGCGATAGCGCGGATCATGCAGCATCGCAAGCCATCGCTCCATCATCTGCCGATGCGCCTGCGTCACGCGCACAAAGCAGTTGTTCACCACGCTGATGGGTCGCTTCGACTTCAATCCCCAGCCCGCTGCAATCGCAAGCGGCGCAGCATCCGTCCACTCCTCGGCCAGAATCAACGCCTCCCGCGGATATCGCCGCACCACCTTTGACATCGGCTGCGAAACAATCATGTCGCTGTCCAGCCAAAGCGCTTCTTCCCAACCCGCGTCCAGCTCCTTCAGCAGCAGCGAAGGCTTGATGTTCCAGCCGCTCAGCTCGGGCAATCTCTCGGTTGAGAGCTCCACCTCCGGCCTGCTAGCGGCCCACTCCCTCACGCTCGCCGGCGCATCCGGGACTGTCAAATGCAGCGACACCGCCTGATCCACGCTGCAAAGCGACTCGCCCATCAGGATCAGGCTGTCCATCCCGATCGCCCGATCCTCATACGAGCAGACGCGCAGCCACCTTCCGGTATCCGTCGCCCCGCTCGCTCCCGAATCAGTCTTCAACGACATGCGACTCGAACGCCTTTCGATGCTCGGCCCACTTCGCCTTGTCGAACTTGCCCTCCGCATCCATGCAGCTCACGGCAGCATACGCCATGGCCAGAGTGTGGTGCGTATTGTCGTGCGCAAACAGCCCTTGCCGCCCAAGTGTCAGCAGCCCCTCCACCTCGGGAATCCAATGATCGATCCGCTCAAAGTGCTCTTCGAATCCACGCTTGTACACCGGATACGCCTGCCCCAATCGCCGCGTAACAGTCTTGACCACCTTCGGCAGCTTGGGCAGCCCCGCGGCTTCAATCCATGTGCACAGATTCTTGCCCAACTCCTCGTCGCTCATGGTCCATTCCTTGCACCCAGGGTCGTTCGGCAACTCAGCGCACAGCACCGTCCGACCCTTCGGCTGCGTCGCGCTGCTGAAATTCTTCGGCTCCGAAATTCTCGAAACCGGCATCGACTCCTCAGGAAAGTAGTACGCATCGAACGTGCTGTACTGGTCCGCTTCGAGCACCAGGTAAATCAAAATCATCCCACGGAACGGAGTCTTCCCCGCCGACGCGAGCACTTCCGCAGGCGGCGCAGGATTCATCCCCTTCAACAGGATCGTTATGGGAATCGTCGACCACACAATCGAAGTCTCAATCGTGTGTTCCACTCCGCCCTGCGTATACCGCACCGCGCGAATTCCTTTGCCCTCGCGATCCAGCCCGCTGAACCGCGCGCCAAATTTGAACTCCGCGCCCAAACCCTCAGCAGCCTTGTAGAAGCACTCTGAGAACATTCCGAATCCGCGCTTCGTGTAGTAGAACTTCCCCGCCAGCGGCGACTTCAACCCCGGAATCTGCCCAGCCACCTTCTTCAGCAGCTTGCCAAACGAGCCAGCAGCAACACGCCTCTGCGCAGTCACAGGCGACAGATCCTCCGGCGCAACGCCCCACAGCTTCCGCGCGTACGGAAAATAAAACTCATTGCACATTGTCGGACCAAGCCCCGTGGTCAGCGCTTCGGCAAAGCTCTTCGGCTCACCCTTTTTGCGAATGAACATCTTCTTCGCCATGTCCCCGGCAACGCTCAGCGCAAAGCTCTTCGGCACTCCCATCAGCAGGCCCATCGGCTTCAGCGGAAAACCAATCCACTTGCCCTGCATCAAAATCCGCCCGCGCCGTTTCTGCAGCAAAAGGTCGTCGCCCAGCAACTTCTTCAAGTCCGCCATAATCTCCGGCTCTGCAACCGGATGCAGCCGATGGCTTCCGTGATCGCAGAAGACGCCGTCCAGCTCAAAGCTCGACGCGTTGCCTCCCACGCGATCCTGCGCCTCCAGCACGGTCACGCGCGCCAGCCCTTTGCTCACCAGTTGATAGGCAGCGCCCACCCCTGCCGGTCCCGCGCCAAGAATCACTACATGGGGTAGTGGTTTCGTCATGCCTGCCTCCCGCTGGTCTTCAGCCCTTCAAGTCGTCCCATCGCCATAGCGATTCCGCCCGCGATCAATCCGCCCGTCATCAACACCGCCTGAAACGCCAGCCCAACGGCCAGCGTCTTCACGCCCGGTGCGCCAAACGGCATCAGCAGAAACACCAGCGTCGCTTCACGCACTCCAAGCCCTCCCTGCGTAAATCCAAACAGCGACGTCAGCTTTGCCAGTGGCCAAGCAAACAGCCACGCCGCCAGGCTCACGTGCAGTCCCGTCACATCGCCCAGCCACCAGTTGATCGCCGTCAGCCCTGCTTGCAGCGCCATCCCAAACGTAAATGCGAGAAGCATCGTCTGCGGTCTTCTCCACATCGACCGTGCGCCGTGCCGCACTTTCACCAGCGTCCGTCGCCGCTTATAGCTGAATCTTTTTACTGGAACCAAAAACAGTGCGGCCGCTCCCGCCAGGCTCACCGCCACCAGGAACCCCGCCGTGATCCACAAAATGTTCCGAGTCCGCGGGTCCGTGTTTCCCGGTATCAGCGCCACGCCGATCAGCGTCACCGCCAGCAGGCTGCCCATATCCTGCATCCGGTCCATCAGGCTGCCCAGCACCACCGCCGGCTTTGACCGCGCAAAGAAGAACGCCATCCCCGCCCGCACCAGGTCGCCGCCCACCAGCGACGGCAAAAAGATGTTCCCGAACAGCCCCCAGTAGTAGCACCGCAGTGCCTGCGGAAACGACACTCCAGCCCCCGCCAGGTTGATCATCATCCGCCACTTCTCTACGCCCACCAGGTGCACCAGCAGGTAGAAAACGAGTGCCGCCATCACCACCCAGGGCGGAACAGACCTTATCGTCGCCAGCACCTTTTGAAATGGGATGAACTTCAACAGCAGCGCCAGCACCAGCAGGCTCACGCCATAGCGGAAGTACGGCGTCTTCCAGAATTTCCGCTTCGGCGTTGTTGCCTGTGTCGCCCGCGCAGTTTCGGTTTGCTCAGTTTCCGTTTGCACAGTCTCGATTCGCACAGTTTCGTTTCGCGCAGATTCGTTTCGCACAGTTTCCGCTCGCACCGTTTCGGTTCGCACAGTTTCGTTTCGCACAGTTTCGTTTCGCGCAGATTCGTTTCGCACAGTTTCCGCTTGCACCGTTTCGGTTCGCACAGTTTCGTTTCGCACAGTTTCCGCTTGCACCGTTTCGGTTCGCACAGTTTCCGATTGCATCAGAAGGGGAGTCCTCATGCGCGCCGTAGGCGCAATGTTTGTTAGCCCCGCGCTTCAGCGTGGGGAAGTCGGATCCCCAGAAGACCGCCAGTCCCGTAGGGACGGTCCCCTTTTTGGACCAACGGAACGCAGTTCCTTTTTTGCCGCACAATCCACCGCAGCGGACTGCGCGCAAATGTCGCAAAATCAACGCGGGCTTTAAACGCTGCGGAAAAACTCATTCGAGGCGAGCTTTGTAACAAGGGCACGGCTTTAGCCGGGCCGCAAATGCAGCAAAACAAAGTACGGGCTTTACAGGCTGCGGAAAAAGTCCCTCTTTGTTCCTTTGGTTGCTTGTCGGTGATGTTTTTCGCGCCGTTGGACCTGTTATGCCGTTGGATTTCTGTTGTTGTTTTGTATCT
>Ga0182015_10002724_pt1 | contig 20769 bp, 17 predicted proteins | sample 712P3MmetaG_FD_120478 | JGI IMG/M metagenome (GOLD analysis project Ga0182015, IMG submission 120478) | Permafrost microbial communities from Stordalen Mire, Sweden - 712P3M metaG | ecosystem: Environmental > Terrestrial > Soil > Wetlands > Permafrost | place: Sweden: Stordalen | collected...
GTTCTTCGGCGGCTCGACGCTGAAGGACTTCGCCTTCGCGCTGCTGGTCGGCGTCGCCTCGGGTGCGTACTCGTCGATCTTCATCGCCTCGCCGGTGCTGACGCACTGGAAGGAGCGCGAGCCCGTGTACCGTCGCCGGCGAGCGCGGATCGCGGCCGCGAACGGCGGCGTCGTGCCGGCCTACGCGACGGTCGGCGCAGCCGCGCGCGAGGTCTACGTCGACGCGAGCGACCGCCGTCCGCGCCGGCGCCTGACGGAGCCGCCGCGCCAGGACGTCAAGGCCGGCGAGTTCCGCGAGCTGATGCGCGACCTGCACACGGAGCCCGCGCCGCGGCCTGGCGCCCAGGTGATCCCCGAGCCCCGGCCCGAGCCCCGGCCCGAGCCACGGCCCGAGCCACGGCCCGAGCCTGTGCGCGATCCCACCGCCGACGCGCGCCCCGAGGATGTCGTGATGCCCGCCGATGACGCCGCGGCGCGCCGGCGAGGCGCTGCGAAGTCACGCAACCGGCGACGGGGGAGGCCACGCTGATGGGCATGCTCGCCTGGGTCATCATGGGTCTCGCGCTCTGGCATTACACGATCTGGCTGCCCGACCGCTTCTGGGGCGGGATTGTCGGCGCCTTCCTCGCCTCGATCGCCGGAGCGATCCTGACCGGCGTCGTGATCAGCCTCGCGCTGCACGGCGTCGCGATACCCGCACGCCACGCCACCCACCTCGCCACCGTCCTCTACGCGATCCCCGGCGCCCTCGCCGGCATGGCCGTCGTCTACGCCATCGGCACAGCCCGCGAACGCGGCGCGCAGCGGATCGCGAACAGCCCGTTCGGCGGCTGAAACGGGGCGGCGCATTTCGCGCGCCGCCCTTGAGGGTTGTTGCCGGGGGCCGGGGGTGAGGGGGATTGCGGATTGCGCTCGGTTGGGCGGGGTCGCTCCCATCGGCGGCGCGCGGGGTCGGCACGTCGTGGCGCGCTGGGTCGGTACCCGCGTGTGCGCTCGCGTGGCCGGTCCGCCGGGCCGGCGCGCACGCGGGTGGGCCGTTCCGTCGCAGCCGCCGCGTAGGCTCGTCGGCGATGGCCAAATCGCCTGAACCACCGGTCTTCCTCGACATCCCCGCCGTCGCGCTCGAGACGATCGAGACACTCGAGCGCGAGCTCGGCTGCAGCGGCGTGCTCGCGCAGGTGCTGGCGCGCCGAGGTCTCGGGGACCCGGTTGCGGCGGCGGCGTTCCTCGCCGCCGCCGAGGCACATCGCCCGGGCGCCTTTCGCGGGATGGCCACGGCCGTCGACCTTGTGCTCAGCCACATCGAGCGGCGGTCCACGATCACCGTCCACGGCGACTACGACTGCGACGGAGTCTGCTCGACAGCGATCCTCGTCGCCGTCCTGCGCGAACTGGGAGCCGACGTCGACTGGCACCTGCCCGACCGCCAGGCCGAGGGCTACGGGCTGTCCGTCGATACGGTTGCGGCGCTGATCGAGCGTGGAACCGCGCTGCTGATCACGACCGACTGCGCGATCACGGCCGTGGCCGAGGTCGGGGCCGCGCGCGCCGGCGGCCTGGATGTGCTGGTGACCGACCACCACAGCCCGCGCGCCGACGGCGTGCTGCCGGACGCCCCCTTCATCCACCCGGCGCTGTGCGGCTATCCCTGCGTAGAGCTCTGCGCGACGGCGGTTGCGGCGAAGGTCGCGCAGGCACTGCGCGAGCGGGCCGGCCTCCCCGGTGGCGAGCGCGAGTCCGATCTCGAGCTGGTCGCGATCGCGACGATGGCCGACGTGGTCGCGCTGCGCGGCGAGAACCGGCGCCTTGTGCGCGCCGGGCTGCGAGCCCTGGCGAGCACCGGACGACCCGGGCTTCGGGCGCTGATGAGTGTCGCGCGCGTCGCGCCGCTGGGGCTCGACGAGCGCTCGCTCGCGTTTCGCCTCGCACCGAGGCTCAATGCCGCCGGTCGCCTCTATCGCGCCGACGCCGCGCTCGAGCTGCTGCTGACCGACGACGAGGAACGCGCGGTGGAGCTGGCCGATGAGCTCGACCACTGCAACGCCGAACGCCGGGCGATCGAGACGAGGATCCGCTTCGAGGCGGAGGCGCTCGCGGCCGATGACCCCGACGCGCCGGCCTACGTCCTGGCGGCGCCGGGCTGGCACCCCGGGGTGATCGGGATCGTCGCAGCGCGCGTCGCCGAGCGACACCACCGCCCCGCCGTGCTGATCGCGCTGCCCGAACAGCCCGACGGTCTCGGCGCCGGCTCCGGACGGTCGATCCCGTCGTTTGACCTTTTGAGCGCACTCGCCGCCGGCGCGGACCATCTCGTGCGCTACGGCGGCCACCGCGCCGCGGCGGGACTGACGATCGAGCGCGACTGCGTCGACGCCTTCCGCGAGGCGTTCGTCGCGCACGCCGGGGCGGTGCTCACGCCCGGGGATCTGATCGTCACCGAACGCGTCGATGCGATCGCGTCGGGCGAGGAGATCGGGCTCGCGCTCGCCGAGGAGCTGGCGCGCCTTGCGCCGTTCGGGGCGGGCAATCCTGCGGTCTCGCTGCTCCTGCCGGCGGCGACCTTCAGCGATGCGGTCGGCTTCGGCGGCGAGCGCCGCGAGGACCATGCGCGCTTCACCGTCAACTCCGGCGCCGGGCGCGCGCGCGCCGTGCGCTTCGGGTGCGGCCCGCGGGTCGGGGTCGAGCTGGGCGCTCCCGTCGACGCGACGTTCACGCTCGAGCGCGACGAGTGGCAGGGCGTCGTCGCGCCGCGGCTGCTGCTGCGCACCGCCGCTGCGTGCGACCCGCCGGCAATCGAGTTGCTCGGAGAGGACGCCGGCTTTCTGCGCCGGGCCCTCGCCGAGTTCGACCGGGCGCCGGAGGCGACGCAGACGGCGGAGGGCGCGCCCTCGCGCATCGAAATCGACCACCGCGACCGCGGGATCGCCTCGCTGATCACGCGGCTGGCGGTCAGCGGCGAGCCGGTGCTCGTGCTCGTGGCCGACGCGCCGACCCGCCTGCGACACCTCGCGCCGCGCCTCGGCGGCTTCTCCCTGGCGGCTCACGCTGCGCTGCAGCGCGAACCCCTGCTGAGCGCCGGCTTCGCGCACGTCGTGGCACTGGATCCGCCCATCGGCGCCGCCGCGCTTACGCGCGCGCGCGCCGCCTGCGCCGGGGGCGCTCGGGCACAGCGGTTGTTTTTGGCATGGGGGCCCGCTGAGCTACGCTTTGCAGCACACATACACGAGCAGGAGTACGGTCTCCGCGACTCGCTTGCCGCCTGTTACCGGAAGCTTCGCGACCGGGGCGGCGCGGCCGGGCGGGAGCTCGAGGCGGTCCTGCGTGAGACGGCGCCTTCCCCCGAGGGGGCGGGGCGCCTGCTGCGGATCCTCACGGAGGTCGGCCTCGTGGATCTCGACCGCGAGCGCCTCGCGGTGGTCGTGACCCAGCAGCGGCGCGTCGCGCTCGAGCGCTCGCCCGCCTACCGCGACTACGAACGAATTCGACAGGACGGCCTCAGATACCTCGGAACGACGACAGATCGTCAGGCGGCGGCGTAGAGCAGGTCACCGTCGTGAGTACACCGGACGCAGGCGTGCTTGCGCCTGAGAGCCCGGCCGCCGGCCTGCACATCGCCCCACCGGACCTGACGGCGCTGCACGAGCGCGAGCGGCGGCTGCTGGGCGACCTCTTCGCGATCGTCGAGGAGCACGCCGAGGACTCGCTCGTCCCGATCGACCGCGACGCCGTCGCGGCCGCGTTCGTATTCGCCTGCGACCACCATGCCGACCAGCGCCGGCGCTCGGGCGAGGAGTTCATCGTCCACCCCGTCGGCGTCGCGCGCATCTGCGCCAGCATGCGCCTGGACACCGAGACGCTCTGCGCCGCGCTGCTGCACGACACCGTCGAGGACACCACCGCCTCGCTCGAGGAGGTCCACGAGCGCTTCGGCGAGGACGTGGCGAACCTCGTCGACGGTGTCACCAAGCTGACTGGGATCACCTTCTCCTCGCGCGATGAGGCCCAGGCCGAGAACTACCGCAAGATGATCGTCGCGATGGCGAGCGACGTGCGCGTCATCCTGATCAAGCTGGCCGACCGCCTGCACAACATGCGCACGATCGGCGCGCTGCCAAAGCAGAAGCAGATCGAGAAGGCCAAGGAGACACTCGAGATCTACGCGCCGATCGCGCACCGCCTCGGCATTCATGCGCTCAAGTGGGAGCTCGAGGACCTTGCCTTCGCGACGCTGCACCCGCGCAAGTACGAGGAGATCAAGGTGCTCGTGGCGCAGCAGCGCGACGATCGCGAGCGCTACGTGCACAGCGCCGGCGAGATCCTGCAACGGGAGCTCGACTCGCTGGGCATCGCCGCCTCGATCTCCGGCCGCGCCAAGCACTTCTACTCGATCTACTCGAAGATGACCCGCAAGGACCGCGAGTTCAACGAGATCTACGACCTCACGGCGATGCGCGTCGTCGTCGAGAGCACGAAGGACTGCTACGGCGCGGTCGGTGTCGTGCATTCGCTCTGGAAGCCGCTGCCCGGGCGTTTCAAGGACTTCGTCGCGATGCCCAAGTTCAACATGTACCAGTCCCTGCACACGACCGTGATCGGACCCGAGGGCCGGCCGCTCGAGATTCAGATTCGCACCCGCGAGATGCACAACATGGCCGAGTACGGGGTCGCGGCGCACTGGATGTACAAGCAGGCGGCGCGACCGGACCGCAGCGGGCGCTCGAACTGGTCGGCGGACGAGGGCAAGCTGAAATGGCTGCGCTCGATGGTCGACTGGCAGAGCGAGACCTCCGATCCGAAGGAGTTCATGGAGACGCTCCGGGTCGACCTGTTCGAGGACGAGGTCTACGTCTTCACACCGAAGGGCGAGGTCAAGTCGCTCGCGGCGGGCGCGACGCCGCTCGATTTCGCCTACGAGGTCCACACCGATGTCGGCCACCGCTGCGTCGGCGCAAAGGTCAACGGCAAGATCGTGCCGCTCAGCTACGAGCTGCGTTCCGGCGACATCGTCGAGGTGCTGACGTCAAAGCGCGAGCGCGGCCCCTCGCGCGACTGGCTCGCGGTCGTCAAGACGACGCGGGCGCGCAACAAGATCAAGCAGTGGTTCAAGGCCGAGACGCGCCAGGACACCGAGCACTCGGGTCGCGAGGCGCTGCAGGAGGCGCTGCGCAAGCAGGGGCTCCCGGCGCAGCGGATCACCGGCTCGGGCCTGCTCGCGGACGTGATTCGCGAGCTCGGCTTCCGCAAGGCCGACGACTTCTACATCGCGCTCGGCGCGGCCAAGGTCTCGCCGAAGACGGTGGTCGGCAAGATCATGCAGCGGCTCAAGGAGGGGGAGGCCGCCGACGCCGACCAGACCGCCGCCTCGACGCTGATCTCCTCACGGCGCGAGCGACGCCGTCCGACCAACTCCTCGAGCGAGTTCGGCATCCGCGTCGAGGGCGTCAGCGACGTGCTGGTGCGCCTCGCGAAGTGCTGCCGCCCGGTGCCTGGCGACGAGATCGTCGGCTACATCTCGCTCGGACGCGGGATCACGATCCATCGCGAGGACTGCTCCAATGCGCGGGCGCTGAGTCGCGACGCCGACCGTTTCACGCCGGTGGCGTGGGAGGGCGAGCAGACGACGGGCTTCAAGGTGGAGATCCAGATCGACGGCTGGGATCGCCACCGCCTGCTCGAGGATCTCTCCCGCACGTTCTCGGAGGCGGGCATGAACATCGTCGAGGCCCAGTGCACCGCCAACCCGCCGATGATCCGAAACCGCTTCGTCGTCGAGTGCGCCGACACGCAGACGCTGAAGGCGACGATCTCGCGTCTGCGCAACATCGACTCGGTGTTCGACGCCTTCCGCGTGACCCCCGGGAACTGAAATGCCCTCGCTGCCCGTGCCCGACTTCGTCGGCAATGCCATGCGCTCGACGCTGAAGCTGCTCGGCGGCGCGGAGCACGAGGTCGAGGAGCACACGCCGGGCGAGGAGCCGCTGCACGAGGCGGTGGCGGCGCTGCACCACGCGGCCCAGGCGATGGACCGCCACGTCGAGGTGCTCGAGGCCGTTGCTGCGACGCTGCCGGAACTCACCGGCGCGCTGGTCAAGCTCACCGAACAACTCGGCGAGGTCCTGCGTATGGCGGCTCCGCTGGAAGCCGCCGAGCGGGAGGTCGCCGGCATCGGTCACCTCTTCCGCCGGCGTCGCTCGCGCCCGGCGCTGCCGGCCGGCGCGCCAGCCGTCCCCGTCGAGGCTTCCGCGGCCGCGCAGACGCACGACGAGTCGCTCGAGACCGGCGGCGACCCCACCACGGTCGGGCCCACCGGCGCCCCCGTTTCGCCCGATCCCGAGGACGCCGAGCCGCTCGAGCCCAGCGCCGCCGCCGCGTCGCCCGAGCCCGAGCACGACGAGCCGCTCGGCTGACGCGAGCCGCGCCGCGCCGCTGCGGGAGCTCCCGGTCCCCAGCCCGGCGCCTGCTGGCGCGCATGCCCGACGTCGCGCGCTGCGGGCCGCGTCGCGCGCGACTGCGCTACGCGACGACGGTCAGTACGCCGGGACGGATCGTGAAGCGCGCCTCGGTGACGTCGCCGATGTGATCGCCGTCCACCTGCAGCGGCAGCGGGCGTCCACTCGCGCTGCTGACGGTCATCGATGTGACGTTCTCGAAGCTCGCAACCTGGCGGTGGCCGCCGACGCCGCGGCGGCCGAGCGCGGCGCGGGCCAGCAGCGTCGGCGCTGCAAGCAGGCTCGCGCGGCGCAGCACGACGCTCGCGAGCGTGCCGCCGTCCAGCGAGGCGCCCTGGGCGAGGTCGATCGGGCGGTCGTGGAAGTAGGTGTAGTGAGCGGCGTTCTGGACGATCGTGGTGACGCCCACGACGGTTTCCTCGCCGACCGACACGAACATCCTCGGCGCGCGGAGCAGGTAGCCGCCGGCGAAGGTCGTGAGCGCCGTGCCGAGGAAGAAATAGGGTCCGAAACGCGCCTTCAGCCGCGGACGCGCGTCGACGCCGCGAACGACATCGGCGTCCATGCCGATGCCGGCGCTGAAGGTGTACAGGCGCCCCTCGACATCGCCGAGGTCGATTTGGCGCGGCGCGAAGTTGTCGGCCACGCGCAGCAGGTGCTGGGTGGCGTCGACGATCTCACCTGGGATTCCGAGCAGCTTGCAGAAGACGTTCGCCGAACCGCCGGGCAGGCAACTCAACGGCGTGCCCGACCCGGCCAGGCCGTTGGCCGCCTCGTTGACGGTGCCGTCGCCGCCGAAGGCGATCACGATCCCATAGCCCGATCGCGCCGCATCGCGGGCGATCTCGGTCGCGTGACCGCGCGACTGCGTCTCGACCGCCTCGACCTCGTAGCGCGCGGCCAGCGCATAGACGACGAGGTTGCGCAGACGATCGGATACGGTCGTCGCGAAGGGGTTGACGATCACCAGCGCACGGCGACGGTCGGCGGCGTCGATCGGCTCGAGCGTCGCGACGACGCGCTGGACGGCGGTCTCGGTGGATGAGTCGCTCACGTCTCTGCTACACCGTCCAGACCGGCGCGTTACCCCGCCGGCGGGGCGTTGCGCCCGGGTGTCGTTTTCCCGCCTGCACACCGCTATACTTGCGCGTACATAGCTGGACGCATCCAGAGGGGTGGAGGGACTGGCCCTATGAAACCCCGGCAACCATCTCGCGCAAGCGAGAAACGGTGCCAATTCCATCAGGCTCCAACAACGGCCTGGGAGATGTGGTTGGAGCTTCTGCCTGAGAACCTTCGCCACATGACCAGCGGAGGGTTTTCATATGGCGGCAGAAAGTCTCAAGTGCAAGGAATGCGGGACGGAGTACCCGCTCGAGGCGCTCTATGTGTGTGAGCGCTGCTTCGGACCGCTCGAGGTCCGCTACAACCACGGCTTCACCGGCGACGTCGCGACGCTGCGACGGCGCATCCAGGGTGGATCCCAGGATGTCTGGCGCTACGCCGACTTCCTGCCGCTGGCGGGCGGGCCGCCCGGACCGTCCAATCATCTGGCGTCGCGAGCCGGGCTGCCGGCTGGCTGGACGCCGCTGATCAACGCCGATCGGCTGGCCGAGCGGCTCGGCCTGCGTGAGGTGTGGGTCAAGAACGACGCGGCCAACCCGACCCATTCGTTCAAGGATCGAGTCGTCGCCGTGGCCTCCGCGCGTGCGCGCGAGCTGGGCTTCGGCGCGCTCGCGTGCGCCTCGACCGGCAACCTCGGCAACGCGGTCGCGGCTCAGGCGGCGGCGCTCGGCCTGCCCTCCTACGTCTTCATCCCCTCAGATCTCGAGGAGCAGAAGATCCTCGGCACCGGCGTCTACGGCACCAACCTGGTGTCCGTGCGCGGCAACTACGACGAGGTCAACCGCCTGTGCACAGAACTGTCCGCCGAGCATGACGACTGGGCGTTCGTGAACATCAACATGCGGCCGTACTACGCCGAGGGCTCCAAGACCGTCGCCTACGAGATCGTCGAGCAGCTCGGCTGGGAGCTGCCCGACCGCTGCATCGTCCCGATCGCCTCGGGCTCGTTGTTCACGAAGGTCCATCGAGGGTTTGCGGAGTGGATCGAGCTCGGACTCGTCGAGGGCCGCGAGCCGATCATGAACGGCGCTCAGGCATCCGGGTGCGCGCCGGTTGCAAACGCGTTCGCGCTCGGCCAGGACTTCTGCCAGCCCGTCAGGCCGAACACGATCGCCAAGTCGCTGGCGATCGGCAACCCGGCCGACGGGCCCTATGTCATCGAGCTCGCGCGCCGCACCGGTGGCGCCGTGGACGCCGTCTCCGACGACCAGATCCGCGAGGGCATCGGCCTGCTGGCCGAGACGACCGGGATCTTCACCGAGACGGCCGGCGGCGTCAGCGTCGCGGTGCTCAGCGAGCTTGCGCGGCGAGGCGAGATCGACCCGGAGGAGCGGGTCGTGCTCGTGATAACCGGCGACGGCCTGAAGACGCTCGACGCGGTGCGCGGCAGCTTCCAGGCGCACGAGATCGATCCGACGCTCGAGGCCTTCGAGGCGGCGCTCGGCTCGGTGTCCGTCTGATGGCGGTCACGGTCCGCATCCCGACGCAACTGCGTTCGGCGACCGGGGGCGAGAGCGTCGCCAGCGTCCAGGGCGCAACGGTGTCCGAGGTGCTCGACGAGCTCTTCGCCCAGTTCGGCGAGCTGCGCGAGCGGATCTCGGACGAGCAGGGCGGTCTGCGCCGCTTTGTCAACGTCTACCTCGCCGGCGAGGACATCCGCTTCCTGGACGGCGTGGCGACGGCGGTTCCCGACGGCGCGGAGCTCACGATCCTGCCGGCGGTCGCGGGTGGCTGACGCGCTGAAGGCCAGGTGGCTCGACGAGCCCGAGGACAAGGATTACACGGCGGCGCACAGCTACCTCTCGTTGCTGGTCCCCGCCGCGGAGCTCGATTCGCTGATCGCCCGGCTGCGCGAGGCTCCCGCCGGGCGCTGGCGGGCGAAGGACATCCTGCGCGCCGCACGGCTGCCGTTGCTGAGCGCGAAGGAGAGCCAGGAGGTGGCCGAGAAGCTGGCGAAGGTGCGGGCCAAGGAGGCGCTCTCACCGATCCTGCTCGTCGTGCTACGCGCCGATGTCATCGCCCAGATCGCTGACGGCTACCACCGCACCTGCGCCGCCTTCCTGGCCAGCGAGGACTCGCTGGTGCCCGGGCGGATCGTCTTCCTCTAGCCCCGGGGACCGTCCGCCGGCCGCCGGCGCGGCCGTTGAGCGGGGCCCGCGTCAGTCGGCGGCTGCTCATGGACGCTCGTTGGATGAGCACCGTGGGGGCGCGCCCTCTGGGCGCCCGCGCTAAACATGTGATCGGTTTGAGGCCCCAGCGTCGAACCATCGTTGGCGAGACCGGCCGTGGGCTCAAGTCGCGTGCCGGGCGGTTCGACAACTAACGCAAGATGGAAGCCAGGATCGAACCGCAAGCCCTTGTCGTATCCGCGTCAAGGCGCGGACATCTACCGCAGCCGCTCGTCCCGAGCGGCCCGAGCGCGTTCGGCAAAACGCTCCGGCGCGCCAAGCGCACGGCGAGCACGATGCGCGCGCGACGGACCGCCGCGGGCGCGTCGGCGTCGATCTCAGCGCTCTATGTGCCGCCGCCCGAGGTTGAGCGCGAGCTCGCCCAGGCCGCACTCGCCGGCCAGACGCTCGCTGCACAGGGCAAGGAGCTTCGCTTCGAGCGAACCCCGGACGGTCGCGTCGTTGTCGAGCTGGTCGACATCTCCGGCTGCCCGCCGGATGTGATCGGGCCCACTGGCCTCTTCGCGCTCCTCTCGAAGGCCGCCTGAGGGCGAGCCGCCCAGCGCTGCTCGTCGCGTTCACTCGCCGGAGGCTCGCTGGATCAGCCGGCGCGCTCCGGCACCAGGCGCCCGGCCCGCGAGGCCCGCTCACCCGACCGCCGCGGCGATCAGCTGCGCCGCGGCTCGATGCCGGCCAGGCGACACTGGGCCTGGACCCGATTGGCGAGGTCGCCGGTGCTGACGAACTCGGTCTGGCACCAGCTGCGCGCGGCTGCGCCGCAGTGCGACAGGACCCCGCCGCCGGTCGAGCTCGGGACGAGCACGCTCACGCAGCCGTTGCTCGAGACCGGCGCCGAGGTCGAGCGCGCGATCGCCCAACCGACGAGCGCGACCGCGATCACCGCGACGACGGCGAGCCCGCGCTTCTGGGTGCGCGTGAGCGGTTGCGAAACCCGCTGCGAGTGACCGATCAGGACCATGTCCGCGGCCGAGTATAGGCAGCGCCAACGCTGCTCCAAGCGCCCTCGTCTGCGCCCGGGGGCTGTGAAGGTGCGTTCGCGGCTTCCGGCGACGCCGCGCGCTCGCCCACAGTCGCGGTCCGCCGTCGCATCGGGCCTGCACGTTCAGGCCCTGCGCACCCCGCTGCACGAAGGTGTGCAACACGCAACACCTTTTGGGGGTGGGATTCGCCTTGGCGCACCTTTACGTTGGCTGAGGTGTTATGAGCGAGCGAAAGGACACAGATGGCTGGGCAGCACAGCGGTATGAGTACCGAAACCGTTGCCAGAACGCGGCCATGAGCGGCGCCCTGATGGCGCCAGGGAGCGGAGCGCGGATGACGAGAACCTCGGCAAGCCGGAGCGACGTGCGCACGCGCGAGATCGCCCTTGCGTTGGTCGGTGGCCCGCAGTTGATGCGCGCTGCGATCGGCGAACTGATCGACGCTCAGCCGGGCATGTGCCTGACATGCTCGGTTTCCTCGATCGAGGCCCTGGCCGAGAGCTTCGAGCGGCCGTCGCCGCGCTGCGACGTCGTGCTTCTGGACGTCGATTCCTACCGCAGCGCCTGCGGGCGTGCCGTCGACCGCCTGCTGGCGCTCGAGCTGGACTGCAAGCTCGTGCTGCTCTCCACCGAGATCACCGAGCAGATCGTGCTCTGTGCGAGCACCCGGCGGATCGACGGTGTCGTGCTGAAGGAGTCCTCGGTCGGCGAGCTCTGCGACGCCGTTGCGCACATCCTGGCCGGCCACGCGGTGATGCCGTCACGCTGGCGGGCCGCAACGGAGGCGGTCACGCTGACGCCGCGCCAGGTCGAGGTGCTCAAGCTCGTCGCTCACGGTTACAGCAACGAGGAGATCGCCGAACGCCTCAATGTTCGTCCGAACACGGTCAAATTTCACCTCTCCGAGATCTTTCGCCGCCTCGGTGTGCGCAACCGCATCGAGGCGCTCGCCGGCCTCGCGGAGGACTTCGACGAGTGATCCGGTTTAACGCGCGGTCGGGCGGAAGAAATCTGCCCAGCTGCGGGCGCGAAACCTCACCCGCCGACGGCGTGTGAGGCGTGGTGCAATTCGCGCAAGCCCGGCGGCTGCGATCCGCCGGGCGCAGTTCTTCCAGGGAGGGGGGCGCACCCACGGTGCGCCCTCTTTTCACATTCAGGGTGGGGGAGCCCGAGCGCTCGGCGGCGCTCCCGAGCTCAGCCGCTAGGTGAGATCGCCACGGAGGTGCCGAGCACCTCGCCGCCGGCGCCGAGCGCAGAGACAGCGACCACCGGTGCCTCCGCGGCCACGCTGATCGAGGTCTCAAACCCCTGCTTGGGGACTGTCGCGACGGCGCTCATCGAGCTCGCCGAGAGGCCGGCGAGCACCTCCCAGTCGCTCACCGCCGTCGCGCCGTTCCAGCTCGCCTCGATGCGGAGCGCTCCGCCCGCGCCAACCTGCGCGGCGATCGCCGGCCTCGAGCTCGGCGTGGCGCTCCAGTTCGCGAGATAGGTCCGGTAGTCCTGGACGCCGGGCCCGAGCGTCGCGTCCAGCAGCACCTGCCCGGCGGCGTTGAACTCGGTGAAGTTCGGCAGCCCGCCGTAGCCCATCAGCCAGTTTCCGCCCGCGAGTCGCAGCAGATCTCCCTGGCTGTCGCTGAGCAGCGTCGCGCTCGGGTTGATGAACGCCTTGACGAGCGTCACCCTCCGCCTCGCAAGGTCGGGCTCGAGCAGCAGCCCCCGCGATTGCTTCTCCTCGCCGCCGCCGTTGTCGAACACGGAGACGAGACCGCCGGGCTGCCAGGCGGCGTCGTGCTGGTAGTGGAACACCGTGCCCGGGCCGAGCGCGAAGCTCGAACGCTTGCCGCCGAGGCGCCAGAGGATCGACCCGGTGTGCAGGTTGACGTCGTAGATCGTCCAGGTGTTGCGGGCCGAGATCAGCAGCTGACCGGGGCGGGAGGGATCGATCGAGTTGACGTGGGCGTAGTACCAGGGCGTGGCGTCGTGGGGCGCTGGCGCGTAGGAGTCAAGCAGCGGGATGTGACCGAGCGCATGCCACTCCCACATCACCAGGCCGGTGCGCACGTCGATCTCCTGGACGATCGAGTCGCTCACCACGCCGTGGACGGCACCTCCCTGGGGGGCGAGATCGATCTCGACGGGATCCACGGCGTCGATCCAGGCGGTTCCGCTGCGCGTCAGCAGAAACTGGTGCAGGTCGGCGGCGTAGCCGTTGCCGGCCGTCACCTGCGCGATCGGCTGATAGGAGCTGTCGTAGATCTCATCCCTGCCCTGCCCGAAGCCGAGTTTGAGGATCCGTCCCTGCCACCACGTCAGCACGCTGCGCCCGTCGTATGTCTGCGTGCGGAAATCGGTCGCCGCGAGACCCGCGGGGAGCGGGTCAAACCAGATCAGCCCGCCGGACTGATCGACGATCATCGGGCCCGCCGTTCCCGCACCCTGGTAGGGCGCGAGGAAGAAGTCCCCGGGGGTGGCGCCGACCGCGGCCGGCGTCGTGATGGCGACCGTGGAGGGGGAGAGGGGCGGCGCCGAGATGTAGTGCTGCACGTCGGCCGGATCGCCGGGGTCGGGGGGGAACTGAGCCTGGCTGATCGGCGCTTGGACGGCGACGCGGAAGTGCGTTGAAACGGTCTGCCACGCGGCCGTCCCGCGGCGCACGCGCGCGCTGACGCTGACCCGCTCCCCGGGCGCGAACGGGCGGCTCGGCAGGAAGCTCTCGCCGGTGCCGGTCGAGTAGGCCTCGAGCCTGCCGCCGTGGCGACCGCTGAGCGATCCGCGCACCGCCACGTCGCTCACGCGCGTTCCCGGGCCGCTGAGGAAGCTGATCTGCGTGGTGCTCGACGCGTCCGGCGTCCCCGGCAGCGGCGAGACGGTCAGCGCGGGGGCGTGCACGGCGCCGGCGCTTGCCCCGCTTTGGCCGGGGACGCTCAGAGCGAGGGCGGCGCACGCCGCGCACAGCGCGGGAGCGAGGATTCGCAAACGGTGCGGGCGGGGTCCGCGAGCCACGGCTGGCGCGGCACGCTACCGCAGCGGGCCGCGCGCCGGTCGGGCTCCCCGCCGCCCATTACAGTGCGCGCCGTGAGCGTGCACGGCCTGAGCAGCAGCGGCATCGCTGGGATCCACGCGGCGGCCTACGCCGCGATCGCCTGATCGCGCGAGCAATGCGTGCGACGCTGCGGCGAGCCAGGCCCTAAGCTGAGTCGATGGACGAGGGCTTCCCGATCGCCTACCAGGTGCTCGAGCGCGACGTGCCCGTCTACGCGTCAGGCGGCGAGATGCTCGGCACCGTCGACCACGTCGTCGCGGCGCCGGACCAGGACATCTTCCACGGCATCGTGATGGCGGACGGCAAGGACCGCCGCTTCGTCGCGGCCGATCAGATCGCGTCGCTGCACGAACACGGAGTCGACCTGTCGATCGACGCGGCGCAGGCCGCCACGCTTCCCGTGCCCCACGGCGCGGCGCCGGTTTTTCACGACCACGAGCCTGGCGCCAAGCCAAGCGGCTGGAAGCACCTCTCCGCGCGCCTCGGCGGGCACGCCGGCCGCGACGGCTGGACCAAGGAGCGCTGAAGCGGCTCAGCTGGCGGCGACTCGCTCAGCTGCGCCAGTCGCTCAGAAATGCCGCGCCGAGACCTTCGATCGTCCCGCCGGCGCGCTAACCTCGACGCGCCGGCCGTGTTCGCTCGCCGGCGGAGCTGCTTTGCACCCCCGCTCAACGGTCGCGCTCGCTGGGTGGACGACCAACAACGACACCCCCGAGGAGACCAGCATGATTGGAGACAAAGAGGAGCATTTCGAGGGCAAGGGCACGGATCTGGCGGCCCTGCAATCGCACATCGAGGAGTACCTCAAGGGCGACGGGTTCAAGACACAGAGCTCGGCGCCGAGCGACCAGGGTGTCGTCATCCAGGCCAAGAAGGGCGGCTTCCTGCAGGGGGTCATCGACGCCAATCGCGCACTGACGATCACGATCAGCGGGACGTCCGCCGACTTCACGGTCCGCATCGGCATCGGCAAGTGGGCCGAGCATCTCGAGGTCGCGGTCATCGAGACGCTGCTGCTCGGGGAGCTCTTCCTCGTCGTCGACGTGGCCGAAACAGCCTGGAACTTCGAGATCGAGAGCAAGCTCGCGGGCGACATCAGGTCGTTCGTCGGCTGAGCCGCGCCGGTCGCCGTGCGCTGGGGCCGCGTGACGCGGCGTCCCCCGCCTGCGTCATCGAGGGCGAAGCCGGGCGCGTTGGCGCGCCGGCTTCGCCGGTGTCCTCGAACCCCCGGGAGCCGCCAAACGGCGTCGCTAGACTGGGTGGATGCTCGTTGAGATCTGGTCGGACGTCGCCTGCCCGTGGTGCTACGTCGGAAAGCGCCGCTTCGAGCAGGCGCTCGCCGGGTTCGAGCATCGCGACGACGTTCAGGTGATGTGGCGGAGCTTTGAGCTGGACCCGTCGGCTCCGGCCGCGGTGGAGGGCGACCGCGCCGCCCGCATCGCCGCGAAGTACGGCACGACCGTCGAGCAGGCCCGCGAGATGGAGCAGCGCATGGTCGACACGGCCGCTGCCGAGGGGCTGGCGTTCCGTTTCGAGATCGCTCGGTCCGGAACGACCTTCGATGCCCATCGGATCGTTCATCTCGCGGCGGAGCACGGTCTTGGGGACGCGATGAAGGAGCGGCTGCTGCGCGCGTACTTCACCGAGGGTGAGCTGATGAGCGACCACGAGACGCTCGTTCGCCTGGCCGGCGAGGTCGGCCTTGAAGAAGAAGATGTCCGCGCCGCGCTTGGCGGCGAGCGCTACGCCGCCGAGGTCCGCGACGACGAGCAGACGGCGGCTGCCCTCGGGATCACCGCGGTCCCGACGTTCGTCATCGACCGGGCGTTCGGCGTCTCCGGCGCGCAGCCCCCGGCCGAGCTGCTCGCCTTTCTACAACAGGGATGGAACGCCCACCGCAGCAGCGAGCCGGTGCTCGCCGTCGGTGACTCCTGCGCGGCCGACGGCTGCTAGTCGGGGCTAGGTTGGCGGGGAGGGCGCGGACCAGCGCAGGCTTCCGCTGCTGCAACCGCCGTTCCTGGTGGTCACCTTCAGCGTGCCGGTCGCATACGCGCTCACACCCGCCGCGGGGAAGACGCCGCTGAGCGCGTAACGGCGGCCCTGGGCGTCCCGATAGGCGGCGGAGAAGTGCCACAGGCTGCCCGACCGTGTCAGCGCTGCCGGCTCGGGGAACAGTTCCGTGGTCGTCAGCGGGCCGCGCGGTTCGTGCCCGCAGCGGAGGATGACGCGCACATTGATGCGCGTGACCCCTGTCGCATCCACGGTCGCATAGACGTGACCGTCACGCTGGCCGGTCGTCCCCAGGTACTTTCCCGCCGCGGGCGCCGGCGGCGTGCTCGCGGCGGCTGCCGGCGTGCTCGCGGGTGTGCTCGTCGAGGTGGGGCTGGATGGTTGCTGCGGCGGCGCCACCGCAGCGATCTCGTCGTCAACCCAGCCCGACACCAGGTCCACGCGGGTGAAGATGTCAGGCACCGTCGTCTTGCAATATGCGTCCGCGCGGCTGGCGATCCCGACCTCGAGCACCGAGCCGGGCGTCGGTGCCACTGTCGCGGGCCCGCCGCTGTCGCCGTGGCAGGTGCCGATCGCGTAGTTCGGGTCGATCGCGCAGAACTCGCCGGTCGGGTCGAAGGCGAGGCCGTCGGCACCGTCCTGGCTCTCGCAGTAGTTGGGGCTCTGCGTCACGATGGTGCCGGTCTGGAGCGCCGTCATCAGCCCGCCGCCGCCGGCGGTCGCGCCCCAGCCGGTGATCGTGAGAGCGTTTCCCTCTGCGATAAAGCTCGCGTCCGCCGCCGTCGCGAGCGCTATCGCGGGTGCGCTGCTGGGCGCTGCCAGCACGAGCAGCCCGGCGTCGCCGTACCCCGTGGATGGAACGTAGCCAGGGTATGCCAGCACGGTTGTCACGGCCGAGGACTGCTCGCCCGGGGCCGTCCAATCGACGTTGCCCGTGAAGACCGTGAAGTTGTTCGCCGGCAGGGTCACGCCGGTGTCGATGTTCGCCACGCAATGCCCTGCGGTCAGAACGACGTTCGATGCGACGACGCTGCCCGTGCAGTACAGGGCCTCACCGTTGCCCTCGTTGTACTCCACCAGCGCGAGCCACGGAAACGTGCCGTCCGCCGCCGGAGCGCCGCCGACGATCGCTGCATGCGCCCGGCTCGCGCCCCCTCCGCCGCCCGCCGTCGCCGCGGCGTCGGCCCCGAAAGCCGATCCCGGAAGCGCGACCGCGGCGGCAAAGGCCAGCACGACCAGGCTGGTTGCGCGTGTCGGGAATCGAAGTCTCATGCGGGGAAGACGCTACACCGCTCGGCCGGTCGGTCCGCCGCGCGCGCAGCCGCCGACAGCGGGTCGCCGCCTGAGCGTTGACGGCGCGTGGGGCGTGAGATGCTTTCGGCCGGTGACAGCGCACGCGGCGATCGAGCAGTTCGAGCCGATCCTGGATCGTGGCGCGCTGGAGGATCTGCGTGGCCGGCTCAGCCGATGGCGCACCGCCCCGGCAGGTTCCGACGATTGGAGTCGGGGCGTACCTGGGGCGTGGCTGGCCGAGCTGCTCGCGGACTGGCGTTCGTTTGACACCTCGCGGTTCGAGGCCAGGCTGCGGGCCTTGGATCATGCACGCGTCGATCTCGACGGCCAGCTCATCCACTTCGTCTGTGTCCGCGGGCGGGGCGGGGACCCGCTGCCGCTGCTGCTGACGCACGGTTGGCCTGGGTCCTTCTGCGAGTACCTCGCGGTTTTCGACCTGCTCAGCGACCCCGCGGCGTCCGGCGGCGACGCGGCGGACTCCTTCACGGTGATCGCTCCCTCGCTCCCGGGCTTTGGGTTTTCCGCGCCGCCGCCCTCGGAAGGGCTCAGCGCCGGCGCGATTGCCGAGCTCTGGAACCGGCTGATGACGGAGGTCCTCGGCTACTCGCGCTACGTGGCACATGGCAGCGATCTGGGCGCGGGCGTCACCGCGCGCGTGGCCCGCGCGCATCCCGAAGCCGTCGCTGGGATCCACCTCGCGACTCCGGGACTGCCTCCGCCGCCCCGCCCGTGGAGCGATGCGGAGGAGGGTCACTTCGCAGAGGTCGAGGCGTGGGCCGCCGAGGAGGGCGGCTACGCCCATGTGCATGCCACCAAACCGTCGACGCTCGCCGCCGCGCTCGCGGATTCACCCGCCGGCCTGGCTGCGTGGATCGGCGAGAAGGTTTCGGCCTGGAGCAGCACGACGAGCGACGGACAGCCCGCGTTCGACCGCGAGCTGCTGCTCTCCACCCTCACGCTCTACTGGGTCACCGGCACGATCGCCTCGTCGCTCCGGCCCTACTGGACCTACCGTCACGAGCCAAACAGCGCGCTGGCGCCGGGCGACCCCTCGCCCGTGCCGACCGCGGTGAGCATCTTCGGGGGCGAGCGCGTCCCCTTTCCCAAGCCGCCGCGCGAGCTCGCCGAGCGCTACTTCACGATCCGGGCTTGGGAGGAGCACGACCGGGGCGGGCACTTTCCTGCGGTTGCCGAGCCCGACCTGTTCGTGCGGGCGCTGCGCGACGCGTTCCGACCCCTCCGCGCGACGCCAACGGCGTGACGCCGAGCTGACGCTCGGCGCGCAGACGGGCCCCAAGCCGGCGAGCGACCTGTGGATGCGAGGGCCGGCCCGTCTGGCTCACGTGGCCAGAAACGAGCGCGGCGCTCGGCGTCGGTCGCGAGGGTTCCCTTGGGCGGATCCGCCGCTTCAGGGTCGCGTGAACCGATGGCTGGGGTGGGGGTGCGGGTGCCGCTTGGTAGTGAATATCCCCGGCGTGGTGATTGACAGGCCGTGCCCGCCTGCTAGGTTCGACCGCTCGCGGTCTACGAGGGAGGGTGTTGTCTTGCGTCATCATCGGCGGTTCGTCGCGTCCAAATCGATCTTCGCGGCGGTGGCCGCTGCTGCGGCGACCGGTCTGGCGTTTGGCCTGCCGGACGCGCAGGCGATCCCGACAGGTCCCTGTGGCACGACCGGTTCTCTATCTGGCACCGGTGGGACGCTGACCTGCACGTACACGACCGCGACTTCAGACGACACGTTCACCGTGCCCTCGGGCGTCACGGGACTGAGCGTGGTCGTGGTGGGAGCGCCCGGGGAGGCCGGACTGCCGGGAGGCTCCGGCGGCTACGGCGCCAAGATCAGTTCGTCGCTCACCGTCAGCTCGACGGGCTCGCCGCTTGATGTCTACGTCGGCTCGACAGGTAACAACCGCAGCGGCGGCACCAATGGCGGCGGCGACGGCGGCTTTGCGCCCGCGTCCGCCGGCGGCGGCGGCGGCTTCTCCGAGCTCACCGGGCAGGGCGCGACGCTGATTGCCGGCGGCGGTGGCGGCGGCGGTGGCGGCGGCGGCGGCAACAGCCACTACAGCACCGGTGGCGCGGGCGGTTCTGCGGGTGGCTCGGGCAGCGGAGCTGGCAACGGCGGTTGCAGCGGCGCCGCCGGCGGCGGCGGCGGTATCGACGGCAGCGCCGGCACGTCGTCGTGTGGTGCCGGCGGCGGTTCCGGCATGGACGGCGGCGCCGGCACCGGGGGATCGCTTGGTACGGGCGACGACGGTGGTGGTGGTGGCGGCGGCGGCTACACCGGCGGGGCGGCCGGCAACGGCGGCGCCATGCCCGGTTCCGGCGGCGGCGCCGGTTCGAGCGACGCGAGCGGAGGCACCGGCTCGGTGATCTCGACCGACACGACCGATCCGGCCGAGGTCAAGATCACCTGGACTGTCGCATCCCCGACGCTCACGATCGTCACGCCGCCGGTGTCGCCGTCGGCGACCTATGAGCAGAACCAGGTCGTGGACGCGGCCTACGCGTGCACGGCCTACGACGGTGCGACGATCACTTCCTGCTCGGGCACCGCGCTTGCGGGCGAGCCGATCGACACCTCGACCACCGGCACCACCCTCTTCGAGGTGACAGCTGACGACAGCGCCGGCAACTCGGTGACGGAGGCCTACACCTACCTCGTCGTCGGGCCGCCGTCGGTGACCTTGACGACGCCGCCGTCGGGGACGCCGGCCTACACCTACGGTGAGAGCGTGGATGCGAGCTACTCGTGCACGGCGGCGATCGGGTCGTCGCTCAGTAGTTGTGCCGGCACGGTCACGAACGGGGATCCGATCGACACGACGAGCGTCGTTGGTTCGAATTCGTTCTCGGTGACGGCGACGGATGCGGACGGTCAGACCACGACGGTCACGCACACCTACAACGTGGTTGCCCTGCCGCCGACGGTTTCGCTCGTGACGCCGCCGTCGGGGACGCCGAGCTACACCTACGGTGAGAGCGTGGATGCGAGCTATTCGTGCACGGCGGGGGCCGGTTCGACGATCAGCAGCTGCGTCGGGACGGTCACGAACGGGGATCCGATCAACACGACGAGCGTTGGTTCGAATTCGTTCACGGTGACGGCCACCGACGCGGATGGTCAAACGACGTCGGTCACGAACGACTACAACGTCACGGCGTTGGCGCCGACGGTTTCGCTCGTGACGCCGCCGTCGGGGACGCCGACCTACACCTACGGCGAGAGCGTGGATGCGAGCTATTCGTGCACGGCGGGGGGCGGTTCGACGATCAGCAGCTGCGTTGGCACGGTTGCGAACGGGAGTGCGGTCAACACGACTTCGGTTGGGTCTGGTAAGTCGTTCTCGGTGACGGCGACCGATGCGGACGGCCAGAGCACGACGGTCACGCGCACCTACAACGTGGTCGCGTTGGCGCCGACGGTGACGTTGACGACGCCGCCGTCGGGGACGCCGACCTACACCTACGGGCAGGTTGTTGATGCGAGCTATTCGTGCGCGGCTGGGGGCGGCTCGACGCTCAGCAGCTGTACCGGCACGGTCCCCAGCGGCAGTCCGATCCACACGACGACGCCCGGGTCGAACTCGTTCACGGTGACGGCGACCGATGCGGATGGCCAGTCGATGACGGTCACGCGCTCCTACAACGTGGTCGCGGCCTCGACGAGCCTTGAGGCA
>Ga0182015_10002725_pt1 | contig 20760 bp, 27 predicted proteins | sample 712P3MmetaG_FD_120478 | JGI IMG/M metagenome (GOLD analysis project Ga0182015, IMG submission 120478) | Permafrost microbial communities from Stordalen Mire, Sweden - 712P3M metaG | ecosystem: Environmental > Terrestrial > Soil > Wetlands > Permafrost | place: Sweden: Stordalen | collected...
GCTACAGCATCCGGATTCAGGTAGTCGCGAGAAACCTCCAGAATTTGCGGCGGGCGAGCCTGCGCCATACTATCCGTCACAACCCCCAAGGCAACTGCGAAGCAGGAAAGCAGCATAACGCACTTTGGTGAGGCAATCATTGCGATCATTCTATGGAGCGTGCAGCAGGCGCACAACCGCCGCCGGGCACAAAGGTCAAGGCAGCGTGATGCCTATTGCAGCTTCGCGTATCTCGGCTTTGGCTTGCTTCAGGATGGGGATGTCACAGTCGGCGTCGAATAACGAGTCACCGAACCTTCACCCCGTATTTCTGCGTCATCGGTGGGACGATACCGTTCAAGCGCAGGTACTCGACTAGCTGTCCGTAGTGGTCGGTGATGTGCCAGACAGCAACGACTGAGATGCCGAGTTTGGTGTTCGGTCCGGCGTAACGACCTTCGACACGGTCGAGCGCATTGTTTGCCGTGAGCGTGGCGAGGACGCGGTTCGAGTAGTCGAAGGAGTCCTTGAGATACTTAATCAACTCGGCTTTGGTTTTCGCCGGATCGTGGCCACCCTTTTCGCAGTCTTCGGGCGGTTTCTTGCCCTCAAATTCGTTGAAGAAGGCGAACTGGGCGCAGGCGACGTGCTTCACTTGTTCCCCGAAGCTGCGGACGCCGTCGAACTTGCCGACTGCGGGGATGTAGGAATACTTGTCTTCCGGCATGGCTTCAGCGAGTCCGATAAAACTCCCTTCCGCAAACTGGAGCGTGCCGCTGACGCTGTCCGCGATGGACTTGGGAATGTCATCCGGCTGGGCGGCTTCCTTCGTTGCTGAGTTCTGTGGCGTTCCAGATGTCCCGACAGCAGATAGGGCGATGCCACACATGATGAGGAGGGTAGCAACACGAAAAAGGCTCATTCTAGCCTCCGGTATTCAGAAAAGGATACGTGAGCCACGGAAGGAAGTCGAACGTGCGGGCTCTCAGGTCGGGTGGTTCGGAAGGGGTCGAATCTTGATCCCCTTTTATGCGGCCTTTCGCCGCCTGTTTTGCCTCCACCTCGAAAGGCCCGCGAGTATACCTTTGGAGACGACTCAGGCATCGTGAGTACCAACGACCAAAGCAGCCGTAGCGCAGGAGTCACCAGGGCCGAGGAGATCGGGGAAGGTCTTCGTTGTCGTCGGTCAGGATGTGCGCCGATGCTTGATCTGTGAAGGTGTCTTTTCCCCCAATCCGCCTCTGAGCCACTCGGCGGTTCCCTGCATGCCGGGGATCACCATGAAAACTGGGGGGAAGTGAGGCAAATCGGTGAGCGGTTGCGAGCTACCGTCGTGGAGCCGCTTACGCTTCCGATGGGCAGCCAGTTGAGGCTGGTGACTGAATAAGCAAGTCCACGTTCATGAGCTAACCGCCGTTCTCGTGAACGCTGCGCACCAGTTCTTCGGGTGTCCTCATCCATTCCGGTTCCAAGCTGAATTCATAGCCGTCTCTCTCATCTACGATGTATTAACCCCGGCTTTCATATGGTTCGCCATTATCGGCATATTGGGCAGTAAATGTGTGGCTGCGGATAATACTCGTCGCCCCTCATGTCGTAATATCGAATGTTCCGAAACGGAATCCTCCCTGTTGCGAAAATTTTGACGATACGAAATTGGTCTGGCAATGACTCTTCGCTTTGGTCATGGGTTAGTAGCGCCCACGCACGACGCTGCTTATCGAGCAACGCGGGCTGCAAGTCCAGAATGCCCTCTCGCCGACTCGAAGACCAAGCTCATCCTGGTCAACAGCCCGCACCACCCCACGGGCGCGACCATCGGCGACGGCGAAATGGAAGCCCTGCGCGACTTCACCGCCGAGCGCGGAATCCAGCTGGTGAGTGAGGAGGTCTACCATCCCATCTACCACGGAAGGCAAACGAAATCGGCGGCGCGCCTGCCGCACGCCACCGTGATCGCCGACCTGTCGAAGGCATTTTCGATTCCCGGCGTGCGCACGGGATGGATGATCGAGCACGACGCCCAACGCCGCCAGCAATACTGGACCGCGCGCGCCTACTTCTCGGTCTGCAACACCACCACAGGAGAAATTCTGTCGGAAATCGCAATCCGCAAACGTGACGTCGTGCTCGGTAAGACCCAGGAAGCCGCCACCCAAAACCTCAAGCTCCTCGAGCGCTTTATGGCGGACCATCGCGACGTACTCGGCTGGATTCCGCCGCAAGGCGGCATGACCGCGTTCCCTGGCTGGTGAGCGGAGAGAACGACCGCCCGTTCTGCCAGGCCGCCACCGAGCGTGGAATCCTGCTGGCTCCCGGCGATTGCTTCGATGCGCCCTCGCATTTCCGCCTGGGCTTTGCCGCCGCCGGAGACAATTTCTCCAAGGCGCTCGACCGCTTCGGAGCATTCGTAAAGGACTGGTCCGGCGAAGATGGTCACAGCATGACGGGAACTTGCTGCGACGCGATCAACAGTACCTAATTGTTGTCATTCCGACGCCGAGCGAAGCGGAGGCGGAGGAATCTGCTTCTCGGCTTGTGCCTGGAAGCGGCGAACCCCTAGAGGTGAACAGTGGGCAACCAGGATATCAACGCGACTTTGTCGCGATATTTCGCAAATTGACGCTTTAGTGATGATCGTCGGAAAAAGCGAGGCTATTCCGCGAAGGGGAAATCCTCGAACCTCAAGCAGAACTATCTTCACCGGCGCGGCAGCAATCGCAACCCGAGTGGGGTTACTTTACCCTTTTTCAAACTCGGACATGGTGCTCGGGTAGTCGAGGACGTCGGTTGAGTATGGCTTTACAGACGACTTCCGTTTATTCGTCTTGCCGTGCATGCAGAGCTACGTGCATGCAGAGCTAAATGATAGTGCAAAACAGTTTTGTTCGTCTGTACGCAAGCGCACAACGATCCCCTGCCTGATCAATATTGCTCAGTTCTCAACTCGCCAAGAGGCTACGCTGCTCATGACCCTCCCAAGGAGGCGTTTATGGACAGCTGCTCCTTTCCAGAAATGTCCTGTGTACTTTGCAGGGAGTCCGTAGATTTGCGAACCGATTTATGCACTGATGAAAACGGTAAGGCGATTCACGAGGACTGCTACCTCAAGCACAGTACGAGCAACGAGGGACACGCAAAGTTAGGTTGAGAGGATGACCGATGCGCGAAAAGCTGGTTTCCAAAGCATTCATCGAATTTCTAGACACTGCAAGCACTCCTTGGGCTGCGAACAGTTGCCCTGACTGCGGATCAAGGTTGGAGTATCGAAATTGCACATTCTTCTTTGAAGGGCAGACTTGGGAAATTCCACTTCCCCTCTGCGCCAAGTGCCACCCCATTTCACCCGTCGTCCCACCGTATGAAGCCTAACAACTCCGAACCAAACCAACGTAATCTGTCAGCTCATTTAAGCGATGTGAATCAGGGTTATTGGCCTAGGATTTTAGATGTGCCGAAGCACATCATTGAGTTGTGGCCGTACGTTTTGATTTTCATTTCGCTGACAGGATTCGTGTACCTGTTCGCTGGCGCTCGTTAGAGTCTGTCCGAACGAAGAATGGTTCGTTATCGAACGGTCTACCAAGCCTCAATGTCTGTAGTCTCTTTACTGGCGGCGCAAACCGAGTGAGGGAGTGTCTGACTCTGACAGGAAAAAAGTCGCAGGAATCTCGCTGCCCCTACTGTATTTTGGGCACGGTCTTCAGGGCGATGAAGGTTCTTCCCAACGGGCGGCAGATTTGTGAAAACTGCGGCCACATTGTTTTTCCGAACGACATGGCTTTCAGGTGCCCCTGCCCGAAGTGTCTCGAAGTTAATTTCTCTCCTAGGATTCGCAGCTTGCGGCGGCGCTAGGTCATGCTTAATCTATCCGCCTGGCCTGACTTTGATCGCCGTTCAGGTCATTGATTATTATGTACGCTAACGTACATTGGAGCGATGTTTTCACGGGCGGAAATAGCAAAGATCAAGGCCGTGATTGAGGAATTGGAAAAAGCTCGCGACAATTGCAACGATAGCGGCATCCGAAAACTGATTGAGGCTTGGATCGAGGCCCAGAAAAAGAAGTTGGCTTCCGGAAAATGAAGCAAGAGAGCTGTTATTTTTCTCCGCCGCTGTTGTGCCCCCGATAAAAGTTTTGGAAATGTATAAAAGTGAACAGTCAGCGGAATGGTTAGCAAGATAGCTTTAACTGTTACTTGGAAGCTTGAAACGCGGTCATGGGTTAGCGTCGGAAACTCCCACGTTCAGACCCTCACGACCGCGTTATTATTTCCGCACAAATGCATAGTCATAATCGACCAAATTGTCGGTTGAAAAAATGTTACGGGTGGGGATGCCCGTGGATTGCCTGTTCCCAAAACAACGGTTGTCGGCGATGCTCGCGAAGAGGGCGGGGGCCGGCAAAGGATTTCCTGACAAGGCCGTGGTAGGGCTCTGCCGTCTCCAACGAGTTACCCGCTGAGGCAGCCAACTCCAGGTTCGGGATAACAAGAAAATGGGAGGCGAGATAATCCGCCTCCCATTTCTCGCGCTAGTTGCTGGTTTTATGCAGCCTTGCCCTGAACCTTGGATTCGAGGGTCTTTTTGTGGCCAACATTCACCTTGATCTGCTTGGGCTTTGCTTCCGCCTTCTTGGCGAGTTTGATCTTCAACACACCCTTGGCATAATTTGCGCTCACCTGCCGTCGATGCCGGGCACTTCGATCTTCAGAGTAATGTTGTGGCCGTCTTCGTAGATGTCCACGGGCGGTGCAAAGCTGGTGGTGGTTAATGCCTCGTCCGGGACTTCGGGGCTAAAGAACTCCCGGAAAAGACGGTTCATGCGGTTCATGCGATCTTGCATGGTCGAGAACTCACGGAAAGGCTCCCAACGGGTCAATAGGGTCATAATGTTCCTCCCCCGAGTACCTATAGAGGCCGCAGCGCATCAATAGGTGCAAAAGCCGCATCAACCCAGGATCGTGCCAGGGCTAACTCATCTTCGATTTTTCGGTGCAATCGGAGCGCTCAGGAAAGGCTTCCCACACTCCAGGCAAGCTGCCTTCGACCTCGGCGTGATCAACCCGCACGCTGGACACATTCTTTGGGATGCATATCCCGCCACCTGCAGTTTCGGACGGCGCATCTTGTAGAACAACCCGAAGGCAAACACCACCGCCACCAGACTGACGCCAATCCCGATTGTGTTCATCGACCCGCACTCCCTCCGGCCCTACTCATTGCCTCGTTCTCATCACCCGGCTACATGCCCTTGTAAGGCTCATAAGGCTCCTCGGACCCCACGGGCTTATCGGCGTATGGTTTATAAGGCGGCCCTGGCTTCTTTTTATAGGGCTCATAAGGGACTTTGAGCCGGTCTATCTTCTCGTATGGTTTGTACGGAGGCTCGGGCAATGGCGGCCGCTTGGCGCGCTCCGAGTCAACCGCAGCTCCGGGATACGCCAGAGGTGGTTCATCAGATTTGTTTGCGACACGGGCCGAGGTTAACATCGTTTTGCCGATCCGAAGACTGATCTGAACTGAGGATGTGCTTCTCCGAGATATCGCGATGGTCATAATTGCTCGTTTCTGAACATAATTTCTCTTCTCGTGGACAACGAAGCAAACCTCGGCGTCAAGAGAAAAGCGCCCCAGACTGAACGTCAGTCGTGCGCCGCGTGTTGCCGGGTAAGTAGCCCCAGCGAGCGCGGTCGGTCACCCCCTGACCCCGCTTTTCCTTCTGCTACGACCCAAAAAGGCCGAACTCGTGTGAGTTCGGCCCTGAAACGTTTATCCCCCAGAATAGCGACGGGAAATCGCACGGAACAACGCCGCACCTTCCTCGACCCTGAAAGTGTCGTCACCCACAATTCACCGTGGCGACGTGCCTTCCAGCGGCGCATCATTGTTCGACGGAGGCACGACGCAACACGAATGCGATTCGAACTGTTTCGCAATTGTGTCGTAATGCTCCCCAGCGGGAAATTCGACCCTCCGATGGCAATCTATGCATGTCAGAAAGCGCCCCGCGGCGGACATTAGGATACCGATACGATGAGGAGGAGGGATGAGTGTAGAACAGCTCGCTGACATTACATATTTCAACTCTCTATGTACAGAATCATTCTACGCTTCTATTCTCCGCAACGCCCCGATCAACTCTGTGCCGTACAAAAAAGGCCGACCCGTATTGAGTCTGGCCTAAGGTACGGGTATCAGAACAGCGAAGTGAAGCGGTCGTGACCGCATTCAGATCCTAAACTGAGACTCAATAACTAGTGACAAACTCTATAACTGTTCACTTTTATACAGTTTCCGGAACTAAACGGGAGTCATACTGCCGCTAATACTGCCACTAATGAGGTAGCGCCAGTATGACTCCCGCCGAATTACCCGTTGTTTTACTTCCGATTAAGTCTCCGGCCGGACCACCTATTGCACATAGAGTCCTGCTTGTGGATGACGACGATGCCGTTCGTGAAATGATGGTTGCGACGCTTGAGCGCAAGGGATTCGGCGTAGTCGCCGTTGCCAATGTGAAAGAAGCTCTGAGATTTATCACCACAGAGACCTTTGACGTTCTCCTAACCGACTTGCATATGCCGAACCCAGGTGATGGCTTTACGGTGATCACCGCGATGCGCCACTCCCAACCAAACGCTCTCACACTGCTGATCAGCGGCTACCCTGACGTGCAGAGTGCCATGGCCGCTATCCTTCTGCAAGCTGATGAAGTCATCGTGAAGCCGTTCGACGTCGGAAGGCTCACCGAACTCCTTCACGAAAAGATGCTGACTCGCAAACGTGTTGCCCGGCTGGAAAAGGAGAGGGTCGGCGTGATACTAACACGCTGTATTCGCACGGTCGTCGAAGACTGGTTGGCGCGGACAAAGAAGAACCGTGCACTCAACCACCTTCCGCTCAGTGACGAAGAGCGTACTGGACATCTTCCTAAGCTGGTTGAAGACTTGGTGGTTCGCCTGAGCAAGACCAGTGCTACCGAGAAGGACAGCGATGCTGTCTTTTCCGAGGCCGCCATAGAACATGGCAAGCTGCGCTATCTGCAAGGTTACACTCCCGCGATGCTGGTGCACGAATCAAGAATCCTTCAAGTGACGCTTTTCGGGACGTTGCAGCACAATCTGGACTTTCTGGATTTCAGCTTGCTACTGCCCGATGTCATGACCGTCGCAGACGAAGTGGACGCGCAGTTGACCCAGACCATGGACAGCTACATGAACGCAATGCGGTGTTCAGCGGCGTAGGTGCCCGCTCACTTTGGCCAACGCCTCCGAGTGCCTCGGATGCGGTCGGCAGCCCCGGCGAATCCGGCTCGCGCTGCCTTCTCCCGCCAAACATTGCTCTTACCAGTACAGTGGGATTACTAGCTACGCGGTACTGGGAGGTGGTCACCATGTCAACATCTGAAGCCCCAATCATATGCGCGACCCGTGGTAAACCTGTTCAGCTGGCGCAAGCAATGCTGAATGACGATAGAAAACCTGTCCACGAAGATTGCTACCTGCCGAAGGCCAAAGCAGCGAAAAGCGATCCTTAGCAACATTAAAACTAGATCAGTACCACGTCGATTTCGATAACTGGAGAAAAATTGCCTTAACACGCAATATAAAAAGGCGCCTACTTTGCGAGCGCGTGGAACCGGACCGCATCAGCCTGAATCTTCCTCTCGTAATTAGTTAACCAACTGCTCTTCGTATTCGCGTGGCAGGAATCCGGCTACCAATGCGTCTCCGGGGTCGGCAAACTGATGACTTTCTAGAGTGGTTTTCGGTGAGCCTGAGCCCTCCAGGAGAGCGTCAATCATCTCGTAATCGGTGTCCCTGATGTCCAGTCCCATTGCTCGGCTCGCCGCCGCAATCTCGGCATAGTACGGAAGCGGCTCAGGCATGCGGCTGGTCGGTCCTTGAAGTCTCTTCATGATGGTCCGAGGATACGCATCATCTCTATGCCAGGGAACGGCACCACAGAGGGGTTACGAGTGGTGTTACCTACGAGCGAAAAACGTACTCAAAGTCCAATTTGAGATCGTCGAATATCGCAACGCAGTCATCGTCCGTCTTGTCGTGAACACCAACACTCAAATGCTTGTAGAGCTGGCTGAGCGGGTTGACACCTCCCGGCCCGAGCGTCAGCTATGTCACTGAAACGCTTGTGCGCACTGCTAAATGGTGCAATTGATTCCATGACAATGTCGGCTCCAGTGCCCGAGTAAAGTTGGTGGTGCTAAAGCCAACCAACAGGCCGGGGAGAAAGGAGCCGAACGATGATCATTATAGGAGTAGATTTCCACCCCGAGTTTTAGCAAATGGCTTCGGTGGGTACCGACACCGGAGAGCTCCAGGAAAAGCGGCTAGCGCATCGCGAAGACGCGGAGAAGTTCTACCGTGGTCTGGCGTCTGCGGGCCAGAAGGTGCGAGTTGGAATGGAAGCCAGCGGGCACGCACGCTGGTTCGAACGACTCGTGGCCAGTTGCAGTTCGAGTTGTGGATTGGAGATGCGGCGGAAATCCGCACGAAGCGAGTACGCAAGCAGAAGACCGATCGTCAGGATGCGCGACTGATCCTAGGCTAGCTGCTGGAGGATCGGTTCCCGCAGATCTGGGTACCGAGCCAGGAGAACCGGGATTTGCGGTAACTGCAGGAACGCGCCCACGTTCGCAAGCTCTTCCACCGACTTGATGGCTGGATTGTGCGACGGATCCGGTCCCATCGGTACAAGCGTTGGAGAAACGGCGGCTGGAAACGGTTGCCCGAGAAGACGCTTTACCGCGAGCACGGGCTTGTTAACTTAATTGGGTTAATTCCTTCGTTGGCATCTCGGCAAGATTGAATCTTCGTGAAAGCTGTATGCGGGAAACCTGCATGTACAGTTTGAGCGGCGGACGGAGGCCAGCGCGCAAGCGCGCCTCCTCCGACCCGACAGCGGTGAAACAGGGCAATGCCTGTGGAAGCGAAGGGGCAGGTCACCCGAACTGAACCGAGTCAACGGGCAACCGGAGGAACTCGATTTCGGTGGAAGACGGCAGTCTTCCGGTGGGTGGCACGAGCCGGATAAGCTGAGAGGTTTAAGTCCGGTTCCGTGAGAGGCTCGGGGTGAAATTCCCCGGGCCTACTCGGCCCGAGCGTCCTGACCTGGAACGATTACGAGCGAGCCTTGGTTGGAACCGCAATCTCCATCGAGAGCGAAATGGCGCTCTTCTCCGAGTGCGTGTCGTAGACGGGAATGCAAGCTGAGCTGCTGTGCTGCTCGCAGCAGTCATCTCATCCGTAACGACGTCGCTATAAATGTTGAATGTGGTTCTGATGTCCGCGTGGCACGTCATCATTTGCTGTAGGGCCACGGGATTGGCCACGGCGTCAAGCCATATGAGCGGTACCGATTCAGTCGGCGCGAGCCCAGAAGAGTGGACCCGCGCCAATAATTCTTTAGCTGTTCGCTTTGCGGCTAGAGTGTGACCTCCAGCGCAATGTTAACTCCGGGATACATCGGGTTACACAGGTAGTACACACCGTCAATATCGATGACATAAACGTTTTGCGTGTAAAGCCAGTTGGTTGGCCATTCGCCCACAAATCCAAAGGAATAGCCTCCGTATTGAAATCGGTGATTGTTGTAATCGCCTTGGGTGACACGAAACGTGTGTCCCTGTCCAAAGTTGGCCTTGTAACGGTCAGCGGGAATGGTGCCGCCTCTGTTGCCACCGGCACGCTGCTCCGGTTGTGCGCGTTGCTGCTGCGCGTCTTTCCCTTCGGGCTTAGCGTTGTTTTCCTGCTTGGCGTTCTTTTCTTCCGGCTTAGCGTTGTTTTCCTGCTTGGCGTTCTTTTCTTCCGGCTTGACGTTCTTTTCCTGTTGCATGCCCTTGTCATCTTGCTTTGCGGACTTCTCCGGTTGCGCCTTCTTCTCGTCCTGGGCGGGCTTTTTCTCTTCTTCCTGATCGTGCTGCTCCTGCTGTGCGTATGCCGGGGCTGCAAGGATCAAAGACAAAACTGCTGTGCTGATAGCTCCAATTAGTTTCACGAGTGTTGCCTCCATGGTCGATCGTTTACTGTACTTTTTCTACCGCAAATTTCCTGTTGTCGCGTTGACCGGGCTACCGATGGCATCTCCCGACACGAGAAGTTCCACTCTGCGGTTTTGCTGCCGTCCGGCCGAGTTGTCGTTGGAAGCTACGGGCAAAGAATTACCGAAGCCTTTGGCACTGACCGAATTGGTCAATACGCCTTCTTGTACCAAGTAATCGCGGACGGAACCGGCGCGGTTCTCGGACAAAGTTTGATTCATGGCATCGCCGCCGACGTTATCCGTATAGCCGCCGACTTCAATGTTGAGTCCAGGATAGGCGAGCAGAATACCAGCGACTTTTGCCAGCTTCTCGCGCGCACCAGGTTTCAGTGAAAATCTCCCGGTGTCAAACAAAACGTCGGACATGCTGACGATGAGCCCGCGCGCGGTGTCGCGAGTCTGGAGAATCGAATTCAGTTGCTCGGACAATTTCGCACGCATGGCAGCTTTATCTGTTTCTGCCTGTTGCGCGGTCAACTGCGCCTGCTGGGCCGCTAGACGGGATTGCTGTGCATCAGCCTGGGCCGCGGAGAGAGCAGTAGCGGATTCAGCTCGACTATCTGCCATATCGGATTGAGCCTTCGCGGTTGCAGCTTGTGAATCAGCAGCGTCGGAGCGGGCGTTTTCCGCATCCGCCTCTGCCTGAACCTTTGCCGCCCTGGCCTGCTGCTCCTGTCGACGCGCGTCATCCGCTTGCTGCTGCGATTGCGCCTGTGCGTCGGCCGAATCCTGGCGTTCGTTCGCCAATCGGACTTCGTCCATTTTCTTAACTGCGATGGCCCGCGCATCTTCCGCAGTCTGCACTGCTTCGCGGGAAACCGCGATCAGCGGCTTTCGGTCCATGTGTTTGCTGATAGCGTACCCATCCGCGTTATCCATTAATCGGACGGCGCGCTGATAACTGTCGGGCGCGAACTGCTCCGCCCCCTCGGATTGAGCGATGCGCAAGGCGTTACGCGCCTCGAAAAACTCTAACGGCAACTTCGCGTTCAGAACCACGGGATCGAACTTGTAGCCGGTAGGAATGTAGCCGCCACGTTCCATTAGTTCATACTTGGCATTCACCGCTTCGCTGGTTCCCTTGGTGTCTTCACGAATCGCGTTCTCGAGCACAACTACATTGCTGGGCTGCCGCACCGCATAGTAGGGTTCCGCAGTAACAATCAGGGCGAAGGCCTGAAGGTCAGTGGTCACGCGCAGCTTGCTGCGATCGTTACCGCCAACTAATACTTCTCCCAAGTTCACCGCCCGGCCTTCGGGCGAAATAGCCCACAGGACGTACGTCAGATACTCGTTACCGAAAGTCGTGGGCCTCTGCAGGTTGCCAAATTCGGCTTCAATCTCGATGGATCCACGCTTGCTGTTTACTTTGGCCTCTCCATTTGCTGAGGGCATCAAGCTGGTTCCGGCAAAATCCAGCTTCGAACTTCCACTGCGGTGCTCATAATTGATGGCTTGCACGCTGCGGCTGATGACCGTCACGCGGAACATGGGCGCCGAATTCATATGCTCGACTTCAACTGTAGCTTGAGAATTAGTCTGAGCTACAGCTGGCAAACCCAGCGCGACTACGGCGGCTAACAACAGTTTTGTTTTCACACTTCTCCTTATGGCAGGTATCTGCCGTGTTGCTTTGTATCGATCTCGGTCTATCTAACGCCGAATGTGTCGCCTTAAGTTCCAATGCGGACATGTGACAGCGAATGAAACATTCCAAAAACGTTCAGCAGCCACAGAACCACGGCAATGACGACGACGCCGTTCAAGATTGATTTGATGGATGACTGCATGGGGATGAAGCGATTCACCAGCCACAGAAGAACACCCACCACGATGAGAACTTCCAGGAGTTGAATTAAAGGCATGATCTTTGACCTTTCATCTTTGCGGGCTAACGCCTCTCATCCGACTGAGGTGTTGCGCGACTATAGATCTTCAGAACTTCTAAGGGTCGAATCGTATCCGCCGCAGGTTCTCGGGGACACACCGACAAGGAATGCCGATTGGCTGGATGTGGTCAATACGCCTAGACTTGACTAGCCCGGTCTGCAGTGACCTAAGAATCAGAGCTACGAATCAGCGTCCGCGGCTCCCTCGACACACTCAGGAGAGTAAAGAATGACAGGTGTCGACTTGCGCGTCTGAGCAAGATAGCTCACATGCGGAGATTAACTGAGAGCCCTATACGGAGATGTTACATATCCTGCGCTCGCAGCCTGCGCTCGCAGCTTCCATTAGCATCCAGCCAACTTAGCAGAGAACGCACGCTAGCTCGAGCCAGGGCAATCGCGCAGTCCGCAGCTCCGTAATAGATGTTGAGGGTGTCGCCATCGGCGTCCATCGTATATCCGCAGGGAAACACAACGTCATCCACATCGCCGTGGCGTTCATACTCCGCCTCGGGTCCAAAGACCCACGAGTCGCCGCGCAGGAGACATTTTTCCGGATTTTCCAACTCGAAAAGAGCCACGCCCAGTCGATACAGACAACCCGACGGCGTATGCCGTACTCCGTGATAAAGGACGAGCCATCCTCTGGAGGTCTCGATCGGTGGCGGTGACATTCCAATTTTGTTTGCGTCCCACCACGCTCCACGCCGCGCTTCCAACATGAGCCGGTGCCGGCCCCAATGGCGCAGGTCAGGTGAGTAGGAAATCCACATGTGCGACCCGAGGGTTGTCATGGGCCGGTGAATCAGCGCCCAGTATCCATTGATTCTTCGGGGCAGAAGCGCCGAGTCCTTGTCGTCCGGCGGCATAATTACGCCGTAGCGCTCGAAGGTTCGAAAATCTTTGGTCAGAGCTAGAGACACGCCCGGGCCACCACGCGAATAGGAGGTGTACGTGACCACGTATTGTTGCAGTTCCGGCACGAATGTAATGCGGGGATCCTCGATGCCCCAGAGTTCCTCGGGAAATTCCTTCGGGCTGGGCATCATTGTCGGTTCGCGATCAATCTGCCACCCATCGATGCCGTTTGCAGAGCGCGCGGCACAAAGATGCGACAATCCACGTCGATCCTCCACGCGGCAAAGAAGCAGCGTAGTGCCATCCTCCAGAAGAGTCGCAGCCGCATTGAACACACTATTGACGGAATAAGGCCAATCCTTACTCGTTAGGATTGGATTGCCTGGATGCCGAAGCAGCAACGGTTCGTAGCGAGTATTCGCAGAACTCATAGGCTTTTCTGTGGAGATGGTCATGATGTGATTTCGATCCCTTCAGACTCTTGCAGCGAACGCATTTCCAGGGATGCCATCAAGAACGATAGTGTCGATTCCGCTCCCTGATTCTCATTGGCACGCTCGGGATGAAGACCGTCGCGGCAGCCGCCAGTGACGCAATCATAAAGAGGAAGCTGGAGATCGTTGTCGCCAAGGAACCAGTTGAAAGCCGACCAGGCTTCATTGCGCCACCGACTGTCACCGGTTATACGGTAGGCATGCAGACAGGCAGATACCGCGCCCGCGGCCTCGAGCGGTTGCTGATCGAAGCGGGCCTTTTCACCACCCTGTCGATAAAAACCTTGCGACCCAATCGGCACAAAGTGGCCGTTGGTTTCACAGCGTTGAGTTTCGGTGAGCCAGTCCAGCGCTTCGAGCCCAGCAGAGAGCACGCGATCATCCGGAGAAGCTGAACCGACGAGCAGCATGGCCTGGGGCAATCTCGCGTTGCCGTAAGCCAGAATGTTCTCAAACCATTTCCAATCCGAGCGCTGGATCGACTCATACATCGCTAGCAGTCGCCCGGCGAGCACCGATCTGATTCTCTGCGCGTCGCGATCGCCGGGATACGAATGGAGATATTCCTGAATTCCGAGTAGCGTGTAGGCGCAGGCGCGAGGACTGCGGAACTCCACAACGGCAGGCAGAGCGAACTCGAATAGACGGCCGGCAGCACACCGCAATCCGTGATCGCGGGACTGCCCCAAGACCGTGCCGAGTGCCCACATTGCGCGCCCGTGACAATCTTCAGAACCTTTCGCTTCGTTCCATCGGCGATCATAGCCGATAAAATTCCTGAATCTACCTTCCGAAGGATTAAACGCATGTTCGAGGAACGACAAATAGCGGGCAGAGAAATCCGGAACGAGGAGAGCGGCTTTCTCCCGCCCATCTTGATTGGGCTGATCCAGAGCCAACTCCTCCAGCATCACTGTGACGATCAGCGCGCGCGCGTTGTCGTCGGTGGTATAACCCTCACCACGATTGGGGATGGTGAAGATCCCGTGTTGCAATATTCCTGTGTCATCGGTCAGCCGATTCAGGTGGCTCAGGTTCAGCGCAGGGAGTAGATTCAGCGATTTATGAGTAGCGCGGGCGGAGAACTGAACTCGTGGACTTTCCATCCGGTCGCTACGTACCCGAGAGAAGCTTTCCATATAGCCTTGCGCCACCCTTTTCCAGATCATCTCTCGTGCGAACAGATAGGCGCGCTTACGAATGGCGTGACGTATCGCCGGAGTGTCCAGGAGTTCGATCGTCTTTGCCGCGAGCGCGTCGGGATTTTGGAACGGCACCAGCGCGCCTCTTCGGTCGTCTAACAACTCAATCGCGTGCCAATAAGGAGTCGAGATGATCGCTTTCCCCGCTCCCAGTGCATAGGCAAGCGTACCGGAAACTACCTGGGCTTCATGCCTGTAAGGCGTAATGTAAATGTCGGCGGCACCGATGAACTCGACCATCTCTTCCGGGCTGACAAAGCGGTTGTGGAATATCACCTGCGCGCCTACTCCCACTTCCCTCGCCAAAGCTTGCAAGTACGCTCGATACGTATCCCCCTCGCGACGAAGAATGTGCGGGTGGGTTGCGCCTGCAACGATGTAACGACATTCTTGTGTTTCGACAAAATCTGTGGCAGCGCTTGAATTACGTTTTCGATTCCCTTGTTGGGTGAGAGCAGGCCGAACGTCAGGAGAACAGCCTTCCCTTCCACGCCGAACCTATCCTTATAGAAATTGGGATCCAGGAATGGGAGGTCCGGAACGCCGTGCGGAACCATGTCGATTTTGCTGCCCGGAACTTTGAAGATTTCCTGCAAGAACTGGGACGAGAGCTGACTCATGACAATCAGACGATCCGACAACCCTGCAATCTCTTCCATCACCATAAGTTGGTTCGGGTCTGGCTCGCGCAAAACTGTGTGCAGCGTGGTCACGAGGGGCATTTTCAAGGCGCGAAGCAGATGCAAAATATGGCTTCCGGCTGGGCCGCCGAAGATTCCATACTCGTGCTGGAGGCACACCATGTCGATATTGTTGAAATTCAGGAATTCGGCCGCTTCCTGATACGAGGTCAGGCTGTCTTGGGCGAGACACCATCGGGCGCGGGCGGGATAGTCGTATCCCTCCTCCGTGTCGTTGACGGGTACAGCCAGCAATCCAGCTGTCCCGTATTCTGCAGAGATCGCGCTGCAGAGGTCCGTTGTGAATGTAGCGATTCCACATTGCCGCGGAAGATAATTTCCGATTACCGCAATTCGACTGGGCAGCGATGGTTTCGATTGCAATCGGGTACGGGTCGTTGTTGAAGTTTTCCCCCGCGCTAGCGGGCTGGGATGGACGATTTCCAGGGGCCGATTTGGAAACGCCGTGATTGGTATCGCCATTTTCCCTATTTCTGGTGAGAACTAGCGCTGCTTGAGGTCCATCTACGGGGCTCCAAAAGCAAGCCCTGAGGATGGATTGAAGTTTGTCTGCTGTCATTATTTAGCGGAAGTGGACTTGCGGACTGGTCACTATTGACCATCTTTTTGGTGAGCAACGCTGCACTATCGAGCGATGAAGGCTAAACAGAAACACGCCTTGGCGGTTCGGTGCCCCACGTGTGGCGCGAAGCCGGGTGAAAAGTGCGAACTTAGCACCGGCCTGCCGCGCACAAACCCTCATCGAGACAGGCGCTTGGTGGCCACGGACAAATGAACACAATTGGGTCGATCGATGCCACATTCATGCCAACGCGGGTTCGGCAGAGCTTGAATGGTCTAACGCTTCGTTCACCGAGGCGGTTGCTGCTGCAGTTTCTTCCGGTGTGGGTGTACAGATCTGAAGCAGTCCCTGCCGTCCTAGATCCGCTGGAAAGGGTGAATTCCCTTTGGTGTTGCATCGCAAATTCCAGAATGTCAGCCAGACCTTCGGACTCGTATCCATTATCGAAGCGAACCCCGGTGCCGTGAAATGTGCTAGCGGACATCCAATACTCGCAAGCCAGAAGCCAATGGCCTCGGGTTATCGATGACCAGATCTTTAGATAGTCCAAAGTGCCTGTCGGAACAAAATCATACTCAATATGAATTTAGGCCGGCTTCGGTTCCGCGCATGAGATCGGTCCACGAGACAACAATCGCAGATTGAAGAATTTGGTCAAGACTTTCTTTCCCATTTGCTTTCATAAGGTCACTCTCCGGATTGCCCAACATGTTCAACTCCGACCGATTCCGCGTTGTGCTGAGAAGCCCGCCGTGCCTCCATGTTGCTGAGGTAGCAGCTCTGTTGCACATGGCGCGAGTGCGCGGAAACGGTTACGTATGGCACTCCCCAAAAACGGCTGGCAACGATGCCAGTTACCTCGAGGCCGTTAAAGTGTTGCTGCTTTACCTTTGCCAAGATCCGCTGCAATGCGTTTTGGATCTTCGTCGCTCCAACCACGCCAAAGAACATTACCTTCACTTCCGCCGCCATGAAAAAGAAGTTCCATCCCGCGGCACGGATCTTGCGGTCAAAAGAAACGCCGTCCAGCGTCTTGACCAGGCTCCAGCTTCCCGAGCAGGGCTTACTCTCCATCTGAAACAGTTGCGCCGTTCCCGGCCAATCCTTTATCAGAATCGAGCCGACTTGAACAGTTGGTGACATAAAGGCCTCCGAAAAAGAGCGCTGCGAGCGACGTCATGCCGTAACCAATCTTTCAGTTTCACTGATCTCTCGCCGGCATACTGTGCAGAAAGGCTCACTTCGCAGATTATTCGATTGTCACGATTTATGCGGTTTGGACCCCATTCTGCGGACTATACTTTAGTGACGATGAGCCCCACAGTAGCAACCAAGAAGAACGGCAAGTTCGACTCGGATACGTTTCTTGCGACCATTGGTAATGGCAGGAAGATCCTGGCTGTTCCGAAAAAGCAAATGATATTTGCGCAAGGGGACGCAGCGGACGCTGTCTTCTATGTTCAGAAAGGAAAAGTGCGGCTCTCCGTTGTATCGAAGATTGGCAAGGAAGCGACAATCGCGATCGTGAGTGAGGGAAACTTTTTTGGTGAGGGATCACTGGCAGGGCAGCTTCTGCGGATGGGCTCCGCTGCGGCGATGACCGATTGTGAGATCCTGCGGGTTGATAAGAAAACGATGATGGATGCCCTGCATCGCGAACCCTCGTTTTCTGAGATGTTTGTGGCGTATCTTTTGGCGCGCAATATCCGCTACGAAGAAGATCTGGTCGACCAACTGTTCAACTCCAGCGAAAAGAGATTAGCCCGCGTCCTTCTATTGCTCGCTCATTTTGGCAAAGAGGGTATTCCGGAAACCGTAGTGCCTAAGATCAGCCAGGAGACCTTGGCCGAAATGGTCGGCACCACCCGATCGCGGGTCAGCTTCTTCATGAACCGGTTCCGAAAGCTGGGCTTTATTCACTACGCTGGCGGTGTAGAAGGGGCTTTGCAAGTCCACAGCTCTCTTCTTAATGTGGTTCTGCACGATTAACTGCCTCCGCGTACGCGGTGGTTAGATGATCCGCAGGGCTCGCGCTCACTGGGGCCCATTCAATCGGTAACAAATGACGGACAGGCGCCGGGGCGGTCGCGTTGCTTTGCCGATGGCCGCACGACAGGCAGACTGCACCCACTTGCCGGATGTCAGTTTCTTTCGATATGTCATTTTCACGGACCGCAACTGTTCCGGCAATGACCGGGCCACCACACTTGTCACACGCGTAAGCGGACAGGTGAAGATACTACCTTCGCGTGGATTTCCTCCCGCCGTGAGAGATCTGCCAGATCGTAAGCCTTTCATGATGGGGATTTCTGGTCAGTTTCGCTCTATTCCAGCCCCCGAAAAGAGTGATCCCCACCAAGGCCATCCCCGCCGATTCGTGAGCAATTTTGAGCAGAATCTGAGGATAGCTCTTCCGTATAACTGACAGCGATGGCATCCAACAACACTCTCCTCTGCATACATCGGGACCCGACTCAACTGAGTTTGTTGCAGAAAAACGGATATGATCTGGTAAGCGCGACGAATGGCCAAGATGGTCTACGCTTGTTGGCCTCCCAGCCCGTGGATGGAATTGTGCTCGATTATCACCTCGGACTCCTGGACGGCACACTGGTTGCAAACGAGATCAAGAGGATCCGGCCGACAATTCCCATTGTCATGCTCACAGATGATTTGGAATTGCCCGACGGGGCCCTAAACTCCGTCGACGCGCTGGTCACCAAGTCCGATGGGGCCCACTTCCTGTGGGCAACCGTGCACTTTGTGTTAAATGTAAAATCGGCCCAGAGTCGTGAAAAAAAGTTCAGCACTCAAACCCCGGCACATCTGTATCGCCTCGGCTGGTCCGCAGGACACGCGCATCATCTGCTGACCAAAGCGTCTCCTGAATCCAAGGACGCGCCTTTTACAGCAAAAGAGTGGAGAAGTATTCGAGGGGGAACTGTCCAGTTTTGAGGATGCTGCCCGGCCCCAGGAGCCCGTTGTCCTAGGTGCCGAGCTAAACCGAAGGGGAAGTGCACACGCTTAGCACAGAATATCCGAGCATCACGACACATCTCATCTCGCCCGCACGCTTGCCGCTGCCAAAGCCTCCCGTCCGGAGAACCTTGGCCAAGCGTCTCTACGAGTCGTGAAGGAGGTCACGAGCCTAAGCTTTCCTGCCCTTTTCCAACGCAAGTAAGAAGGCTGAACTCTCCTCAGCTTCGCCAACAAGTGAGCTCTCAGACTGAACTTCGACGGCCACTCACCAGATTAATCACCAAGACCACCAACGCTACCACCAGCAGCAAGTGGATGAGACCGCCAGCCACATGGAGACTGAAACCGAGCAGCCAAAGAATCAGAAGCACGACAAAAATCGTCCAAAGCATATTTTTTCTCCTTTGCTCATCTCCAAAATCTTGAAAGTCTTACACTTCAACTAGGCATTCCCGAATGATCTACCGCACTCCAAACAGAATCGTCCGGATCGCGGTGTAATCAAGTTGCAGAAGGGACACACCCTTTGCGATCCGAAGTTTTGAGTCGGTGTCTTAGTGGTCGTAATCACTCTGGAGAATAAATCGGGAATGACCGCTAGCTTTTTGAGAAAACGATCGCACATCCGACCAATCGTCATCGATTCACCTGCGCTCTCTGCCACTGGAAGACTCGGCTGTCAGAAGACGAAGCCACCCGAGCGATCGAGAGGCGTTTCTCATTTCGCGCCTCTCGGCAAGTGAACCATGACAGGCCAAAGGCGGCGATGCTGTGCAGGATTGCTCACAATCCACCAAAACTTTCGTTCGCATTGGAAACTCGGTGAATCCTGCTTTTAACGGCCAGACGGAAATGAGCAATTCAGATCAGCTATTGTTTCGGACCTGGGCCATCATCATGACAGAGATGAGCAACTCTTCTCTCTCTTTCAGGTTTTCTGAGCTAAGTCAGCCCATCTGAAGTTGTCTCTCCTTAGTTTCACAGCTCCGAAAGGAACCATTCATGAAAAAGACAATTTCACTGTTGTTGATGAGTTTGTTGGGCCTTCTTGGGACTTACGCATTTGCCGGGTCAGACCGGGAAGATACGGTTGATCGCATGCAAAAATCCGTAGAGGTTCTGCAATCGATCATGTCAACTCCGGACAAAGGTATCCCAGAAGAAGTGTTGAGCGGCGCAAAGTGCATCGTCGTAGTGCCAAACTTGATCAAGGGTGGCTTCATCTTTGGTGGTAAGCACGGGCGGGGCGTGGCCTCCTGCCGCACGGGTGAAGGCTGGAGTGCTCCCGCATTCGTTTCCGTCGGTGGTGGAAGCTGGGGATTGCAGATCGGCGTCGAAGGCGTGGATCTAGTCATGCTGGTCATGAACGACCGTGGTTTACAGCATCTGCTTTCGAGCAAGTTCGAACTCACGGGCGAGGGATCGGTTGCGGCGGGCCCAGTAGGCCGTCACACTTCCGCCGGAACTGACATATTGATGAACACTGAAGTCCTAACCTACTCGCGCTCGAAAGGCGTATTCGCCGGTCTGACATTGGAGGGCGCGGTAATTGAACAGGACAACGACTCGACTCGCGCCATTTACGGCCATCACATGATGTTCCGCAACATTCTTTCGGGCAAGGCATCAACTCCCGCAAGCGCAGATGCGTTTGTGAAGGCAGTGTCCGAAGCCGGACACCAGGCCCACGTCGCGGAAGCAAGAGAAGACAACAAGCAGTAGTTACATGACTCCATCCGCACACTAATTTCTGCCGGTGACCGGAACCCCACAGTTCCGGTCCCGGTACGCATGGAGCGTTGAGCGATGCATTGAAAGGGCATCCCGCCGGGAGAATCAGAGTCTCGCGTGGATTGCCGTTTTGTACCGTCCGGCGCGATCGTTGAATGCGACTACTGGAAAGCATTGCCTAGCCTGCATTATGCATGAAGCTGTGCGTAGCTCGAGAGTAGCGATGAAAAGTGGATGGTAATCCGTCGGTTGGGTTGATCGGGCGAAAGGATTGAAGGGTTCTGGGCTCCTTGATGTGTA
>Ga0182015_10002726_pt1 | contig 20757 bp, 19 predicted proteins | sample 712P3MmetaG_FD_120478 | JGI IMG/M metagenome (GOLD analysis project Ga0182015, IMG submission 120478) | Permafrost microbial communities from Stordalen Mire, Sweden - 712P3M metaG | ecosystem: Environmental > Terrestrial > Soil > Wetlands > Permafrost | place: Sweden: Stordalen | collected...
ACGCCCGAAAGGCGGCAGCCCGGCGCGGCGGCGCTGATTTGTTTCCTCGTCGTAAAAGCGCTCGCAATCGCCCGACAACAGCGCACGCATGACCGGATGCTCGGGCTGCCAAGTCTGGATCAGCGCGCGTCCGGCGGTGTCGAACCGTCCGGCGCGCCCGGTCACTTGTTGAAGCAATTGAAATGTTCGCTCGGCCGCGCGTGGATCACCCGACGTCAAGCCAATGTCCGCGTCGATCACGCCGACCAGCGAAAGACGCGGGAAATTATGCCCCTTCGCGACGAGCTGGGTGCCAATTACAATATCGCATTCGCCGCGCGAGATCGCCTCGATCTCCTCGCGCAGACGCTCCGTGCCGCCTGGAAAATCGGACGAGAGAACGAGAATCCTCGCCTGCGGAAAAAGCAATGTTGCTTCCTCGGCCAATCTCTCGATGCCGGGGCCGCAGGCGGCGAGCGAATCGACAGCCTCGCAGGCCGGACAAACATTGGGCCTTCGTACGATATGGCCGCAATGATGGCACATCAGCGCCCGCCGGAAGCGGTGCTCGACAAGCCAGGCCGTGCAGTTCGGGCAATCGAAACGATGTCCGCATGCGCGGCAAAGGGTCATGGGCGCGTAGCCCCGCCGGTTGAGAAACAAGAGCGCCTGTTCGCCCCGCGCGAGCGCCTTGGAAATAGCCTCGACTAGCCTTGGCGAGATCCATTTTCCGCGCGGCGCCGCTTCGGCGCGAAGGTCGATGGCCGCGATCGCGGGCAGCGCCTTCGCCTTGAAACGGGCGGCGAGCCGGAGATGGGTGTAGCGGCCGTTCGCGGCATTGACCCTGCTCTCGATCGACGGCGTCGCCGAGACGAGGACGACGGCCGCTTTCTCGATTTGGCCGCGCACTACGGCCATGTCGCGGGCGTGGTAGGCGGCGCCCTCCTCCTGCTTATAGGCGGCCTCGTGTTCTTCATCGACGATGAGCGTTGCAAGATCCGCGAAAGGAAGAAACAGCGCCGAGCGCGCGCCAACAACGACCTTGACTTCGCCTTGCGCCGCCGCGCTCCACAGCCGCGCGCGCTTCCGCACGCTGACGCCTGAATGCCATTCCCCCGGCCGCGCCCCAAAGCGCGAAGCAAAACGGCCAAGAAATTGCGCGGTGAGCGCGATCTCGGGCATGAGGATCAGGCTTTGGCGCCCGGCTTCGAGCGCCGAGGCGACGGCCTCGAAATAAACCTCCGTCTTGCCGGAACCCGTTACGCCTTCGAGCAAGGTCACCGAGAACGCGCGGGCTTGTACGCATTCCATCAAGATGGACGCGGCGTTTTCCTGCGCGGCTTCAAGCGATGGCCTGGCGAAAGCCGGATCGCAGGCAAGCGCCGCGGGCTCTTGCGGCAGCGTGACTGTCTCGAGCGTGCCTTCGTCGATCAAATTGCCGATGACGCCGCTCGAACAGGCGGCGGCCTCGGCGAGCGCCGACTTCGAGAAAGCAAGGCCGCCTTCCGCCGCGGCGATGACGCGCGCGCGGGTAGGAGTCATGCGGCGCGGCGCGGGCCCCGCGAGGCGAACGCCAACCCGCTCCGGTTCCGGCCCCGCCTGAAACGGCGCGCCTATCGCCATCCGCAGCACCATGCCGCGCGGGCTCAAGGTCCAGCGCGCCACCCAATCGACGAATTTCCGCAGATTGGCGGGAAGCGGCGGAATATCGAGACGGCTCGCAATGGCTTTCAGATTTACCCGCTCGCGTGTCCCCGGACGCGCCTCCCAGACGACGCCATGGGTCATTCTCGTGCCGAGCGGCACTTCGACAAAATCGCCAGGCGCGACAATGATGCCGCGCGGAACGAGATAGGAGTAGAGACGATCAATCGCGACCGGCAGGAGGACCTCGGCGATCGCCGCGTCTTCGTCCATCAAAGTGGGGTTGCCGGCCTCTGCCATTTCGCGCGTCTCGCGGGCGCCGGTTCTCTCCACGCCATCCTTCAAAACATAAATTGATTACCCCGCCGAGAACAGCTCGCGACAAAGGAGGTTTGCAATTATCAAAAGGCTTTGCAATGCCCAATCAGCTTCTGGGACCGGGTCTGCGGTCGTCATAGAACCCCTTCGAGCGGCCGCCCTGTTGAAGCTGCCCAAGACAAGAGTGCACTCGGTTGCGACCGGGCCAGCAAACGTATAACCTTCCGCTTGGAGATAACCATCCCGATCGTTCGAAACACTGTCGCAAGCCGGGAATTATCACTTGCCCTTGGCGGCGCCAGGTCCAGCAAGGTGCGGCGGCGCTGTCAACAGATGAACCAAGAATACCAGTATAAAAGGCGATTTAAATGGAAAGGACGTATGGAGGGTTAGAAATCCTTAGGTTTGTCTGCGCAGCAGTTGTCATATTTTCGCATTACCATCTTTTTTTCGTATTATCCATTTACCCATCTTTTCCGGCTGATTATCATAGAGAGGCACAACCATTCTATAATTACGCGTCGTTTATCTATGACAATGGGGGATTTGCAGTCAAAGTGTTCTGGGAGCTTTCCGGTTTTATCTTCTTTTGGAAGTACAGCGAGGCAATTTTTTTTCACAAAGTGTCATTATACGCGTTTTTCATTTTGCGTTTATCTAGGCTATATCCGCTACACTTTATCACGTTGATTTTTGTTGCTGTGGCTCAGTGGCGTTACGCCGCAGTAAACGGTACTTCTTTTGTCTATGATAACAATGATATTTATCACTTTGTCCTGAACCTGTTTTTTATCTCCCAATGGGGATTTCAGAAGGGACTTTCATTTAACGGCCCTATATGGAGCGTTTCCCTGGAGTGTATAGCATATATCACATTCTTCATTTTCGCGAGGTACGGCGGATTTTCGTCGTTGAAAACGTTATGTTTTCTTTCAGTTTTATTCGTAGCACATGTGCTTATTGGTTATACTGAACTTATCGATTGTGTTGTATACTTCTTTGTGGGCGGATGTATCTGCATTCTTTCAAAGACAATAGAGCGATTCGGCGGTTGGTATCTTGTGCCAATAATGCTGCTAACGACGACATCAGCACTGTATTTTTTTATAAAAGCGCCAGACAACAACAAGACGATGTTGCTTCTATCCTCATCTCTGCTGATATCTTTTGCTCTGATCTCGAAAGCTATGATTGGGACTCGGATTGGACAGGCATCGAATGTAATTGGAAATATGACGTATGCGTCCTATCTAGTGCACTTCCCTATTCAGCTTGTGCTCGTGTCGATTACCGACTATCTTGTGTTGGATAGATCTTTGTATTTCAATGACGCTGTTTTTATTTCCTATTTCGTTTGTGTTTTCATTATTTCCTATTTGACATATTCCTTCTTTGAGAGGCCTGCACAGGAGACGATACGAAAATTATTTTTACCTGGAAAGGCCATACTTAGACGAGGGATTGCCGCCGGTTAAGCAAACAAATTGCTGCAACCACGCGGTCGGCCCGCGCCGCAACGAGATGAGCGATCAACTTGCTGGGCTCTCACAAGGAGCGAGGGCCGTGATGCGAACAGGTCAAACCGCAATTGGAACGGACTATCGATATTCATTGCGAGGGAGCGGGAAAAATGAAAATCTTACCGGTCATCATGTGCGGCGGCGCGGGAACGCGGGTCTGGCCAGAGTCGCGCGAAAGCCTGCCAAAGCAATTCATTTCTCTCATTGGGCCGCACTCGACCTTCCAAATGGCGGTCGAGATGCTCGCTCATAGCGCGTTCGAAACGCCGATTGTCATTTCCAATTACGATTATCGTTTTCTCGTCGCCGAGCAGTTGCTGAAGATCAAGAGCGAGGCGCGCGTTATTCTTGAGCCGATCCGGCGTGATTCTGGGCCTGCCGTCGCGGTTGCGGCCGAACTCGCGGCGCAATCCGGGCCGGACACGATCGTCGCGGTTCTCGCCGCCGATCACGTGGTGCGCGACGGAGAAGGATTCGTGGCTCTGTGCAAAACGGCGGCCGAGGCGGCCGCGCTTGGCTATATCGTGACGCTCGGCATCAAGCCGGACGCGCCCGCTACCGGATATGGCTATATCAAGCCGGGAAAGACGGCAACGCAGGACGGCGCCGTGTTGAAGGTCGAGGCCTTCGTCGAAAAGCCCGACGCCGCCACGGCGGAAAAATATGTCGCCGAGAATTATCTCTGGAATTCCGGAAACTTTTTTTTCCGCGCGGATGTGATGCAGGATGAGTTGCGAAATTTCGAGCCGGACATGGCGGCAGCGGCGGCGGGAGCCGTTGCCAAGGCCAAACACGATTTGAATTTTTTGGTCCTCGACGCGGAAGCTTTTGCAAAGGCGCCGAAGAAATCGATCGACTACGCGGTCATGGAGCGCACCGGCAAAGCCGCGGTCGTCCCCGCCGATATCGGCTGGTCGGATGTCGGCAATTGGGAGGCGGTCTGGCAATTGTCGGAACGCGACGGCAAGGGCAATTCGATCCGGGGCCGCGGAATCGTCATGAATGCGTCAAATGTTCATGTCCGCTCCGACGAACATTTGACGACCGTCGTCGGCGTCGACGATGTCATTGTCGTTACCACTCAGGATGCGGTCTTGGTGCTCAACAAGGCGCAGGGTGATAGCGTCAAGCAACTGGTCGATCTTCTGAAAGGCGAAAATCGCCCCGAGGCGCTGGAACATAAGCGCTCCTACCGGCCGTGGGGCTATTATCAATCGGTCGATTTCGGGGCGCGCTACCAAGTCAAACGCATCTTCGTCAAGCCAGGCGAGCGCTTGTCCCTGCAAAAGCATTTCCATCGCGCCGAGCATTGGGTCGTCGTCAAGGGAACGGCCGAGGTTACAAGGGACAATGAGATTCACCTTGTTCACGAGAACGAGTCGATCTATCTGCCGATCGGTTGCGTGCACAGATTGGCGAATCCCGGCCGGATCGATCTCGAATTGATCGAGGTGCAGACCGGCTCCTACCTGGGCGAGGACGATATTGTCCGGCTCCAGGATGTCTATAATCGCGGCTGACCCGCGGCGTTTCGCGAAACCCCTGCAATTGGATGGATCGAGGCATAGCCGGATATGGTAAGACAAATTTCAAGTTTGCCCTTCGCATTGGATTTTTTGGCTGTTTGCACAGCGGCGCTTGCCGCCGCCTGCGCGTCCCTGGGGCCCGCCGCCGCGCGCCCCCTGGTTCCGGCGGAGCGGCGGTATATTCCTTACGACGGCGTGTTGCCCGCTTGCGACGATCCCGCCGTTTTCGAAAGGATACAGGGGCGCTTCCATGACCGCGAGGCCGAGTTTTGGAACACCGGCCTAGAAATCCTGGGCTTTGAGAGAGTGAGTGAAATCGGCTATAAAACGAACGGCGAGGATTACATCCCCCGCCGCTATTGCACCGCGCGGGCTTACTTGAACGATGAAAAACCGCATCAAATTTCTTATTCGATCAACGAGGATCTTGGCATCATAGGCTTTGGTTTCGGCGTCGAATGGTGCGTTGGCGGACTTGACCGCAACGATGCCTATGCGCCCAATTGCAAAATGGCGCGGCCGTGAGCGGAGTTCGCCGATAATGTTGGCTAGGCTGCCGTCACATAGTCCGGCGGGTTTTTTGCCAGCTCTTGTTGCCTTTGCCTCGCTCGCGTGGGCTTGGCCCTCGCTGGCCGAGCCTCCGGCCGCCTTTTGCGGGCCGGATCGCTGCGCTGGTTCCGCGCCTTTCTTGCCGCTAACAGTCCAAGCGTTGCGTGGCGCTACGAGCACGCCCGGAGATTTCGATTTTTACGTTCTTTCGCTCTCCTGGTCTTCGGGCTTTTGCGAGACGCCCGCGGGCGCGCGGGCGCACGGCCAATGCAGTGCTGGCGCCAATCTCGGCTTCGTCGTGCATGGGCTGTGGCCCCAAAATGAGCATGGCTATCCGTCGGACTGCGGCCCCGCCGCCCGGTTTCCGTCGCGCATCGCTCTCGAAAGTGCGCAAGGACTTTATCCTACTGTAGGACTTGCCCGGCATGAATGGCAAAAGCACGGCACCTGCTCGGGCAAAAGTCCAACCGACTATTTCGCCGATGTGCGCCGCGCGCGCGATTCAATCGTCATTCCCGCGCCGTTTGCCGCCGCCAAGGAAAATCAGACCTGGACGCCAATCGATATTGCGCGCGCTTTCATTGCCGCGAATGCCCGGCTGCGGCCGGGCATGCTGGGCGTGGCCTGCGCCAACGGTGTGCTGCAAGAGGTGAGGATTTGTTTTTCTAGGGACCTGCGCGATTTTCATGCCTGCCCGGAGGTTAGCCGGCAAGGCTGCCGCGCGGGGGAAATCTCGGTGCCGCCAATCTTGTGAGGCTTTTCAAAGTCAAAGCGAAGTTTAGTGCAAACGCCTCCGCATGAATTACCGCCACGATTTTCACGCCGGCAACGTCGCCGACGCCTGTGTCGCGCGATCCCGCGTTGTGCTGCGCCTCGGCGCGGAGCCGACACCTTTTCGCTCTATCGAGACCCATAGCGGAAGCGGCGCCTATGAGCTTTTCGACCGCAAGCTAGAAAGACCAGCAGGTGGGGCGGCGGCCGCTTGCCAAAGCTCGCGGCGGCCCCACTTTCTTTAAGATCGGATTCTCCGGGCGAGAGGCGAGCATCGCGGTGGCCCTACCGGTTGAGGCAAAACGATGGAAGGAATGGGTTCCATGGCGCAGCAAGGAACTGTCAAATTCTTTAACGCGGACAAGGGGTTTGGCTTCATAAAGCCGGACGACGGCGGACGCGATATTTTCGTGCATATCACGGCGGTCGAGCGCGCTGGGCTGCGATCCTTGAACGAAGGGCAGCGGGTGAGCTATGAGATCGAGGTGGACATGAAGGGCAAGGGACCCAAGGTAGCCGATCTGCATTTGGTGTAGAGAATTATTTCCGACGGGAGGACAAAGTTTCGCGAATCTACAACAAATACATTTTGGGATATGATTCGATTTAATCCAAAAAGAATTATGGTGTAGGAGCTGCCAAGTGAGCGTTCAAACGTTCGAAATCGGCGCTGACGAGGAGGGGATGCGCCTCGATCGCTGGTTTAAGCGGCGCATGCCAACGCTTTCTCTTTCGCATCTAAACAAGATCGTGCGCACCGGCGAGGTGCGCGTCGATGGCGCCCGGGTGAAGACCGCTACGCGGCTCGCAAGCGGCCAGCGCGTGCGCGTGCCGCCGTTGAAGCTCGATGAGCCCACGGCGCCGGCACGCGAGATTTCGGCAACCGATCTGCGCGCGCTCCACGACATGATCCTTTACGAGGATCGCGATCTCCTAGTGCTCGACAAGCCTTTCGGGCTTGCCGTGCAAGGCGGCTCGGGAATGACCCACCATATCGATGGGATGCTTGCCTCGATGCCAAACGAGCGTGGCGACCGGCCGATGCTGGTGCATAGGCTCGATCGCGATACCTCGGGGGTTTTGCTTATCGCGAAGACGCGGAGAGTCGCCGCCGATCTCGGCGAAATTTTTCGCTCGCGGCAGGCAAGAAAAATCTATTGGGCTCTCGTTGAAGGCGTGCCCAAGCCAGCGCACGGCCGCATTTCCCTTTACTTGGCAAAAGGCGACGGAATGGGCCCGGTCCGGCCTGCATCGCGTGACCAAGAGACACGCGCAAAATTCGAAAAAATGCGAGTTGCCCGGCATGGCGACGAGGATGCCCGCCATTCGGTGACTTATTATGCGATTGTCGACAAGGTGGCGCCGCGGCTTGCCTGGCTTTCGCTTAAACCCATTACCGGACGCACCCACCAGCTCCGCGCTCATGCCGAGGCGATCGGCCATCCGGTCATCGGCGATCCCAAATATGGCGCCATGCCCGGCAATGATCCGCGCCGCAATGATCCGCTGCGCATGATACCCGACGCGGTCGAACGCAAGCTGCATCTTTTGGCGCGCCGCCTGATCCTCCCGCATCCCGGTGGCGGCACGCTTGACGTCACCGCGCCCTTGCCGGAGCATATGCGGCGCGCGTTCGACATGTTTGGCTTCGACGTGAAACGCCATGATCCGATCGAGAACGCGCCCGAGTGAATGTCAGCTCACGGAGCGGCGTGGTCCGGCTCGACCAGGCTCAAGCGGGTGAGATCGGCGACGGGGCGCCTTTGATCGTCGACCGTGACCGCTTCGGCATAGTGCATTCCGTACAAGACATCGACGGCGGTATAAATGCGCATGTCATGGACAAGGGCGCCGATTGCGTTATCGCGTGCCTCGATGCTCAAAAACAGGCGCGCGTCGCCCTCTTCGAACTGCTCGGCGTCGTAGCCGGAGAGTGGACTTTTTTCGTCGATGACGTGCATCACGGTCCAAGTCAACGCGAATAAAGGGAGACTCGCGTTTGACAGAACGAGGTCGTGCAAACGGCGCAGCGAATGGCCTTCCGCGCTTTCTTCGAACAACAGCACGCCCAGCCGCACCGTGGCATTGGTCAGCAAGGTCAGGCGCCCATTGGCAATGCGCACCATCAAGGTCGGCGAACAATTGTGACTCGTGACGACGGCCTGATCGGCAAACAGTATTTTCGGTCTCGGCTTCGAAAAACGGACGAACAAAAGACCCGTCATGATCGCGGTAAAGACCATGCCGCAGACGATTTCAATCGCCGAAACAACATGACCATATAGCGTTGCCGGCGCCATGACGCCGTAACCCACGGTCGCCAGCGTTTCGATGCTGAAGAAGAAAGCGTCGGAGAACGAGCCCGGCCGCATATTGGCAACGCAACCTGGCGACGCGAGATAGAGCAAGGCGAAGACAACATTGATGCCGAGTTCGAACCCCACGAACGCGAGCGCGAATCCCTTCCAGCTCAGTTCGATCGCGATATGATAGGGATCGCTGAAGTCGTAGCGCGAGGCGCCCCGTTTGACAAGTTCAACCGCGCCGGCGCCGACGCGCATTGTCGGGTCGCGTTTCTTGCGCGGGCTTCGCTTGGGCACGATGCGCTTCAAGGCGTGGATCTCCGTCGTTGCGCGGCAGCGGCATCCATCTCGGAGGCAGCTGCCGTGGCGGCAGTATATTTGCACCGGTCGTCACTTCTACCAGAATGTTTCGCCCGAACATTTTTGGGACGATTCAAACCGCCGGGAACAGCCCCCGCTTGTGAGTTTGCGCGAAACGGCAGTCGCCAAAAGCGCCGGTCTCGTCGCGGCCGGGCCAGGGGCTGGTTTGAGGCTCGTCAAAGCGGCCGAACACTGCATCGAAAAACTGGTTCAGCGACTGCCAGCCTGCGGGTGATACATGGTGCCCGCTTGTTTCCCCTAAGTTGAACTTGCGCTTACCGCAGTGCGCCTATAAATTGCTGCATTGCACTAACGTTCTGTGGAGGGCGCATCCGGCCCGCACGCCATTGGTCCCGCAAGTGACGGCGCGCTTGGCCCCCAGCTCGGGGCAAGCCAGCCGGTTCTCATCCTTGAAGCGAGCAAGGTGGAGCAGCTCTTGACCGCACCACGAAGCGGCGTTGTGGAAGATTTCAAGTTCCAGCTAGGCGATCATGTCACGGAGGGCGTCGAACTCGCCACCATCGAAACCGGACCGCCGCCAGACAGTGCCTCGTGAAATTTGGCTGGGGACTACCTAAATGAGGACCGGCGTGGCCGGAAACTTGGCCCCGAGAGGTCTTTCTTCTTTTGATAAGCCCATATTTTGGGCGCGGACCAGTTCGCGCATTTCCGGGAAATGTTCTAAGCAGAGATGTTCCTTGGACCGGACGCCCTGGCCAAGCCTAGCCCAATTTGCTCCCGCGTACGGAATCTAAAACAGCATGCGTAAGGTCGTTGGCGGAAAGCTCCATGGCATCCGCGTCACGGAGGCGAATCTCGATTATCACGGCTCGATCACGCTCGATCCGGGTCATTGCGAAGCCGCCGGAATTTTGCCGCTCGAATTCGTCGAGATCTGGAATAAGAATTCCGGAGCGCGTTTTTCGACCTATGTTATTCTGGGTGGACGCGGTTCGCGATGCTGCATTGTCAATGGAGCGGCGGCGCGGACCTGTCAGCGCGGCGACGAACTCATCATCTGCAGTGCGATCTATATGCCAGGTGAAAGTATCGCCGGTCTCAGTCCCGCCGTTGTGATCTTGGGCGGGGATAATACTGTCGTTGAAACTTTGCGCTACTCGGTCAGTTTGGACGGCGCTGGGCGCTACCAGTTCGCGATTCTCGACGAAGCGGGAACGCAGCTCGAGACTCCGCCGCGCTCTGGTTTTAAGGGCCGTGAATTTTAATTCGTCTGGTACGCCAATGCCCCGCGCGACGATTGCGAATTAATAATGACTTTAGCTTGGGCCGCCCCCGGCTGGCAAACACGGCGGCTCGATCTTGACTCTTTAATTCGCGCGTTCGCATATAACGGACACAATGTTCGCCATATCGAACAATCGGCAGAGCTGTGCAATTCGTTCCGGTAATAAGTAAAGCGGCGGGCCTTCGCGAGGTCGATGCGCCGCAGAGCCTCGTTGCGCATTTTGGCGCAGACACTCCGCTTAAGATGGATGCCGGGGTCTCGCTCAGCCCCCTGACGATCGCCTATCAAACCTATGGCGAGCTCAACGCCGGCAAGTCGAACGCCATTTTGGTCTGCCATGCCCTTACCGGCGACCAGCATGTCGCCAACCAACATCCAATCACCGGCAAACCCGGCTGGTGGCACACCATGGTCGGCCCAAACCGGCCAATCGACACCAACCGCTATTTTGTCATTGCACCAAATGTTGTCGGTGGCTGCATGGGCACCACCGGGCCCGCCTCGCTCAATCCGGCGACCGGCCGGCCCTATGGCCTCGATCTTCCAATCGTCACGATCAAGGACATGGTTTTCGCGCAAGCCATGCTGATCGACCGTCTCGGCATCGACATGCTGTTTTGTATCGCCGGCGGGTCGATGGGCGGTATGCAGGTCTTACAATGGGTGGCAAGTTTCCCGCAACGTGTCTTCGCAGCGATGCCGATCGCGACCGCCGCGCGACACTCCTCGCAAAATATTGCGTTTCATGAGGTTGGACGCCAAGCGGTGATGGCCGACCCAGATTGGCGCCAAGGCCGCTATCTCGAGGAAGGCATGATCCCGACCAAAGGGCTCGCCGTCGCCAGAATGGCGGCCCACATCACCTATATGTCGGACGGAGTCCTGCAGAGCAAGTTTGGCCGCAAGCTGCAGGACCGCAGCGCGCCAACCTTCTCTTTCGATGCCGATTTCCAAATCGAGAATTATCTGCGCCAACAAGGCACAAGCTTTGTCGACCGTTTCGATGCGAATTCCTACCTCTATGTGACGAGGGCTTGCGATTATTTCGATCTCGCCGCCGACTACGGCGGCTCTCTGGCGTTCGCCTTCAAGGGCGCCAAAACCCGGTTTTGCGTCGTGTCCTTCAATTCGGACTGGCTCTACCCGACGCAGGCCTCGCGCGCGATCGTGCATGCCTTGAACGCCGGCGGCGCCTCGGTTTCCTTTGTCGACATCGAGACCGATCGCGGCCACGATGCGTTCTTGTTGGACACCCCTGAGTTCATCGCGACCTCGCGCGGTTTCTTGAATGCCGCGGCGCAGGCGCGCGGCATTGCGCCAGCCAAAACTACGGTGACTTGAACCGTGGACGCCAAAACAAGAGCGGTCAAGGCCAAGCGGTCCCGCGCGATTCCGGCGCGCGTCGATCTCATTGTTGTCGCGGATATGGTTGAGGCGAAGTCCCGCGTTCTCGACGTCGGCTGCGGCGATGGCACGTTGTTGCGGCTGCTCGCCGAGGAAAAAGGGGTGGATGCACGCGGCATTGAGCTCTCACAGCGGGGCGTCAACGACTGCGTCGCCAAGGGGTTGTCGGTCATTCAGGGCGATGCCGACACCGACCTTGCCGATTATCCCGACAATGCGTTCGATTATGTGATATTATCGCAGACGTTGCAGGCGACTCGGCAGCCGCGCGCAGTGCTTGAACATATGTTGCGGATCGGCCGTCATGCGATCGTCTCGTTTCCGAATTTCGGCCATTGGCGGATCCGGTTCCAGATCGCGTTCGGCGGACGCATGCCGGTGACGCGCAACCTTTCCTGCTCCTGGTACGACACGCCAAACATCCATTTTTGTACGATCGACGATTTTGTCGCGCTCGTGCGGGTGATCGATGCGAAAATCGAGCGCGGCGTGGCGCTCGATCGCTTTGGCAAGCCCCTGGCCTACAGCGAGCCCTGGATTTGGAACTTCTTCGGCGAACAAGGCGTCTTCCGCCTGACCCGCGAGCGGTAGCGCGGGCGGAAACTGCGTTCGACCGCATTCCAAGTAGAGCTTCGAGGTTAATTGTGCCGTGATAGCCCGGTGATGCAATGGGCCGGGACGCGGAGCCTTCATTTAGCTCAAGCGACCGGTGCTGTCCTAATTCTGGGCCTCGTGTCCTAAGCTGAGACGGTTAGTGTCCTAATCCGTATCGCCCTTCACTTTTGCCTTTTTTATGGCTGCTTGCAAGGTCGCTTGATCAACCGGAGGAGTCGAAGATGGTTCAATATTGATGACGCCAACGCTCTGTTCAAACAACTTGATTGCCTCAGTAAGGCTTAATGCAACAAGTTTGGCGTGCTGTGGGGTGAGCACGAGTGTTGCCAGCTCTTGAATAAAAAGAGGCCCGCTTTGGCTCTGGTCGACAAAGCCTAATGCGAGGGAGATTTCGTTTGCGGTGATCCTCATTCTAGAATGGTTTGCAAAAATAATACGATAATCAGCGCTGCGAACAGCAGCTATTGTGGGCGATGGCGGGACTGGCGGCTCTTCAGGTTTGTCGCTCATCTCGTGCAGCTACTGCAGTGTTTGTGTAAGTTGGATCGGAGCACCAATGTCAAGCGGTGGAACAATGTCAAAATCGTCATTTATTCCAACGGTTGTTGCGGGAGTCTGGCTTGCATCGGCAACGACACGAAATCCCTCGTGCAGCTCAATTTCTGGGACTATCCCATCCTTTGAAAACTCCGTAGGCAAGAAATCTTTTTGCGAAAGGTTCGCAGACCATTTTGCGAGCTCGCTAAACGGCACAAACCTGACGACGAGCCCAACATCATACGCAGAGGCGATCTTCACCAAAGTTCTGGTTTGGTAGTTCTCATAGTTTGGATCCTCAAGATCCGAAATGCGAGATTGTTTCATGCCTGCTTTTGCAGCGACCTCAGCTTGTGTCCATCCGCGAGCCTCGCGGATCACGAAGATCTGCGCGGCTATAGTGTTTGAAATCTGTGATGCAACGAAGGAATCGCGATACCCTTTATTCCGCAATTTCTTCCAAATTGCCTTCACCTTCAAATTGATGTGGGATAACATCACCTGTGCAACTCCTGATATTATTTAGTCGCTGTTCAGCAGTCTCTATATTACGCTTTGGGATCTTGTTGTCTTTTTCTATGGCACCAGCCAAAATGACGTACTGCCTTATTCCGTAATAGGTCCCAAGTGGCCGATACTGAACCTTGTTACCTGTAATCCTAAATTCATATATCTCATCGGTGCCCCTGTACTTGGACGCCCATTTTTCTGACCATTTATCGAGTTGTTCCATCGCCCGTAGGCGCTCGTCGATTTTTGCCTGATCCTTTGGCGGCAAACCGTCGAGCCACTCCCGAATCTGGTTGCGCCCGGTTAGTTCGACATAGTCCAGTATCGCCCATTCGCTCATTATAAATATCATATAAAAGTGATTTCCGTCAAGATTTTTCTTGACGGAGCAATATCACCCCTATATGATAAGGACGCTGAATGGATTGGTTCGATGTTCCAAGGACTTAGCAAGAAACATCGAACCATCCGATTCGTCCCAGATGGGGGATGGTCTAACGGTAGGATGCCCTCTTTACACGGCGGCGATCCCGGTTCGAATCCGGGTCCCCCATCAACCCGAATAGGCGGGGCCGAGGTGTTCCAGCACCCCGACCCCTGATCAAAAACCCAGGGATTTGGCCCCCTGAGCAATGACCGTCCCGTGCATATAGCACGAACGGCGCGGACTTTCCAGAGTCCGGCTCACCGCCAATCCCACAACCTATGGATTGGCCCCATGAACATTCTTTCTCCAAACCAACAAGTTAACGTGATAGCCGCCCTAACCGAAGGCTGTAGCATTCGCTCCGTTGAGCGCCTGACTGACATTCACCGCGATACGATCATGCGGCTAGGCGTCCGTGTCGGCCAAGGCTGCGCGGCGCTCCATGATCGGCTTATGCGCGATTTGAACGTGAGCCGGATCGAATTGGACGAACTGTGGAGCTTTTGCTTCAAAAAGCAAGCACGCCTCACGCCGGAAGATGGCACGGACCGTGGCGATCAATTTGTCTTTCTTGCGCTTGCCGGAGCTGCGAAGGCGATCCTGAGCTATTGCGTCGGTAAACGAAACCAAGAGCACACATCGGCCTTCGTCGCCGATTTACGCGCGCGCGTGCTAGGCGCTCCAGAGATTTCATCGGACGGCTGGAACTGCTACCCAGACGCAATCGAGAGTGCTTTCGGCATCGATGTGACCTACGGGCAAATCCTAAAGCACTACGGCGTACAGGCTGGCGTTGTAGAGGCTGCGCGGCGCTATTCCCCGGCTCACGTAGTAGCGGTAAGCAAGCGCCAGGTAGTCGGGCGCCCCAACCATATCTCAACGTCCTATGTCGAGCGGCAAAATCTTACAGCTCGAATGCAGCAACGCCGCTTCACGCGCCTCACGAATGCGTTCTCAAAGAAGCTGGAAAATCATGAGGCGGCAGTCGCGCTTTATGTGGCACATTATAATTTCTGCCGTGTTCATGAAACGCTTCGCGTCACGCCCGCCATGCAGCTAGGCGTCACGGATCACATTTGGAGCATTGGAGAATTGATTGGCGAAGCTTTAGTGGTTGCCCCGACTGAGCCAGCCGGAACGGCGCCAGATAGACGGCGGGGGTTCCGGCTAATCAGGGGAGGCTTATCGTAAGAGTTATTTTTCTTCTAGACGACGGACGGCAAGAAGTTCCGTTGGCACGTCCCCGCTTACTTGTTTACGTGGATCACCCAAAACTCTATCCAAGTCGCCTGCGCGATAGGATCCGGTTTGCCGGTAATGTTCGTGCATATTTATGACCCATTCTGGATATTGCGCAGTTTTCTCAATTTTGTGAGCATGGATACCAACATGCGTCTTCTTAGACTGTTTCGGCATCATGGGGTTCCTTCTGTGATAGCCGCATCCCATTCCTTGTGCCGTACCCATCTAAAATGGCGATCTGTTGTGATCACAGCAATTTCGATCGGTCCCCCACAAATCTGGGCGAGACTTGAAAACTTCATCGCCTTTATCGTGCTTGTGATACATGCATGGGTGAAGTCTATCGCATCACGAATAGGAAGATATGGCGTGGCAAGTTTGTGTTGCGCTAGTAATGCGTCAAGATCAGATGGAGTTCCGTTCCAGTTCCCAGACTGTAGAAGCGCACTTTTAAGCATATCGTCGCAGCCGAACATTAGCCTTTGGATCATATTAGGCGCGCCCCAAAAAGCCCATCCCATAGTAAGCTTCGTCGGAACTGGCTTCCCAAGCATGGGGTCAAACAACGTCACAAATGCCTCGGGCTTTCGATTCTCTAGGACGTAGCCGCCAATACAAAAACCTATGACCAAAACACGTTTCAGTTGTTCAAACTGCGCTTCTTCATCTTTTGTTCGCATTTCCTGGTCTGGCGGATTTGCTGTAGGATCGAAGGGTTTTTTACCATTCAAGGCCTGACATGGCTTGACCGCTGGCGAATATTCGGCCCAAAATTTATCAACCCAACGGCTGGCCACTTCTTCAATATCCTTTGGCGGTTTCTTGCGGATATCGTCGGACAAGTGTGCAAATAACGTTCTATAACTTGTCTCGCCAAGGCCGCTTAAGCCCCAAGTCACAATGCCCAGAGTGGCGGCGTCGGGATCACCCAGTTCGAAAAGCTTTTGATTGTAATTGAAGTAATGAAATCCGCCCGGGGCAAGCATAAATGAAGCCGTGCTGTCAGCTCCAAGCACCACGCCTTCTGGCGAAACATAGCAGGCGGCAATGGTCACCAATCCCCCTTGCGCACGAGCGTAATCAATATCACGGGAAGCCGGGGGTGTCGTCAACTAAATTTAACCGTTTGGCGAGAAGCCAAAGTGGTCGGTTTTGAAATGGCGAGTGGCCGAATTAGGCCAGTACCAAGCGACCCGTCCCATTGCCATGTGGCTTTGCCGAGAGTTGCGTAGATACCAACTGGATGAAAGATGGGGCTCAGGTCATCGTCTTTCGAATCGCAGAGCGCCTAGCGCGCGTGATCCAGCAAGACAAAGAGTGTTTCAAAGGTATCCCCCATTTCGAAGGAGGGTCGCCATTGCCGATACCCCGGTTTTCCTCTTCCCTCTTGCCGTACTCCGCCTCCATGGATATTCAACGTAGCCCTAGGGACTGTAATATTTTCGATAATTATATGCGCTCGCATAACCTTCGTAGCGTGCCATCTTCCTCATATCCGCTCTATTTAAGATGACACCGAGGAGGCGATCATGGATCTCTGGTGTTTCCGCTAGCAGACGCTCCACAATATCCCGGTTTGTCTGCCCCCATTCCACGACATAAACGTAAGAGTCGATGAAATTCGAAGTAGCTCTTGCATCAATCACGGGCAGCAGGGGTGACAAATCGACAACTACATAGTCAAAAGTCTCGCACAGACCATCGATTAATTTCTTCATCGCATTGGAACCTAAAATTTCGTCAGTATGCAAGAGTTTGGATGCAGAGGCAGCCGGAGCAGGCAGAAACGTCAACCCGCTCGAAGGTTCGGTCCAGATGGCATCGGCCAGATCGATCTTGCCCGCCATGACTTGAATAAGTCCGCCCGCGGCATTTGGCGCAAACTGCTGAGAAAGAGATGGCTTACGGAGATCACAATCAATCAGTATGGCACGGCGGCCAGCTTGGGCGAGGAGATGCGCGAAATTCGATGCTATGGTCGACTTTCCTTCGTTTGGCAATGTCGATGTTAAGCCGATCACCCTATTCGATTTCAGCACGCCATTGAGATCCATCACTAACTTCAATGAACGCAGCCCTTCGGTAAACTCGGAGAAGGGCCAATCGGCGACGTAATTCATGAAATCATGCCTATGGACAAGCGTTCGCTCCGCCATTGGAGCGGCGGCGTCGGCAATTATAAGGGAACCCGGATTGGCAGATTTCAGCGCGGGCAGCGTTGCGATGCAAGTGGCCCCCAGCGATTCCTCGATTTGGGCTCTCGTGCGGAAAACGCGATCTGAGAGTTCCCGGTAGCAAGCAAAAGCAACGCATAGCACCAATCCGCCGGCAGTCGATATGCCCAAAACTACTAATGTAAGAGGCTGGCTCTTATGGATAGGAGGGATCGCCGCGCTAATAAGCCTTGCCTCGGTTATTGGAATAGATTGTTGCTGGACAGACTCCATGTAACGTTGGAGGAAACTATCGGAAATCGTTCGATAGCTTTTCGCATTGCTTTCCAAGTCTCGTAGCTGAACCTGAGCATTATGCGTGATTTGCGAATCTGTTACCTCGGTTGCAAGGCTGCTTTCGAGACTGCGTTCCCGCGCAAGCGCGATCTGGTAATCGCTCTTGTAGCTCTCCGCTATCTTTTTCATTTCATCGTCGATATTACGCCGGATTTCTTGCATCTGTGTACGGAGATTGACGGCAGCCAAGTGGTTGACGCCATAGCGATCCGCCCAAACGCGTTCGCGCGCGGCATAATCTAGGTATTGATTGCGGAGACGGATAATGACTTCGCTCTTCAGCACGTCCGCCACCGATGCGTCTGGAATATCCTGCTTCATGACATCCTGCATTCGGTCGAGCCGAGCCTTGGCCTCAGCCGTCGCGGCACGCGCCAAGACCAGCTGGCTATTTAACTCGGACAATTGCTGGTCGTTCATGAGCCGTGTAGTGTCGTTGGCACCCTCGACGGTGACGATATTGTTTGCGTGCTTGAAATCTACGACGGCCTTGTCGGCGATCGAGGCCTGCGTCCGCAACACTTTGATCTGATCCTCCAACCACGCGCTGGCGCGCCGCGTGGCTTGATATTTGGCATCGAGTTGTTCCGTAACATATGCATCGGCGATGGCATTGACGATCCGCGCCGATTTTACCGGATCCAAAGAACGAAACCCAATCGCGATCACATAAGCCGGCGTCACGCGGTACACGGTGCGCCGGCTTTCGAAAGCGGCGAGCGCCCGGTCCATCAGCTCTGCCTCGGGATCTACTACACCTACGCCGGATCCCCAAAAGTTAGGCATGAGCTTGGCGACAAAGCCTAACAACCCGCCGTAACCACTCACGAATTCGGGATCCTCGGTAAGTCGTAGCTTCCTAATGACTGCTGAGCTAATCGTCCGTGATAGTAGAACCTCAACTTCAGTCTGTACCGCCCCTGTATCAGTCGCATTAGCCCCCAGGTCTTTCTCTTGCAACAACTGCATTCTGTGGCTATCAATCACCATCGTGCCGCTGGCCGTATAACTCGGCGGCGTGACGAAGAGATAGAGCAACCCCAACGCCGTCGTGCATGCCATTAGGACAAGGAATAGCCGATACTGACGTTTAAGGATCAATTTGAGAGAGATGAATAATTTGATGAGGTGAGAAGGCGTCAGCGCGTCGGCGTCGTCAGACGCGAGCGGAGACGCCTTACTGACTTGCAACATGGATTCTTGCAACCCCTGGTAGAATTATCGATAAGGATGGAAAGCTTAGTTTCTGCGCGAACTCGGATGCACCTTTGACCGCCAAACTCGAGAGTTCAAAATCGAGAGTTCTGGTGCCCTTTCCCGCCGCGATTGTGCTTGTTAGATTTCCACACAAAGAGGAAGTAGTCAAGCTGGGCAATTGCCCCAGCATCCGCGATGGATGTCGAGGCCACTCGAAAAAGCTCCATCTTTTGAAGATGATAGACCTCGCTCGCCGGTGTGGGCCAGTCACCCTGAGGGTGCGAAGACGGCGGCGCCGGCTGTTTCGCGGTTCAAGCTGGCGGCGAGCGGCCAATCCCGGGTGGAACGGAGCGGCTCGACGCCTTTGACGAATAGTCGCGGACGATCGGCGTTTACGCTGGAGGCGTTTGCATCAGGCCGCCCCAAAGCGGGCCCGGCAGGCGCAGCGGCGCGGCGCAATAGGTGATGACCGCGACATCGCGGTGCGCCACGTAATCGGGCTCCAACGCGGCGGTTGCCGTCACCCCGTGAAAGACCCGACTGTCCTGCAGGAAGACGGCATCCAGAGGATCGGTGAGCGTGAAGTCGCCCAAGTGGCGGTGGTCCAGTCCGTAGATCGACGTAACACCGCTTTCGACGTTCTTGCGGTTGACAAGCACAACGAGCACCCAGTCGACGCCGTCGCGATGCAGGCCCTCGGGCGTCGGCTCGCCGATTTGTCCGGCGCGGGCGTCGATCCGAAACTGGTGTAGCTCCACGTGCCAAGCCTGCGCCCTGTCCGGCGCCGGCGCCAATGCGTCAAACACCGTCCGGCCGGCAGCGAGAAGACCGAGGGTAACCGGATGGGCGGCGACGGCTGCAGTCACCGGTTCGAACCAGCGCTCGATTCCCCCATTGAGTAGGTTGTAGTCAAGGCTCTGATAATGCGGCTGGTGCGCCTTGCGGACAGCGCCTTTTGCGGAAACGGCGAAGGCCGCGAAGCGTCGCCGGCGATAGCGGCCACCGTCGGCCATGTAGGTGTCGATAGGGAGGTCCTCCCAAGTCGCGGCGAAAGATGGCCATTCGGCCAGCGCCGCAGACGGCAGGAGTGCGCGGAACCGCGCAGCCGGCGCGAACCCGAACCCCGCCGTTCGAACCGCCTCGGCGATGACGGAAATGTCCCCGGTCATCGCGCCTTGCCCGCCATCGAGCGCTTGCGATGCGAGGCGGCCGGAAAGCGGCGCACGATGCCGGTCATGCTTCGCGCAAGGCCGCCCAAAACCGGCGTTGGTCCGAGCGGCGCAGAACGTCTAGCGGGATCGTGCGATCGATCTTCTCGGCGTCGAGCAGGCGCACGAGATCATCGGCCCCGGTAACGGGAGTTCCGTCGACGGCAAGCAAGATGTCGCCGGAGAGCAGGCCGGCATGATCGGCTGGGCTTCCCCTCTCGACCGCGCTCACCACGGCGCCCATCCTCTGCGCGAGGCCAAGACGCAGCGCGATCCTGCGCGGCAGGGGAACCGTGCCGGCGCCAATGCCGAGATAGGCGCGGCGGACCCTTCCATGCGAAACGAGCTCTCCGAGCACGAAACTTGCCGTGTTGGATGCCACCGTGAAGCAAATGCCTTGCGCGCCAGCAATAATTGCCGTGTTGATGCCGATGACCTCGCTTTGCGACGAGACAAGCGGGCCGCCCGAATTACCCGGATTGAGCGCCGCGTCGGTCTGAATCACATCTTCGATCAAACGGCCGTTTTTTGACCGCAAGGAGCGCCCGAGCGCAGATACAACACCCGCCGTGACGCTGGCGTCGAAGCCGAAAGGATTGCCGATCGCGACCGCGAGCTGCCCCGGCTTCAGCTTTTTCGAATTGCCGAGCTTTGCAGACGGAAGCGTTGTATCTTCATCGACCCGAACGAGGGCGAGATCGGTGCTGGGATCATCGCCGAGGACGCGGCCGGAGAAGCTGCGCCCGTCAAGCGTCGTCACCTCGGCACGCTTTGCACCTTGCACGACATGACTATTGGTTAGGATGAGCCCGTCCGGCGATACGATAACGCCGGAACCCGATCCCGCTCGCGGGCGGTCGCCGTGCCGAACATCGAGACGCACGACGCTTG
>Ga0182015_10002727_pt1 | contig 20752 bp, 15 predicted proteins | sample 712P3MmetaG_FD_120478 | JGI IMG/M metagenome (GOLD analysis project Ga0182015, IMG submission 120478) | Permafrost microbial communities from Stordalen Mire, Sweden - 712P3M metaG | ecosystem: Environmental > Terrestrial > Soil > Wetlands > Permafrost | place: Sweden: Stordalen | collected...
CTGAAAAATCGTTGTGCCCACATCATGAAAGCAATGAGAAGTCCGGCTCTCAGAGTGCCGTTGATGACCTGAATTCCCCCGAACCAAAAAACGAGGGCGATTGCTGCTACGCTCAGGAATTCCACCGCGGGGTAGAAATACGCGAAGGCATTGATCGCGTCCTTGTACGCATCCATGTGAACGCGATTCAGAACTTCGAACTCCCGCTTGGATTTATTTTCGCGATTAAAAAGCTGCACCACGGCCATTCCCGTGATGTGTTCCTGAAGGAACGCATTGATCCGCGCGATGGCCGTTCGGATACGCCGGTTTGCATCGCGCACCTGCGTTCGGAATACCAGCGTAATCAGCAGCATCAACGGCAGCGGTGAAAGCGTGGCCAAGGCGAGCCTGGTATCGAAGTGGAATAGCACAGCGATCAGAACGAAAAGCACGAAGAAGTCGTTCAGCATAGCGACAACGCCCGACGCGAACAGGTCATTGAGCGCATCCACATCCGTCGTTACGCGGGTCACCAATCGCCCCACCGGGCTGCGGTCGTAAAAGCTGAACGGCAGCTTCTGGAGATGAGTGAATATTTCGCGGCGCAGGTCGTACATGATTTCCTGGCCGACGCGCTGCATCACGCGCATTTGAACGTATTGCAAGCCGAAGCTGAAAACCAGTGAGGCGAGGAACGCAAGCGTAATCCATCCAAGCGCGCGCATCGCCACGGCGTAGGCGAGCCTATGGCTCAGCACCGGTGTGATGTAGCTATCTACTGCGACCTTGAAGAAGTATGGGCCGATGATTTCGAGAGGAGCAACAGCAACTGCCAGGACGAGCGCAAAGAATACCCACCATCCATGCGGGCGCAAGTACTGCATCAAACGGTGCGTCAACCGCGTGTCATAAATCTTCCCTAGCGCTTCTTCTTCGCGAATGTCGGTCATGCGCGTTCCAATTCCTCTTCGAGAAGCTGCTTCTGGTAAAGGTCGGCATAATAGCCGCCGATTCCGAGCAATTCCTGGTGCGTGCCGAGTTCGGCGATGCGGCCGTCCACGAGGACGGCAATTTGATCGGCATCACGCACGGTGGAGCAACGATGAGACACGATAATCGTCGTTCGCCCCTTCATCACGTCGCGAAGCTGATCGAGAATCCGCTCCTCGGTTTCGGTGTCAACGCTCGATAGGGCATCGTCAAGAACAAGAATCTGCGGATCGCGAATGATGGCGCGGGCCAGAGCTGTGCGCTGTTTCTGACCGCCGGAAAGCGTCAGGCCGCGCTCGCCGATCATCGTACCGAACTTCTCCGGGAACTCGGAAATGTCGCCGTGGATGCTCGCAATCTCGGCAGCCCTTTCGATCTGCTCTGGGCGCGCCGCGTCCATACCAAAAGCGACATTCTCCGCGAGCGATTCGCTGAACAGGAACGTATCCTGCGGTACGAATCCCATCGCGCGCCGAAGTTTGGCCAGCGGCCATTCGCGAATCGAACGGCCGTCGAGCAGCACCGTGCCGGGCGGCGCTTCCCACAAACGAGCGGCGAGTGCCGCCAATGTTGACTTGCCGCTTCCCGTCGGGCCGACGATCGCGAGTGTCGAGCCGGCAGGGACTCGCAGGTTAATGTCTTTGAGAACCGGCGTCGCAGGTGTGCCGTTCCCAGCTGTTGGATATGCAAAATTCAAATTGCGGAACTCAATTTCGCCTAGAATCTTTGGCGAATTCCGAACGGCCAGCGAATCTTCGCTGGCGACGCCCTCAAGCCCTAAGGCGGCGTCGTTGATTTTTGGCTTGCTGTCAAAGATGTAATTCAAACGCCCCATTGAAGCTGCGCCGCGCTGGAAAATATTGGTCACCCATCCAAGCGCCACCATCGGCCAGATAAGCTGGCCAAGGAACGTGTAGAACGCCACCCACTCGCCGAGCGAGATTCGGTTGGTCATCACAAGACGCCCGCCCTGCCACAGTACGAGCAGGAAAGTCACTCCAATCAGCGCAGTCAACGCCGGCATGAACATGCTCCACGCCAATATGAGGCGCACGTTTCTCGAAACATATTCGCGGTTTGCCGAGTCGAAGTTCTGGATTTCAACCTGTTCCTGCACGTACGCTCGGATCACACGTACGCCGGAAAAATTCTCCTGGGCTCGCGCTGAAAGCGTGGCAAGCGAGGCCTGTATCTTCTCGAATAGATTGTGGATGATTTGGCCGAAGTATCGAACCGCGAGGGCGACAATTGGCACGGGAACAAGCACGAAAAATGTGAGAACCGGGGAAATCATCAACATCACACTCACGGCCAAAATGAAAGTGATGATCGTCGTGGCGCTGTACATGATTCCCGGGCCGAGCACCATGCGAACGTTATTCAGATCGTTCGTACAGCGGGACATCAGCTCGCCTGTCCGGTTGCGCACGTAAAATTCGGGCTCAAGCTGCATGAGATCGGTTAGAAGGTCGTTGCGGATGTCGTACTCAATTTCGCGCGAGACGCCGATCAGGATCCAGCGTGTAAGGAAAGAGAAAATTCCCTTTAATGCAATCGCAGCGATCAGCACGAAGCAGAAGATGGCCAGGGTGTGCCGGTTGAGCGGCTGATAATACCGGCCGAACCAAACGGAAATAATGCCGAGCTTGCCGACCAGCTTGCTCAATGGTTTCGGCTCGTTGCTGACGCAATCAAAAATCACACCCATCAGCAGCGGCACAAGGTTTCCCACCAATCCCATCGCAACGAGCGCGATCATGCCGATGGTCATTCCGCCCTTGTAGCGGCCGAGGTACGGCAGCAAACGCACGAGCTGCTTCCAGCCAGGCGTCCGGGCTTCTACAGCGCGGGGTTTCGATGCGACTTGAGCTGCTGCGGCGCTCACTATTGGACTCTCATCTCCGGCATTTCGAGCGAATTGGTTTCGCCCAAAAACTGTTCGTAGTTTCGATCAAGGGATTGATAACGCTTCATCTTAGGATTCCATTTTACGCCGATGGTTTGCACGTAGCCTCCGGCAGGCTTGTCGAGCGGAGTGAAGTACATCACAAGCCCCGAGTCCGGGTGCTGTTCGTACTGCAGCCGCCAACCGGAAACGGGTGCGATGGGCGTCGCTGCCAGATAGCCACTGGGATTTTTCAAGTGTTCATCGCACAAGAGTACCTGCTTCCAAGTGCCTCCGTCATCTTCCACCACCGCCAAGCGCGTGACCAGAATTCCGGGTACTTTTGTTTCCGGTGTTTTCTTGATTCTGTTGATCTCAAGTATTTGCTTTTTTCCGTTCAATGCCAGGTCCCCGTAAACCAGAACTTCCGCTTCCGAGCCGAGGGAAGTCTCGGCAACCTGCTGTACGTCAGCCGGGATCGCGGGCGCCGCCGGCTGCGCAGGAGTTTCCGCCGTTTGGTTAGACGTAGCCGGACCGCTACATGCTTCCATCAAAACCGCGACAAAACAAAAAAATAAAATTCCGCATCGACGATTCAATTTGCGCCCACCCGAGCTCATCAGGATATTCAATACCTGCAATCCGATTTCATTTTAACCGTTGTCCCAGCTCAGCGCACTAGCGCACCGCACCAACTCACCGCACTGCGAGAATCTCTTCGATGCGTGCCTCGAAGTTTTCCTCTCCCTCGGACCATAAGAGCGCTCGATCTACTGGCAAAGTCCGTTCAATGCGCTGCATCCAGTCCAACAGTTTTCGGATGTTTACGCGCGTTCGCGCGTGGTACGTCCGGAAGCTCTCTCGTTCAGTCATCAATTTGAGAAATCTCGCTTCGTCGGGATGCTGGGTCGCGGCGGCGGGCTCACTTCCAAATCCGAGAAGACGTGCGTGGCCGGTAAAGAAATGCTCGAAGCCGACGGCGACCTGAAAATGGCCGTATTCTTTCCAAATGCCGTCGTCATACTCCTCGCCATAACACCGAATTTCTACAGGTTCGGGCTGTAAATGCCAAACACCGGTCGCCGTATTGAGGCCCCATAAATCCCAGTATCCGCGCGCCTCATATGCTGAATCCGCATTCAAATGTTCGCGTACGAGCTCAATGATTTCGGCCGGGTCTTGATAGATACGGCCAATTACGGATTCAAAGAGCGGCGCCTCCTGAGGGCCGACGGCGCGAATAACGAGATTGCTGAAGCCCGATTGAGCCGTCGAGAAAGGAACCGTCGAAAGGAATTGCTCGAAACGCTCCGGCAGCAATTCGTCGCGAAAGTCCCGGCACCAGACGCTCAAAAAGGCATCATTCGGCATTTGGCGATTATAACGGTTTGCGGGATTTCGTTCGAATGCTTGCGCTCGTCACAGAACGGTGCCGGCTAAATACAACCACTCTATTTATTGTCGGGACTCTTGTCTTCGGATCTTTCTGCGTTCTTCTCGGGCGTCCCGATGCCGGCAGAAATACCCATCAAGCGCTCGCGGATGGTGTCGCCCATTCCCGCGAGAACGTCGGAGCAAGCGTCTCTTAATCGCTTTTCAGCCAACTGCGCAAGCGTTTCGATTACGGCTTGTGAATGCTGGCCCAATGTCGTGGCGGAGGCGAGCAGCCAGGAATTCGAAGCGTTCTCCAATCGCGACTTGAAGTGGTCAATGGATTCGTCGGTCGCGTGTTGAACCTGTTCCATCCACGCGCGCTGCTGATTTTCGCGCTGGGCCTGCCAGTTTTCGATCAGCGGCTTGAGCTGCGTCTCAAGGGTTAGGCCGGCGCGTTCGACTCCCTGCGTCACGCGTTCGTCGAGCATGTCGCGGAATTCCGCGAGCGACTTGTCCTGTGACTGCTGCATCTCGGTTTGAATCCGCTCGGTGGACTCGCGTGAAACATCTTCGAATTGGCTGAGCGTATTGCTTGCGAGGCGGTGAACTTCGTCGGCGAAGGTTGCCGCCGTCGTGTCGGCTGCTTCCTTGACGCGCTCGCCAGTACGGGTCGCAACATCATTCCCCGCCTCTTCCATCTGATTTTGGGCGTGCTGAACGTAATTGCGGCTGTAGCCGTCGAGCTCAGACGTGAATTTCCGCGACGTCTCAGCGGCGCGCTCGTGCAAAGCGCCAGTCGAATGCTCCACGGCTTTCTCAAGAGACGATTGCATGCTCGTTTGCGCTTTTTTCGAATACCAATCGGAGGCTTTCAGCAGCGATTCGAAAGTGGCATGCATCGTTTCCGTTGTCTTCGCTTCGAGTTGCTCCTCGGTCTTCTTCAAGCGCGCGCGGAGGTCTTCCTCAAATTGCGCCGGGAATTGTTCCGTTTGCTCTTTTAGGCGATCGAGCGCCCCCCGAAGCGAGTCCTCAGCAGCCTCCTGGAGCCGCGTCTGAAGGGATTGCCGCGCGTCCTCGGCTTCCGCTCGCGCGGCTGCCAATTCTGCGGTTACTTTTCGTGCATCGTCGATCTGGGGCGCAAGATGATTCGCGATTTCGGCGGCAACGTGATGATAGATCTGCTGCGCGGAAGCCTCGAGGGCAGGTTGGAGGCCCTGCGCCTTCTCCGCGACAACGCCGTCGGCGAGGCGGCCGATTTCCGCGAGATGCGACGAAGTCAACTGCTCGAGTTGTTGGCGTGTCGCGTCCAATGTTGTTCGCGCTGCGTCTTGAATTTCGATCTTTGTCGCTTCGGCGCGCGACTGTTCCTGCGCAACCGTGGCTCTTACGTCATCGATCGTCTTTTGCGCGCTGGCCGTCGCGTCTTCGAATGCAATTCTCAAGTTCGAGTTCCGCGCGGCGATATCGCGCTCGGCTTGTTCGACGATGGCTTGCGACACGCGCGCAAGTTGCTCGTTCAGTTTCTGCGAAGCGCCATCGAGTGATGACTGAAGCTCATTTTGCCAACGGCTCGCGACGGCGCCGGCTTCGTTCTGAACTTGTTCGATGCTTTGCGCCCGCGCCCTGACCGCTGCTTCTTCCACTTCGCGCTGAAGCCTTTCGCTTCGCTCGAGCGCCGCGATGTCGTGCTCGGTTTGTTCCGCGACTGCTTGCGAGACGCGGGCAAGTTGCTCGTCGAGTTTCTGCGAAGCGCCATCGAGTGATGACTGAACTTCATTTTGCCAGCGGCTCGCTGCAGCGCCGGCTTCGTTCTGAACTTGTTCGATGCTTTGCGCCCGCGCCCTGGCCGCTGCCTCCTCCACTTCGCGCCGAAGCTGTTGACTTCGTTCGCGCGCTGCGTCATCCGAGGCAAAGTAGTCCGGCACCGAAGCTCGGTTTGCGATCGCCTTCTCAACAGCGTCCTCGACCGCTTGGTGCAGCGTTTGTGACGTCGTTGATTCCGCGGCTTGGCGGACAGCCTGCTCCGCAGCCTTTGACGCATTCTCGTGAACGGCGGCTTCAAGAGATTGTCGAAGTTGGGCTTCAATTTCAGCGCGGCCAATCTCTGTGGCAGCTCGCGCATCTTCGACGATGGACGCAGTTTGGAGCGCAGATCGCTGGACGACAACCTGGAGCGCTTGCTCGGAAATACGCGATACAGACGCTTGCACCGCTTGATCGATGGCTTCTTTTAGCTGCGCATCAATCTTGGAACGCTTGGCTTCAATTTCTTCGGATACCGCCGTGCGGCTTTCGTATCGCGCCACCTGATGCAGGCTTTGCTTTGCTTCGGCGACGAGCCGCTCCATCTCTTTTGCAAGATCAGCCGGCGTCGGGCCCAGAATAGACGCACCCCCGTGTGCCATCGGAGCTTCCGCCGTTTGAGCGTGAGCTGTCTCCGGCGCTGGAGAGTTGTGCGTTGTTGCGGGCGGAACTAATTCGAGTCTTGTTTCTGGTGCGAGCAGTCTCGATGGATCGGCTGGCTCGACTCCGCCGATTGGCGCGCGAGTCGCCGGCGCAGGAATATCGCCGGTTAGTCCGGTCGCGCCGGTGTACCAATCTTCGGGTGGAAAAGCGATTCCCCAGTAGTTCCCGGCGATCTCAAATTCAACGCCGATCTGGAAAAGCTCTCGCACGGTGCGCGGCCGCTGCACCCAGACGACCCTGCCTCTCACCACGAACATCGGTGCAGAAACTTCCTGCCGCGGAATTTCCAGGGAGACCCACGAATTTTTGGGGACGTAATGTTTTGATTGGTACTTGCATCCGTGACAGTTGACCATCACTGTGGACGTCCGCTCTTTGAAGGATTGGCCTAATGCGTCGGCGCCGGACACAATGATAGGAACAGCCTGCACGACGCGCGTGCTGCGGCGCTTCGGGGATCCTGGATCGTCGAGTGTATTCAGGTCTGCCACCGCCTGCCTCTGAGCGTTTTTTCAGCTTAACATCCGCGCGTTCGCCGCGTATGACAACGGGGCGCGATGTTCGAAAAAGTTACTTGCGGCATTGAGGTCAATCTGTGGAGAGGCGCATGCAACTCCAATGATTTCAATAGTTTCACGTAAAACTTCGATATCGGCAGAGTTCCGGTAACGGGCCCGGAGACGCGATCGCTTCTGTTTCAGTTCGAATCAGTGCTGAACAGATGATTTATGCCTGCCGCCGAACACGGCATCCTTGAACTCCTTCGCGACCCACAACGGCCCAACAAGAAAGTATATCAGTCCCTGAAAAAAGGCGGGTTTGTTGCCCTCGATTCGATGACCGAGGAAATTCATGATCCAGCCGCCAACGAACAACGCGGTCCCGAGCCGCCAGTGCATCATCACCAAGAGGACGATGCCGGCGATGATGATGGGAATCCCGACCGCGTGGAGAAACCTATTCCACGGGTTTGTGTGTTCGTGATCGTACTGCGTCATGTATTGATTGAGTTGAGGCACGCGGCACCTCGCTGGGGCTTCAGCTGACACGGCCAAAGCCACCGGTTTGCTTGCGCTGAAATTACTATAATTTAGGATCCATCGAGCAAGTTTTGAGGAATCACAGGGTACTGCAGCAATCGTACGGACGCACGAGCGTTACAGATCGCGCCGCCCTTCCATCGCCTTCATCATCGTCACCTCGTCGGCATATTCAAGGTCGGAGCCGACCGGAATGCCCATCGCAATGCGCGTTGCGCGGACGCCAAGTGGCTTGATGAGTTTTGAGAGATAAACAGCCGTCGCTTCGCCTTCAGCGGTGGGATTCGTAGCCAGAATAATTTCTTCCACCGTGCCGCCTTTCAACCGCTCGATCAGGCTTTTGATCTTGAGTTGGTCTGGCCCAATGCCCTGCAAAGGCGAAAGCGCGCCGCCGAGAACGTGGTACATTCCGTCGAACTGGCGGGTCTTTTCAATCGCCATGATATTTGGCGAATCTTCGATGACACAGATTATTTTCCGGTTTCGTGTCGCGCTCGAGCAATAAAAACACGGATCGGAGTCCGTAATGTTGTTGCAGACCGAACACTCGCGCACTTTTTCCTTCGCCTCGCGGATCGCGTCCGAGAGTGCGAACGCCCGCTCCTTGTCCACGCGCAGAAGATGAAACGCAAGGCGCTGCGCCGTCTTCTGCCCGATGCCCGGCAAACGCTTCAACTCGTCAATCAATCGCGTTACGGAAGGGGCGTAATCTGGCATGTGTCTCCTGAAACGTACTGAGAGAAGGGAATGCGGATAAAGCAGAGAACTTAGAAACGCTGAAATTCATCCAAGGCTAGAATAGCCCCGGAATCTTCAAACCGCTCAACCCTGATAGTCCGCCGGTCAGATCTTTGACTTGCTTCGAGAGTTCATCGTCTACGCGCCGCGTCGCTTCGTTCACTGCGGCTCGGATCAAGTCCTGAAGCATTTCCTGATCCTTGCTCAAAAACACTTCGGGCTCGATGCGCACTTCGGTGAGCTGTTTCTGGCCGTTCATCTTCACCGTGACCATGCCGCCGCCGGCGCTCGCTTCGACGTGGAGTTCCTGAATTTGCTTTTCCAGGCGCTCCTGTGCCGTTCGAAACTGCGAGAGCATCTGCTGCAGGGCTTTTACTTCCATGGGTTATTCCTCGCTTCGGCGCTTCACACCCGAAATGCGCCCGCCGAACCGTTCGAGCATCGCCCGCACGATGGGATCCTGCTCAAACCGCGCCTGCAAATCCGAGCCTCGTGCCATTCCTACTCGAGCAGGCTCCAGTTTAACACACACGCGCAGCGGCTGTCCGATCACCTCGCTCGTCACTGTGCGTAAACGCTCCATCGGATCGCGCGCTTGCAACATTTCCGCAAGCGTGCGCTTGTCCACCGGAAAGAAAAGCCGGATTTCGTTTCCCTCAAGCTCCCAGCGGGTCACGTATTCGACCATTGAGGACAAAAACTTTTGATCTTGCAGAGCCGCCTTGATGGCTTCGTACTGTGCCGCCGCCAGACCACTCATTTGCGTCTCAATCGAACTCGCCACCACCCGCGGCGGCAGCGCCGCGGCCGGCGTGCTCCTTGCGGCCATAGGTTCCGATACGTTACTCCGCGAGCTCGCGCCCGCGACGCCAGTCGGAATGCTATATCGCGGCCCCCGCTCCTGTGTTGTTGACGGCGTTGTGGGCATTGGAGTCGATGCTGCGCGAGACGCGATCGGACTAGAAGGCGCGGCAGACGCGGTGGCGGCAAACGACTTCGCCGGCGCCGTCGCTCGCGGTGCTCCGCCTTCACGCATGCCCGCGATCACTTCTTCGAGAGGCGCGAGGCGCTTCGCCGTCACCAATTTCAGCAGCCCAAGTTCGAGATGCAGGCGCGGGTCGGGCTTGCGGCGAAGATCGTCGTCAGTTGAAAGCAAAATCTGGAAGAAACGCGTCAAATCCTCTTCGCCAAAAAGCGCGGCCTGCTCCGCAAGCCGCGGGCGTTCGTCTGCAGGCGCAGTGATCAATTCTGATTTTTCGCCGCAAACTCTCGCGACAAGAAGATTTCGCACGTGCCGGATCGCTTCGCGGCAGAAGTGCTGCAGATTGTGCCCTTCGGCGATGAGCCGGTGGACGAGCGCGAGCGCCCGCTCGGCCGACTGTCCGTGAATCGCGACAATCAATTGGTCGAGTATGTCTTCTGCCACGACGCCGAGAAGTTCGCGGACCTGCGCGTCGGTGATATGGTCGCCGCTGTACGCCAGAGCCTGTTCGAGCAGCGAGAGGGAATCGCGCAGGCTGCCCTCGGCTGCGCGGGCCATCACCGCAACCGCGCCGGAATCAATTTTGAGATTTTCGGCTTTCGCAATTCTCTCGATCGCGTCGGAAATTTCCTGGAACGTGAGCGCCCGAAACTGGAACAACTGCGCGCGCGATTTGATCGTGTCGGCGAGATCCTCGGGTTGCGTCGTCGCCAGAATGAAAATCACTTTTTCCGGAGGTTCCTCGAGCGTCTTCAACAAGGCATTTGAAGCTTCATCCGTCAATTGATGCGCTTCGTCGAGAATCACAATCTTGTAGCGTCCCAGGGCGGCGTATCGCACCATCTCGCGCAGTTCGCGAATCTGGTCAATGCCGCGATTCGATGCGGCGTCGATCTCGAGGACATCCAGCGAGCTCCCCAGAGTGATTTCGCGGCAGGAGTCGCACTCGTTGCATGGCGTAACCGTTGGACCTTTGACGCAATTCATCGCTTTCGCGAGAATCCGCGCCGTCGTTGTTTTTCCAACGCCGCGCACGCCTGCAAATATATACGCGTGGGCCACCCGATTCGATTTGATGGCGTTTTCGAGAGTCTGCGTGACATGACGCTGGCCGACAACGTCAGCAAAAGTTTGAGGACGCCACTTGCGCGCGATGACCTGGTAAGCCATGAGGAATTTTTCCGCCGCCTCGGAAACGATGAGAGGAACTTCGGGTGTTCCGAGGCACACGAAACTGACCCGCTACCGTTGCTCCCTTCCGGGCCTGGCGGGGTTTGCGGGGAATCGTTGCACAGAGCCCGAAGTTCCACCGATCTGCAGGAATTTTTCCCGCAGGCGGGAGTCTAGCATAGGGGCCGACACGGCGAAAGCCGCGCCGCCAATCAAAATAATTGGCTTGATTTAGTGCGAAGTCTCTTGCGCCGATGGAGAGCCGTTGGATTTCAACGCCGCACGAACCGGCGGCACGACAACCGCCATCTCGACGGTTTCATCATTGATCGCCGCGAGCGTCTTGAGCGTTTTTTGTGCGTCCGCGGTCTGGCCCGCCTTGCTCTCCGCGTCGGCCAGCAATTGCAATGTCAGAGGATCGCGCGGATCTTCCTCGAGTTCCGAAATCGCCCCGGAATAATCGCCCTGCAAGAACATTACGGCGCCATTCGCGGAGTGATAGGCATCCTGAACCGCGTTGTCTCGATTGGTTTGCGCCATTGAATTCAATCCCTCGAGCGCTTTTCGCGCCGCGTCCACGTCGCCGGCACGCACAGCGATGAACGATCGCGCTTGCAAGATCTTGGCTAGCTCAGACTCTCGCGTTCCCACGAGGATATGGCGCTTGTCGGCCATCACCGCGCTTGCTGCATCGAGATCGTTCGTCGCACTCTCTGGGTCTGGATTGAATAGCGCCGTGTCGCGGTGGCACTCAGCTTCTTCGATCGGAAGATTCTGCTTGTGCGCTTCCGCGGCCACTTCGGCGAAAGCTTTCCGCGCGAGTCCAGGGCGATTCTCGCGGAAGTAAGTCATCGCCCAGAGAATCCGGTAATCCATCCTGTCGGTTCGTTCTTTCGCCATGTCTATTGCCTTGAGGTATTCAAAGCGCGCGCGTTCCTCGTCACCCATCAGCGCGTACGTGGATGCTATGCCCACCTGCGACGTGAAAAATGTAGGCGCGATTCGCAGCGCCGTACGGTAATGATCTAGCGCATCGGGGAAATCGCCGAGCATCCGAAGAATCTCTGCATAGGAATCCTGCGGATTCGGCTGGCCGGGCAGCGCGGCAACATACTGATCCATCAGTGGCGGCGCCAGTTCGGCTCGGCCGCCCAGCGCGTAGCTGTAGGCCAGATTATTCAGTGCAGGGTAATAGTCCGGATCGTTTTTCAATATCTTTTCCAGCACTTTCGCGGCTTGGTTGTAGTTCTCTTGCGCGCCGAGAAGCCATTCGCCATACATGTTGGCCAGCCGCTTGTCGTTCGGATATTTGGCCAGCAAATCGTTAATCGCCGCAATCGCCGGGATGAGCTGTCCGTTCTTTGTCCCCGTCATCCACAGGATCAATAGCTTTTCATTGGGAGCGGCGTGCGCGACGTTCGCTTTCGCTAGCGCAAGTTCCCGCACCTCTTCGGACGGATCCGTCGTGAAAAACGCGAGCGTCGCATGGCCGAGGGCGAAGTGCGGATCGGCCTTTATGGACTTTCGAAAAAAGTCGATTCCTTCCTCGGTGTAGAGCAAGTCTTCACGATGAGATAGCCCGAGTTCGTAATCGTCTCTGGCTTCTTTAGATGTCGTGGTCACCGGCACCGTGTCTGATTTCACGGCGAGCGCGTTGGCCTTGCGGGATGGCGCAGTCTTTTGCGCGCGCGCGAGCGGACACATCGCGGCGATTCCGGCGACTAACACTGCAATGATGGCTAACTCGAAAGGACTCCTGATCTTCATGGCTCCTCGCATCCAAAACCAAAACATTAACTAGTGGCCCTTCAGGGCATATCCAGGATCGAACGGCTGCTTGTCGTCGATCCGAATTACCTTCACGCCGCTTGTGATGTTGTAGACGTCCACGATGCCGATCGCCGTCGGATTTGTCTCGACGGCTTTCACGATATCCTCATCGGTCGGCACGAAAATTACCGATGCGGCCGGTTTGCGTCTTTCTTCGTTGAGAATCGCCTTTCCATCTTCGGCCGTTCCTCCCATCGCCTTTTCGATGAGAAACTTCATCGCAGGTGAGTTCGGATCGCGAATGACCACCGTGATCCCGCGGCCACTGGGCCAATTGGTGGTTTTTTCGCGTAGAATCTTGCCAAGGTCGGCGAGCGATATTGCCTTGGTCGCGTTCGACGGATGCACGATGACAGCGAAATCCGTGGCAAATGCGACCGAGGCGCATGCCACGAGGAGAATAGATAGGATTAAAAATCGGAATCGCTTCATCTAGAGTTTTTCCCAATCGGAGGGATGCGCCGATAGCCGAGGCCGCCCTCTTAGAAAAATTAGCACCTTGCAGCGGTGCGACGGACTGGCACGCAGACCAGTCGTGTCTTTCTAGTACCCCCGAAATGCAGGGACTGCGAAGGTTTCGGGTGTGATTGAAGAAAAGGGCGATATCGAAACACCCCGTAGGTGTCAATATTGGCGCTGGCTGGGGCCAATCGCCGGAGCCGTACTTAGCGGGTGATCCGGGAACTGCGTTCGCGCTCGTCAAAAACATGGCCTAAGGGATTCAGAGGAACGGCAAGGACGTTGATCTGAGGCGCAGAGTCAATTCTGGCGTGACGGATTCAACCCCGCTGGTCCGAACAACGTAATTCGCGGCACTTCGTGGAACAAAGGCTCGATGTAATCGCGACCGTGAGCGCGCTTATGTGGCATAGCGCGACGACGAATTCCGCTATGCGTTGCGGGTGCTCGTGTTATGCGACGCGGAGAAGGCCCCGCGGCCCGCGCTTTCTCCGAGCAAGCGCGCCGCTCCTACAAGAACGCCACCGCCGAGCGGCTCCATCCAAACGACCTGATAAAACACTGGGCGATTCGGCATATCCGCCTGACCGTATGATTGAAGCGCAACAAACGCGCCCGATCCGAGGCCCGCTTTCACGCGAAAACAGCAACCGTTGTCACTGAAATTTGCTGTGGACGTGTGTTCGGAAAAGAAGCATCCAGCGGCATCAAATCCTGACACTTCAACAACGATCGCGGCAACAACCCGTGGCTCGCGGCGAACCTTAGGGAAGGCTTTGTTAGCGGCGCGATGCTGGTCTGAGGCGTTTGTCACATCTCGCTCCCTTCAATCGCCGGTTTGAGGCTCGTCCAATTCAGCTTCGGCTGCGCAAAATCCGCATTTTCGAGAGCTGAACATACGAAGCGCAGGTCGCCCTTGTGTAAACCGCCGGGTCGGAACTGCAACCTCGAATCGTTCTGAAATAGCTGCGAAGTTGAGGCGTTAGTTGGCGGCTGACGAGGCGGCCAAAGCTAGCTTGTTCGCGCGCTTCAAGTGACGGTATAGACTGGTGCGTCCGATGCCCAGCGTTTGAGCCGCCCGCACGCGATTTCCGTTACACGATTCAAGCACGCGATCGATATGGATTCGGCGCACTTCTTCGAGCGGCAACGGGCGCCAGTTCGCTTCCAAGGCGTGCGCGTGCCCGCGCGAATGTTGCAGGGACGACGGAAGGTCTTGGACATCAATGAATTCATTTGTCGCGGACATGGCAGCGCTCGAGAGCACGTTTTCCAACTCTCGAACATTCCCCGGCCAATCGTGCTGGAGCAATACGACCTGCGCCCGCCGCGTCAGTCCGTGGATTGGTTTCGAGTAGCTCTCGCTATACTTTTTCAGAAGGTGGCGAACGAGAATGGGAATGTCCTCGGGCCTTTCCGCCAAACTTGGTACGCGCAATTCAATCGCGCTAAGTCTAAAGAAAAGATCCTCGCGAAAGCGTTTCGCGCGCACCTCTGCGCGCAGGTCGCGATTCGTAGCTGCAATGAGCCGGACGTTCACTTCCTTCACTTCCGGCGAGCCGACACGCTGAACTTCGCGGCTCTCAACTACTCGGAGCAGCTTTGCCTGCATGGCCAACGATGTCTCGCCGATTTCGTCGAGAAACACCGTTCCGCCGTTTGCGTATTCGAATAATCCCGGCCGTGAGTCCGTGGCACCCACGAATGCGCCGCGGATGTGGCCGAATAACTGGCTTTCCAGCAGCGTATCCACGAGCGCCGAACAATCGCACACGGCGAACCGCTCGTGCGCCACGGGGCTCATTTTCTGCAGCGCCTGTGCCACCAGCTCCTTACCCGATCCAGTCTGGCCGGCGATCAGCACATTTTTGTAGTGCCGCGCTACTTTCCGAGCGAGATCGAACATTTCAAGCATCGCCGGACTTTTTCCGATGATCCCGTGAAATTCAAGGCTGCTGAGGATTTGCTCGTCAAGACTGCGGATATGATCGCGCTGCGTGAAAACTTGCGCGAGGTCGTCGAGGGTTTTCAGAAGCCTTGCGAAGTCGATGGGTTTGCAGAGGTAATCGTAGGCGCCGCGTTTGATGGCTTCGATCGCCGATTCGACCGAATAACATCCATTCGCCAGAATAACGCAGATACCGGGGTCGCTGTGCAGCGCATTCTCGAGAAACTTCCAACCATCCATTCCAGGCATCTGATTGTCGGCAATGACAGCGTGGCACGCGCCTTGCCGGACCATTTGCAACGCCTCGTTCGCGTCCTCCGTGCCGACAGCCGGAAAGCCGGCGCGAGCGAGGCGGCTCGTCATCAACTCGATTTGATCCGATTCATCGTCCAGCACACAGAGCGGAAGATTCTTGCGGAAGGTTTCGGCGACTTGCATTTCAGCGAGTGGCATGATGCCGTATATAGGCACGGCAAGTGCCAGAGTGCGTCTAACGGGCCAACTCGGTGTTCTTCGATCGAAATCGCTTTCGAAATCAATCTCCTCTAGCTGCAAGAGATTTAAAACGTGCGGGATCCGACGACGAGGGACTAGACAGATCCCAACAGCGGTTGAGTTGTGGCCTCGCGATGGTTCGCACGCACTCGTCAGTCGAGTTCCAACTCGAAACTGGATGTCCTAAAACGGGACGCTTGTTCGCGCGCCATCTGTGCGGGCTCGACCTACGGAGAGTTTCTAAGACGCAGCCTCCGCGTCGTTCATCCGTAGCCGGAGCCGGGATAGAGAAGGTTTAATGCGAATACGAACACGCGGTCGAAGACTTTACCGAATAGGTACCACGCGAGGAACAGGCCGAGGATGCCGAACCCTTGCCGGGTGAAATTCAGGAATTTCAGCGCCAGTCCATCGGTCATCAATAGCGTAATCGCGTTGCTGCCATCGAGTGGCGGGAAGGGAAGCAGGTTAAACGTTCCAAGCAATAGATTGAGCACAAAGAGCACGCTCAGAAAAGTGGCTGCAAGGCCGGCGATTCCTGGTGTCGTCGCTTCCACAATGTGCGTGAAGCTCGCACTCGATGGCGGCGCGAGCAATCGAAAGAAAATTCCGGCGCGAATGGCCAAGCCCGCGACAATCATCAACGAAAAATTTGCGGCAGGTCCCGCCAGTGCCATCCAAGCCGCGCGCCGCGGATAGCGCTGCTGCCAGGATGGATCGTAAGGCGTGCTGGCCCACCCGATCATCCAATGTGCCACGATGTACGAGAGAATCGGCACGACGACCATGCCAATTAGCTCGCGCTGAATATGGGGCAACGGATTCAGTGAAACCTGGCCGCCGTGAAACGCAGTTGGATCGCCGCCGATTTTTGCGGCGAGCGCGTGCGCCCCTTCATGGCATGTCGTCGAGAATAAGAAGACGATGTACCAGATAACGCCCAGCAAGAGGAATTCAGGGTTCATCGCGACGCCAAGACTATTTTGTTCGGCATCCCCGCGCAAGTCCTTCGAGGGCGGTCTCACCGCAAACTAGGAATGTGCGGTTTTCCCATCGGTACTTGACAGTGCCATATATGGGGCATACGCTGCCTGCGCAACCCCGAGAGAGTCGACTGTACGCTACCCAGCGCTCGGAGGAAGCCATGGTGCCCAGTAAGGCATCCGGCCGCCACGCATCTGGTCGGACCACTCGCAGAGAGTTACGCACTGCTTCGAACGATTTTGAGCGTCTGCTTGAGCGTGCCGCCAAGTATTTCAAGGCCCGGCAGAAGAAGACGGAATCGGCGCGCAAGAAGTAAAGGCGCGCGTGTGTAATTCATCGAACGCCCATCTTCAGCGCCACACCGCCTCGCAAATGTCTTCCAATCATCACTTCGTAGCCACGATTCACAAAGCCGCTTGCAAGCGACTTCCCGACGACACCCGATCGAATGATGCCGATCTTTATAGCCACGTCGATTGGTTTCTGCTGAATTAATTATTACCGGGTCCGCTCAAGCGCGTTGAGAAGGATAAAAGTTGGCTCCGGGGCCTGGACTCGAACCAGGATTCTAGGCTCCAAAGGCCCATGTGCTACCAATTGCACCACCCCGGAGCAGAAGAAAAGCGAATAAGGAATCTCGATTTTTTTCCGGTCAGTTCGAATGATATTACGAGCCGCTCGAAGGCGCAATTCGTTCATGGATTTTCTTGGTTCGTTCACGCCTGCGAATGTACATGCGCAGGCGGTTTTGTCACGTCCGGACTCCTGTCCCCGCCTTGACCGTTGGCGCACACGGCGCGAATGACGGCAACTTTGTCTGGCAAGCTGGAAGGTATTCGCCTAATGTTTGGGAGATCCGAGGCAATATGAAAACGGCCCTGCTGATCGCGCTTGCGGTATTCACCATCGGCTACTTGATCGCGTGGTTTTCGGCTGGGCGAACCGCGAGCAAAATACCGGGCGGCACAGACGTGCAGGGCAGTGGCCGCACGACCTTGGGGCAGTTGTTTGTCGGTTTCGTCAGCAATTTCTTCGACACGCTCGGTATCGGTTCATTCGCGACCACCAGTTCGATGTTCAAGCTATTCAATATTGTTCCCGACGGCCTGATTCCAGGAACACTGAACGTGGGTCACACGCTCCCGACTGTCGTGGAAGCCTGCATATTTATTTCCATAATCAAAGTGGATGGCCGCACTCTTGCCTTTCTAATCGCCGCGTCGGTGGCTGGCGCATGGATTGGTGCAGGAATCGTTTCGAAGTGGCCACAGCACAAAGTACGGATCGGTTTGGGTTTCTGTTTGATCGCGGCAGCCTTGCTGATGTTGGCGTCTCAGCTCAATCTTTTTCCCATCGGAAGCGACGCCGAGGGGTTGACTGGCGCGCGGCTAATCGTCGGGACAGTCGGAAACTTCATTCTCGGCGCGCTCATGACGCTGGGCATCGGTCTTTACGCGCCCTGCATGATTCTTGTCAGCCTTCTTGGAATGAGCCCGAAAGCGGCGTTCCCCATAATGATGGGTTCGTGTGCCTTCTTGATGCCCGTTGGCAGCGTTCAATTCCTGCGCACGCGCCGCTACCAGCGGAACGCTTCAATCGGCCTAGCGCTCGGTGGAATCCCCGCAGTGCTTCTCGCCGCGTTTCTAGTCAAGTCGCTGCCATTGAGCGCGGTCCGGTGGCTGGTCGTGATCGTTGTGCTCTACACTGCCGCGACGATGCTTCGTTCGGCGTACCTCGACCGGGGCACCGCGCCGGCACCGCAGCCTGATGTTTGATTCCGCAAGAACGAAGCGTTTCATGTACTTAGTACCACCCACGCGCCTCGCAGCTTTCAGGCGCCGTTTCAAAAAGCTCCAACGTGTTCGTGTAGGATAGATCGGTCATGTCGTCAACGGTCCAAACGGCGCCGCGCCTTTCCCAGGATGAAGCCGTAAAAATCGCCGCCGAGCTGTATGGTCTCGCCGTAAGCGCAACTCACCTGCCAAGCGAACGCGATCAGAACTTTCTTCTACGCGATTCGCGCGGCGAGCAATTCGTCCTGAAGATTGCCAATTCCGAAGAATCGCTCGAAGTTCTCGAAATGCAAAACCGCATGATTCGATTTCTGTCGGGAGCGCCAGTCGATCTGAGCTTTCCTCGGATAATTGTCAGTGAGTCGGGAGAGGACATTCCGAAATTCAATCCCTCCATCGGACATCCCTATCGCGTTCGCTTGCTGTCCTGGATTGACGGCGTTTGTCTCGCCTCAGTTCGGCCACATAATCGAAAACTGCTGAAGTCCCTCGGACGCGCGCTCGCGCAAATGGATGCGGCTCTCATCGAGTTTGAGCACCCGGCCGCGCATCGTCTGTTTTATTGGGATATTCGGCGCGCCTCCATCGCGCGCGAATATCTGCCGTTACTTCCTGATTCTCGGAGAAAACTTGTCGAACGTTTTCTCGCCGGATGGGAAGCGATTGACTGGGCCCGATTGCGTTCAAGCATCATCCACAACGACGCGAACGACTACAACGTACTAGTCGACCCAACCAGCGCGCCTGTTCGAGGTGTTGCGGCGATATTGGATTACAGCGATGTGGTCCACACGGCCACCGTCTGCGAATTGGCCGTTGCGCTCGCGTACGTGATGCTGGATAAATCTGATCCGATCGGCGCGGCGGCACAAGTCGTGTCTGCGTATCACGAAGTTTATCCGATCACAGAAGAGGAAGCTGATTCGTTATATGTGCTCGTCACGGCTCGTCTGTGCTGCAGCGTTTGCTACGCGGCATATCAGGCTCGCGAGATTCCCGCGAATGATTACCTAATGATTTCGAATACAGCTGCTTGGGCGCTCCTAGAGAAACTTTCCGGCATGCCGCCAGAATGGCCGCGAAAGATGTTTCGCTTCGCATGCGGCATGCCTCTCGCAAAGGATGTTTTCACTCGTGCGCGCCCAACCTGCGAGCAACTGCTCGATTCGCGACGAAAACTCGTCGGACCGTCGCTCAGCGTTTCATATCGGTCGCCGCTGCATATCGTGTGCGGCTCGCGGCAATATCTCTACGATGCGGACGGCCGCCGCTATCTCGATTGCGTGAATAACGTCGCTCACGTTGGGCACAGCCATCCGCGCGTGGTGCGCGCCGCCGCCGAGCAGATGGAGTTGCTGAACACGAACACGCGCTATTTGAATGAACTGATGGTTGAGTACGCCGCGCGCTTAACGGCGACGCTCCCGGAACCGCTCCGCGTTGTGTATCTGGTGTGCAGCGGCAGCGAAGCCAACGAACTCGCGCTGCGCCTGGCCCGGGCTCACAGTTGCCGCGAAGAAGTGATCGTCGAGGACGCGGCGTATCACGGCAACACCACCGCGCTCATCGAAATTAGCCCGTATAAATTCGAAGGGCCCGGAGGCCGTGGGTGCGCGCCCTACGTCCACAAAGTTCCGATGCCTGACGTGTATCGTGGCGCCTATCGAGATTCTGATGCGGGCTCGCGCTACGCGCGTCACGTAGCGGACGCAGCCCAACTCAGTCGCGGGCCCGCGGCATTTTTCTGCGAGTCAGCGATTTCCTGCGGCGGGCAAATCATCTTGCCGCCGGGCTATCTGCGCGAAGCCTATGCTGCGGTGCGCGAGGCTGGCGGCGTGTGTGTCGCCGACGAAGTTCAAACGGGATTTGGCCGCGCGGGCGATTACTTCTGGGCCTTTGAATCGCAGGGCGTGGTGCCCGATATCGTCACGCTCGGCAAGCCGATCGGCAACGGCCATCCTCTGGGCGCCGTCGTCACGACGCCGGAAATCGCGAAGTCGTTCGCAAACGGAATGGAATATTTCAATACGTTCGGCGGCAATCCAGTCTCGTGCGCGGTGGGACTCGCAGTTCTCGACATAATTCGAGACGAAGAGCTGCAAGACAATGCCCGGGAAGTCGGCCGTTATTTTATGGAGCGTTTGCGAACCCTCGGAGAAAAACATCGCCTGATCGGTGACGTGCGCGGACTCGGTCTTTTCATCGGCGTCGAACTCGTGCGCGACCCTCGTACGCTCGACCCGGCCGATAGGGAGGCATCCGCCATTGTTGAGCGAATGAAAGCCCGCGGCGTCCTCTTGAGCACGGATGGTCCTTTTCACAATGTGTTAAAGATCAAGCCGCCAATCGTCTTTTCGAAGGCGGATGTTGACTTTGTCGTTTCCGAATTGGACGCCGTCGTCAGCGAAGGCAGTTCACAGGAGTTCGCTTAGTGTCCATCGCGCAATCGACTTCGCGGCCAACTGCGCGACGCGTTTGCCGCTCCCTCATTGTTTTGTTAGGCTGCTAAGGTTCTTCCAACCAAACGGAGAGGTGTCCGAGCGGTTTAAGGAGCACGCTTGGAAAGCGTGTGTTGGGGAAACTCAACCGTGGGTTCGAATCCCACCCTCTCCGCCA
>Ga0182015_10002728_pt1 | contig 20752 bp, 15 predicted proteins | sample 712P3MmetaG_FD_120478 | JGI IMG/M metagenome (GOLD analysis project Ga0182015, IMG submission 120478) | Permafrost microbial communities from Stordalen Mire, Sweden - 712P3M metaG | ecosystem: Environmental > Terrestrial > Soil > Wetlands > Permafrost | place: Sweden: Stordalen | collected...
ATAATTCACTCCTAACTCGAGCGCGCGTTGGATCATCTGCAGGGCAAGGCTTTCGTTATTGGCTTTCTCCAGCGCTCCCTGTCCGCCGAGGCCAAAGATTCCGACCCGAAATCCTGTTTTGCCGAGGTTGCGCGTCGGCATCATATCTTGGACGGTCCTTGCCGCAGCTTGACTATTTTCCGTTGACGTCACTTCGCCAGACGCGTACGGCGCGATCGCCCCTGCAGACAGACCAGCTGCTATCGATGCTGCTCCTGTCTTAAGGAAACCCCGGCGATTCTGGTTACCGCCTTCCTCAGGTCTGTCGTGTGGTTTCATGTCCATCGCTCCAAGTCATGCGAAATAGAATAGCGATTTTCTTGGGAACTGATCGATCATGCGAGTATATTTTTCTCTTTGCGAGCCAGTCAATCTTTTGTCTTTATAACCTCTGCTTCTGATCGTGTTTGTGCAGTCGATTTCACCCATCGGTTAAGAGCATCCGAATTTTTGTTCATCGTACCGATCGGTGCTCAGGAGAGATGAAGAATGAGTCGCCGAGTGTTTTCCCTTTGCTTCGTGGCCGGATTGATGTTGCCCGCAGCCGCGTTTTCCCAATCATCTTTAAGTCCGTATAAAGGCTTGCCTTGTCACGACAGCCGCTATAGTGGCGGTCCACAAAAAATACCGGGCAAGGTCTTGTGCGCCTACTATGACCTGGGCGGCGAGGGAGTCGCGTATCACGACACCGATCCAACGAATCACGGCAGCGGGGAGTTGAATCCGTCCGATGGGACCTATCTCAATGAATTTCGTATGCATGAGGGAGTGGATACTTCCTACACGAAATTCAACCGGAAGCCTGATCCGATTGACGACAATCCCTTCGACAAGATTGTGCCTCCTGCAGACCTGCTCTATGTTGGCTGGACCGAACCCGGAGAGTGGTTCAACGTTACGGTAGATGTGGCACAGTCGGGAACATACGCGGCCGATTTCCTTTACACGTCGAACCGTGGTGGGACAATATCACTGGATGTAAATGGGAAGGACGCGACCGGAGCTCTGCCGATCGCCACAACCAATGATCCCGCAGACCCGCTTGCCTGGCGTCAATGGCACCATTGGAATCTGGCTTCGCAACTTTTCAAAGTCCGTTTGAGCAAAGGGACAAATGTTCTCACCGTGCACATAGTGACGAACGGAAACATGAATCTGGCTTATTTCGACTTCAAACCGGTTGACAGATAATGCTGAACCTGCCGGCGATTCAGCTCACGGCTACGCACAATCCGCTAGCATGGGGAACAATGACGGAGCACTTGCCCTGCTTGAGCGAGTCGCTCTTCGTTGACGTTGTGACGTGCGCTTCGGGGCTGTCTAGTCCGGGTGCGTGTAATGTCTCGGTTTGCACTACTGCACTCGCGTCGCTACCAAAGTCGAGCTCCACTTCAAGGTCTGCTGCCCCGTCCTTGTTCAGAATGATGACCGATGTGTGCCCGCCAGGCAGTTTCGCGGCATACGCCGTCGCATTGACTCCCGTAGCCTGCAGCCTGGCCGAGAGCTCGGCCTTCAACAGTGTTCCACCGCTGAACGAGCCGGCAAACTTGAGCCCATACGCAACTGGTTCCAACACATAGTCCGAGCCAAACGTCCCGATCGGCGTATAGAAAGGATGCGGATGCGCGGCAATCTGTTCTGGGGTCTCGCCCTTCGATTCGAGAAGCGCGTCGCCGGGCAGAGTTCCGCCAACGGAATTGGCCACAGACTTGCCCGTACCACCGTGCAGATTGACGCCGGAATAATCATTACTGGCCAACAACAGCGAATAGTCGGCCGCCCAAAGCGCAGCTGCAAACACGTCGGAGACACCTGGCTTGCCTCCGCGATAGCACGTGTTGCCTTCGGTCATGCGTACGCGCGCACCGATTTTGCTGGCTGCGGCCCTCGCAATATTCGCCGTGTTCTGCACCTTTTGCATAGTCGCCGGTTTCAGCAGGTTCGGAATGTTGACGTCGGGGTTCGTCGCGGGCCCGCCAAAATAATAATGATGAGTCAGGGTGGTTACGTGGGGCGAGCCCTGGATGGAAGGCCACTGATCCGCAATCTCAGTCAGCCATGACACGTTGCTCGCAACATCCGGCAGGCCGAACTTTGCCGTGGGCACCCGGGCTGCGATCGCGCGAGCCAGCGCGAGCCACTCTTCCAGGTATGTCTTGGCCGACCATGTCTTCGGGTCGCGCAGGTGCCGGTCAAATAGATCCGCCTCGTTTCCGATTTGGAAATACTGGAGGCGGTCGGCCAGTGTCTCGGCTACAAAGAGCGCTTCCTCGGCGGTGCGTGCCGGTGTATTCGTGCCCATCCCGATGCCGTAGATGCAGTTCCAACTTGAGGCTTCGAGAAACTCTGCCAGGTTCCTGACGGCCTCAGGCGTCACAGCGTAGTAGTGCGCTTTCGGCTCGCCCACAACCTCACGCACTTGAGGATGCTCTGGTTCGGGAGAGTCAGGCTTAGGTTTCCAGTAAGCAAACTCGCTGGTGTTGCCGCCAAGGCGCAGAACACCAGTTGACGAGAGTGCTTTGAACTCGCGAATCAACCTGCTGTTCTGTGCCGAAAAGAAAGTCGGGTCCGCGAGTTGCTGCATTTCGTAAGACAGGCCGACAAAGTCGACCGGCATCCGAGGACCCGTCGCTTCCTGGGGGATGCTGAGGGCCACCCGGGCGTTACTCTGGCCGTGCACGTGAAGACGTGCTGCAGCCACAGTGCAGGCTGTCGTAGCAATGAATCTCCGTCGTGTAAGCATTGGACCTCTCGATTCTTTACCGCCGGCTCAGAGTTCCCGCTGTTACGACAAATCGCGGTGGTTCAATCTGGGCTTTTGTCGCGAGTACTCGCTATGACTGTGGTCCGGTCGACTTCTGTAATTGGCCAATCCGGCTGAGATTTATCGCTGGACTCCGAGAATCACTCTATCAAAAATGCGTCCGCCAAATCTCCTCTGCAAAGGAACGTGCCCTGCAGCCAGCGAAAGAACAGCGGCCCATTCAGAGCGTCGATCAGCAGTTCCGATCTGTTCCCCGCTTCAATTCGCCCGACACAATGGTTTCCTGGATAAAGGGGCGTTGCATCTGACGCCTTGGCATCACATCGCACTCCAAAAACATGCGTTGAAGTTTCGGGTCATCGTGAATGCCGGTGACGAGACGTGCCTTGACTGCGCCATCGTCAGATGCAAGCAACTCAGCCGCATACAGCACATAGCGCCGCACGCGTGTCAAGGCCGAACCACTGCCTGAAACGGCGAGCACTCGCTTCATATCTTCAAAGCACGCATGCAACAAAATCTCTTCTTTCTAGCCCCACCAACCATATAAGGTGGCGCAGCTTACGCCGGCAGCACCTGCGATCTCGCGCGAACCGACTGCGTGAAATCTTTGCCTTTCAGCAATTTGTAAGCCGCTTCCAGTGTCGCATCGAGCCCGCTCGCTTCGTGGCCGCCTGGCACGCTGTCACCATCTCACTCTTCTCCCGGTTTGTCGGCAACTCTTCCTTTACCCGATTAGGTAAGAGTAGCCCGTGACTCGGGAGAAACGACGAGCCACTTGTCCTCTGAATTGATTACGGGGTCACATCCAGCCCATAAGATGGGTGGATGAAGGTTCCGCCGATCTTGATGGGCACGATCTCTCCGGCGTTTTTCTTCCTGAACAATGGCTCCACAGACTTAAGCAGAACTGATTTCACTCCCTTCGATCCCTTTGAGAGCTTGTGATCGAGTTGCAAAGTTCCATGAAGGTTAACCTGCTCCGTCAACACATCGTAGGTGCCATGCAAATGAGCAAGCGCTCCCGGGACACTGAAAGAGAGGTCGGAGAAAGTAGCGATGGCGTGGTTGAGCACGACATGTCCCTTCAGGTTTTCAACGACGCGCGCCGGATCGTCGTTCTTTTTCTCGCCCTGAGCCAACTGACTGAGGTTGTCAACCTTTTCCTGCGTCGTCGAGCGGGCGAAACTCGCCGCACCGATTCCAAAGTCTCCCTGCAGTTGCACCCTTTCAATAAAAGGTCGCTTTCCAGGGGGAACCAGGACCTGTGTTCTGAAGTTCATCCCTCCGGTCAAAGCGGGGTGATCTGACTTGGCGAGGAGGCGTAGCCAGTCCTGTATCTGTCCCTGCAGTTCGGTCGTGGCTAGCGAAATGGTCTTTCCTCCTACGCCTTCCGGGGCTGCCTTCTTTGCCACTTCGACTTGCGATACTAGTGACGTCTGCTCAAATTCTGCCTGCACTGACGATAGAGAAACCTCTCCATCGAGCCCGTTCACAAAACCATGGAATTGCGTTTTCAGGTGTACCGCATGGTCGCTTGTAGTTACTTTGAAATCGGGCACGTCGGTATTGCCCTCGATCTCGATGTGTTCGAGCACACCATTGAATTTGCCGGTGGAGGCTAGCGTTCCTCCAATGCCTGAAAGTCCGCCTAGGTCCGCGTGTTCAAAGTCGTACGAGCCGGAGAGACGGGTTTGACCCATGTCCTGCGGCTGCAGGGGGCCGAATTCCCCGTCCGTGCGAATTTCTCCTGGAGGCTTCGCATTCAGCAGCACGGCATGGAACGACAGGGGCCGGTCATCGGCTACCGAGCTCAGCGTCAATTTGTGAATTTCGAACTTGAGGGGTTCTTTTCCGGATTGGCCGGAAGAAAACTCCAGGACGGCACCGTCCGCGATGATCTGGTCGACGATCAAGCCGGACTGCTCCGGGCTCCCGGGCCGTGCTGCGTTCTCGATACGTTCACTGCCGGATGACACGAACATGCGCAAACCTTCGATCCTGACACGTCGAACACGCTTAGGAATCCTGAAAAACTCCCAGTAAGCGCCCTGGATGGTGAGCTTTTCGATGGTGGCGATCGGCGGGTCGTCTCGATCGCTGTTGCGGCGGAAAGTCACTCCTTCGGCAATGCACCCGGGCGGGAAATATGTCCCGTGAAACGCTTTCACCTCGACCGTGCTGGAGAACTTTTTCTGCAGCGCCCTGAGGACGACGTCACGCGTGAACGGCCAGCGGCTTAGCAGCAACACTGCTGCGCCGCCGATCACAACCAGTCCCAACATCGTGCCAATCTTGATCGAGCGGGATACCTTGGGCTTTTTCTTCAAGACTTCCTCTCAATTCATCGAAAATTGATAGAAATCGTTCAATTGGGACCTTTAAAGGGCCTCTGCGAATCAGCGAAGGTTCCCCTTTTGAAGGCCTGACGATTAAACGAGTCTAACCAGAGGGGGCTGAAGAATCTGTTCACAAAGGAACGCTTTAGTCACCGCCTGCTTCGGCTTAGCGAGAGACGAAGGAACGACGGGCAGAGGGACAAGTCTTGCACAATTCGATCTAGTCGCTTGCTGGCGTGTTGATCAGCTTCGGTAGTTGGATCGTAATCTTCTGCTGAATGTTTGCTGACGACTCGCCCAGCATCAAGTTGTAGCTGCCGGCATTCGCGCGCCACGCTGCTGCGTTGACATCATAAAAACTGAAACTACGCGGACCAAGCTCGACGCTGACATGCGTGGTCTCTCCGGGCTGCAGCGTGACCCGTTCGAACTGTTTCAATTCCTTAACCGGGCGCGGTACCGTCGGGCTTGATTCGGCGACATAAAGCTGAGCGACGGTAGCTCCGGCACGATCGCCTGTATTCGCAACATCGAAAGTGACGGAAAAGCGCCCGTCGCCCGTTGGGATGCTCTTCAGGTTCGTGAATGAGAAGGTAGTGTAAGAAAGTCCGAAGCCGAAGGGAAAAAGTGGCTCGACACGAGCGTGTTCGTAGCCGCGATAGCCCACGAAGACGCCGTCACGATAGACGATCTTATTAGTGCCCGGGTCGGGATAGTAGCTATCGAAGCTGGGATTGTCAGTTATCTTTTTTTCCCAGCTGATGGGCAGATGGCCAGAAGGATTACTCTCTCCGAAGAGCAGACGAGCGACAGCGTTGCCGCCTTCTTCGCCCGCATACCAGGACGCCACAATACCCTGAACTTTGTCTTTCCAAGGCGAGACATCGACGCTGCCACCTGATGTAATCACGACTATCGTCTTCTTTCCTAGCGCGGCGACCTGATCGATTAATTGTTGTTGCCCAACGGGAAGCTCAAAGCTTCGGTCCCCGCCCTCGGACTCAGAGGCTGAGTTGAAACCTACCGCCAGCACGACGGCGTCGGCTTGAGACGCTATTTCCAGAGCGTCGTTTTCGACGATGGTGCTGAGCGGCACGATGCCCACCCGCATTCCGGAAGCCGAGGCGAACTGTGTGGCCAACTGTTCCAACACAACTTTGTGCGGACCGGCGGAAAGCTCAATGGTCGTTTGATTGAGGATAGCCTTCGGCACGACAGAACTGTCGAAGACGACGGCATCGTCGATGAGCAGCCGGTACCGTCCATCGGTCTGAACAAATACTTCGAACTTGCCCGCGCCTTCCACCGTGTAGTAACCGGTCCACCTGCCGCTCGTCGTCGTCCGCAGATAGGGGCTGGAGTTCTTATGGGATGTAAGAGCGTTGAGTTCCTGTTCTTCGGGTTCGCGCCGCGTCGAGCCCGGGATTATCATTGCTCTCTCGATCGTCGTACCGGTTTCTCCGCCTTCCAGATTGGCCTTGGCAAATGTGGTGTGTGTTACTCCGCTGAGCACGCCTTGGGCATCGGAAGTGAATTGCGTGAGGCGCGCCATTTGATTGGTGCTACGAACCCCGCGCGCGTAGAGGACTTTGGCCCCGTCGCCCAGGTAGTTGCTGACACCGACGAGGAGATTCGTGTTTGCGAAGCTTACGACCTCGCCGCTGCCACCGCCTGTGGTGACGGTCTGGTTTGCAGCGGGTCCGATCACCGCGATCGTCTTGAGTGTTGTTCTGTCGAGCGGTAGAGCGTGGTTGTCGTTTTGCAAAAGCACCGTACCCTCAAGCGCGGCCTGCAATGAGGCAGCTCGACCTTGCAGATTGTAGCGCGGGATGCTGGTATCGAGAGCCGGATGATCGAGCCAGCCAAAGTCGACAGCCACACGGAGGATCCGGCGCACCTTGTCATCGAGATCAGCCTGCGTGATCGTTCCCGCCTTGAGCAGCGGAAGAATAGTTTCCCTGTTGTAGTAGACGCCGAAAGGCATTTCCAGATCGAGGCCGCCCTTCACGTCCGCGGCAGTGTCGTAGGTTGAGACCCAATCCGACATGATGATACCTGGAAAGTGCCACTGCTCTTTAGCTACTTCAACGTTGAGGCGGCGATTCTGTGTCATGTGTTCGCCATTGGTGAGATTGTAGGAATCCATGATGGCTCCGACTTTGCCGACTTTAACAGCTGCCTCAAACACTGGCATGTAAATTTCACGCAACGTTCGTTCGTCGATTACGGAGTCCGAATCATGCCGCATGTATTCGGAATTATTACCGAGATAGTGCTTGATGGTGGCGGAGACACCCTCCTTCTGCAAGCCCTGGATATAACCGACGGCAATCTGGCTGGCGAGAAACGGGTCTTCGCCGAAGTATTCAAAGTTGCGACCGTTCATCGGTGCGCGGTAGATGTTGACACCGGGGCCAAGGAGGAAGACGGCTCCGCGGGACCGGCAGTCTCGCCCCAGTTCTTTGCCGATGCGAAGCGCGAGCTGTCTATCCCACGAGGCCGCCAGCCCAATGCCACCAGCGTAGGCGATTGTTGGCGCTGGAATGTGAGCTCCCACCGGACCGTCCGCCATCTGGAAGAAAGGAATATTGAGGCGCGGAACCGGGTGAGTGCGGAAGGGTGTGTCCCCGCTGATGAGATCAATCTTCTCATCGAGGGTCATTTCGCCGATGAGTTGATTTACACGTTTGTCCACAGCTGCGGAGTCCTTGCCGACGAACTGGCCGGAGGCCTGGACGCAGGTCATCAGCAGCGAGCAACCGATAACGCTACAGCAGAAAACAAAGATCGCATTGAGTCGCATCGTTATGTTCTCCGAAGAACATAGTACGACAAAAGACTGGGCATAATGCGAATGCCGTCCAATCAACGAATCGATAGCGCCTTGACTTTGTCAGCGCTCGACCGCTTCTGCTATGCCAACTCATTGTGCACTTGACGATTGGATTCCAACAGGCCTTGGTTTGGCGAGAAACAGGACGTGGATACCGACTGCGCTCAGAATCAGCACGCCAATAAAAAAAGCACACCCCTCCGGGCCGACCGATCCTTCGGTGATCCATGTGGGCCGTGGAAGGAAGAGTTCGAGGGTGGCCTGCACCCTAACGCTCGATTTCGTCCCGTTCCAAAGACATGTGCCGCAAAGCGAGCTCGTGCTGCGTAGTTAATTCCCTTCCCCATCGCAAGGGTCGCGGTTTTGAGACAACTGAGATGGTCTGGCAGCTCGCACGGAAGCAACAGCAAAACGAGATGCATTAGCATAGGGTCTGCATGCCGAGATCCGTTGCGAAGAACGGCGGAGCCATCCCCCCCACGCTGGCGCATCCGGGCGCACTGCGATTTTGGCTGGCTGTTTGCTTGATCGGCACAAGTACAGGTCTGGCAGCGGCAGCTCTGACTCGATTGCTTGAAGTCGTTCAGCACGTGGCGTGGCGAGGATCCGGCACCAACGTACTTGCCGCTGCCCGTCAGGCCAGCGGGTCAAGACACCTCGTCGTCCTGCTCGCGGCAGGCATTTTGACCGGCGTTGGGCAGGTAATTCTGAAAGAACTCTCAAGCGGCAACGGCATCGATACAACTGCGGCAATCTGGTTCTACGCAGGACGCATGCCGGCCCTGCGAACTCTGGGCAGCGCGGTGTTGTCCATCTTCGCCGTTGGCATGGGCGCATCCATGGGGCGCGAGGGTGCCCCCAAGCAGGCCGGCGCTGTGTTCGCTAATTTCTTCGCTGATGCCGGAGACCTCTCCGACGAGCAGCGACGGTTGCTGGTGGCTTGTGGCGCCGGAGCTGGTATGGGAGCGGCTTATGGCGTCCCGTTGGGCGGCGCGCTTTTCGCCCTGGAAGTGATGCGCGGGAAGCTGGCCTTGCGCTTTGTGCTGCCGGCGCTGTTTGCCTCGATGATCGCAACCGGGGTTTCCTGGGTAGCGCTGCCCAACGCGCCCACCTACATCATTTTGTCATTTCCGCTTTCGGCTTCTGTGATCACGTGGGTGATCCTGGCAGCTCCTATCTTCGCGTTCGGCTCCATCCGTTATGTTCGGCTCATCCGCTGGGCCGACAAGAACAAGCCGCGCGGATGGCAGCGTTTCATAGCGCCTGCGGTGGTCCTCGGCCTCCTGGGAATTGTCTCCGTGCGCTTTCCAGAAATACTCGGCAACGGTAAGGACCTTTCGCAGTTGCTTTTTAGTGACCAGGTTGGAGCGCGGCTGCTGCTAGCCCTGCTGCTCCTGAAGCCGCTCGCCACTATCATGTGCATGCGCAGCGGCGTGCCGGGCGGCCTGTTTACGCCCTCTCTCACATTCGGCGCTCTGCTCGGCGCTGCGCTGGGGCATGTTTGGAGCACGCTGTGGCCAGGCGTGCCTGCCGGTTTTTCGCGCTGCTCGGTGCGGGCGCTGTTCTGTCCGCTACTACACAGGGTCCGATCTCGGCCATTGTCCTGGTCATGGAGCTTACCGGCAGGGACCGGTCATTCATTTTGCCACTGATCCTGATCGCTGGTATCTCGACACTGATCGCCCGCTCGATTGATCACCGTTCCATTTATGACGCGCGTCTAAGCGACGAGCAGGTAGCGCTGAGACAGAAGCTGCGCGAACAGGAACCGAACGAGATCGGTGTACCGCAATAGGACACCATTCCCGCGGAGGCTTGTAGGCTCCGTGCGAGGGCCATGGGATTTCGGCCGCGGTCGATCCCAAGTCGATCGGCTTCGCCATCAGCTACCAACCGTGCTCGTTTCGTGCGCAAGCGAAGCGAAGCGCGTTTTCGGCGCGCCGCTTCACAGATCGCTTCGAATCGAGGATCTTGGTACCGTTGGCAACCCTACCCCCGCGAGTGTGGAACCGCGAAGGGGAAAGAGGTTCTGTGAGCTAACCAGAAAAGAGCGGTCGAGGATAGAATCGATAGCAACTGGAACGGATTAATCGACACCTAGCCTTGCTCTAGAAATGAACCTCTTTGAAGACCTTGCGACCCGCAAGCAAGTTGGCTCGTCGCCGGCAGGGTGCGACGCTAGACGAAAGGAGTCCTTAAGATGTCGAAAATAGAAAGCAGAGAGATTCGTCGATCCCTTGCCGCAATCTCCATCCTTATGACCTCCCTGTTCTTTCTGCTGCGCTCTGCGGGTGCGCAATCAGCACTACCGGAGGGGACCATCGTCATGAAAGACGTTCTGGTGATTGATGGAAGGGGCGGCCCGCCGCTCGAGCACGCCGCAATCGTCATCAAGGGAGACCGTATTGTTTCCGTGGGCGTGGTCGGAAAGCTGTCGTGGCCAAAATCGGCACGAGTGATCGATTACGGCGGTAAGACGGTACTTCCTGGTCTGATCTCCGACCATTCTCACGTCGGGCAAGTCGATGGAGTCGGGACCGCCCCGCAGAATTACAACCAGCCGAACATTCTGCGACAGCTGCGCCAGTATGAGGTATACGGCGTTACCACGGTGACTGCTCTCGGCTTGAATAACGATCTGTTCTACGAACTGCGGCCTCGATTGCATTCGGGCGCGTTGCCCGGGGCCGATCTGTTCGGTGCGGACCGCGGAATTGGCATTCCAAATGGTGCCCCGCCCGCCTTCACCTTGCCGGAGAGCCAACTGTATCGCGTAGCAAGCCCGCAGCAGGCGGTCCAAGCCATTGACGAAATGGCAACTCGCAAACCTGACTTGATCAAAGTATGGATTGACGACTTCCATGGAAGCCTGCGAGTTAAGATGCCGCCGGAAGTGTATGGTGCGGCAATCAAGGAAGCGCACCGACTGGGACTGCGGGTAGCAGCGCACATCTACTATCTTTCCGATGCCAAATCTTTGGCGAAGAGCGGCGTCGACATCATTGCCCATGGAGTGCGCGATCAGCCAGTGGACGCCGAGTTTGTCGGTCTCATGAAAAGCCATTCCATCTGGTACATCGCGACCATCGATCTGGATGAGTCTAGCTATATTTACGCGGAGAAACCGGAATGGCTCAAGAATCAATTTCTAGTTCACGCGTTGCAACCGGCCCTGGCTGACGAGTTCAACGATCCTGATTGGCGCGCAAAGATTTTGGGCAACCAGAGACAAGTTGAAACCTCCAAGGCATCTGTCCTCACGAACGAGCGCAATTTAAAGATTCTTTACGATGCAGGAGTAAACATCGGATTTGGAACAGACTCGGGAGCTATGGCTGTCCGCATCCCTGGTTTTGCTGAACATAGAGAATTGGAATTACTGGTGGAGGCAGGTTTGACGCCCTTGCAAGCGATCAATGTCGCTACCGCAAATGCCGCGTCCTTGCTCCATCTAGATGATCGCGGGGTTCTGGAACCTGGGAAATTGGCGGACATCATCGTCGTAGATGGAAACCCGATCGCGCAAATAAGCAACATTCATAACATTGAGGCCGTCTGGCACCGGGGGAAGCTGGTCAGCGCACGGGTTCAAGACTTCGCACCGTGAATCGTGTGGAGGCAAAAATAATGGCGTTGGATGATCGATGGTTGTTTTGCATTTCGGCTAAGCAGAACTTCCCAAGTTCAGGAAGAACGCAATGATACATCGGCGGCGGAGTAAACTCCTTTCGAAGAGTTTCCTATTCTTGTCAGGCATTCAATCGGCACGACCGCTACAGAGGAGCATGCACAGAGTTCAGTTCGTGACATTCCTCGTATTGTTTTTGGTCGGGCTTTGTGCGTCGCAACAGCATCGGGCCGGAACAAGTGGTCCGGAGACGCCACCGCTACAGGGAGCAGGACAGTGGCATTATCGGGCTCCCCTCCCGCACGCACGCGGGGAGGTAGCGGTGACGGAGGCTGGAGGCAGAGTTTATGTATTGGGCGGGTACGCCGATGGCTTCGTGGACCAGCCTCTGAACGAGGAATACGACCCAGCGACAAATCTTTGGCGCATCCGTGCTCCCATGCCGCGAGGTTTGAATCATGTTGGCGCGGTAGGACTCAAGGGCAAAGTTTACTGTATCGGTGGATTCGTAGAACAAAACAAGTCAGCCGTGCCAGACGTTTCTGTATATGATCCGGCCACCAATTCCTGGCAAGAGCTAGCGCCGCTGCCGACGCCGCTCGGTTCCGTTTCCGTGGCGATTCTCGATGGCAAAATCCACGCAGTAGGCGGCCGTGACCGTTTAAGCGTGGGAACACATCGGGTGTACGATCCTGCAACTAATCGCTGGAGCGAGTCGGCTCCTTTGCCCCAGGGTCGCGATCACATGGGCTTGGTCGCAATTGGCGGCAAGTTGTATGCGGTCGGGGGCCGATTCAACACCTTTGAATACAACACGAACTTGCTCGATGTTTACGATCCCGCCACCAATTCGTGGAAATCCGTCAAGCCAATGCCAACGGCCCGAAGCGGAATGGCTGTGACGGTCATGGATAACAAGATGTTTGTTTTCGGCGGAGAGAAACTGGGTGGAACCTTCAATCAGAGCGAAGTCTACGATCCCGCGGCTGATATTTGGGCAGAGCTGACGCCAATGCCAATGTCTGTCCACGGCACCGGGGCCGCGGTCGTGGGCGACACCATTTATATTCCAGCCGGAGCAACACTCAATGGCGGTACGGCGCAAACCAATGGCACCCAGGCATTCACTCTCAAGTGAGCAGCAATTGCGCGATTAAGGATGCTTTAGCGCAACTGATTATACCGGGTGCAGAAGACTTATTTACGAAAAAACCTCGGCCCTGACAGCCCGACGGTCGCGCCGGTATGATAGTGCGTGGTCCGGGTTAGCGTTTGTCGGACTGATGTAGTCGACAGCCGCTTCTGTGGCTCAGGAAATTGAAGCTGAATAGAACTTCGCTCATCGAATTAACAGAAGGGATTTTTGGGGTTGAACTATGACAGAGAAAACCGGAGCAGTAAGTCTGTCCGCGGCGAGCGCCGGAACGATCGCACTCGGCGATGAACTCACTGTCAATCGCCTTGGCTTCGGGGCGATGCGCCTCACGGGCGACGGGATCTGGGGACCACCGAAGGATCCCGCAAGTGCAGTTGGGGTCCTTCGCCGCGCCATCGAGTTGGGCGTCAACTTCATAGATACAGCTGATTCCTATGGTCCCAATGTCAGCGAAGAGCTGATCGCCGATGCGCTGGCGCCTTACCCCAAAGACCTTGTCATCGCGACGAAGGGTGGCTGGAATCGACCTGGGCCGAACCAGTGGACGCACGATGCCAGCCCGGCGCACTTGCGCGAGGCGGTGGAAGGCAGCCTGAAGAGGCTGGGCCTCGACCGGATCGACGTTTACCAGTTGCACATTCCCGATCCGGTGGTGCCTCTCGACGCGTCGATTGAAACTCTGGCGAACATGAAAACAGAGGGGAAGATCCGATTGGTTGGGCTGTCTAACGTCACGGTAGAACACATCGAACGGGCGCGGAAGATCGTGCCGATCGTGTCGGTCCAGAACCGCTATAGTTTCGCCGATCGCGAATGGGACAATGTCGTGGATTATTGCGAGCGCAATGGGATCGCGTTCATCCCTTGGTTCCCTCTGGGGGCAGGGCGCGTGGCCGGCAGGCTGCTGGAAGGAATTGCGAAGGCTCGCAAAGTAAAGCCAATCCAGATTGCATTGGCGTGGTTGCTGAAACGGTCCCCGATCATGCTGCCCATCCCCGGGACTTCCTCAGTCGCACATCTTGCGGAAAATGTGCAGTCGGCATCTTTACAGCTGTCTGAGAAAGAATACCTGGAACTCACTGGTATTAAGGAGTTGGCTTCCTGACAAGTCCGCTTTGTATGCCTGGGCTCGTCGGTCGAAGACAGGGCGAGCTCAGGCAGATGGGCCTGGGTTAGGCGCTTTAAGGAATAGTATTTGCTGAGAACGCTCGCTTCTGCAACTGCACAGGAGGACTAGCGATGACTCCGAGCGATAGCGACTCGAATCAATCAGGCATCGATTCTTACGAGCAGTCGTCGGCGACCGACAGAATGCTGTCAAACCAGGACTCCGGTGTGAGCAGGAGAGAGTTCCTCGGCATGACTGCTGCCTCCTTATTAGTAGCCGGAAGGATCAATGCTGCCGCAAAGCCGGACAGCAAGAACGGAATTCCCTATCGAACTCTGGGCCGCACCGGCGAAAGGGTTTCGCTTATCGGGCTCGGTGGGTATCACCTGGGCAATCAGAGCGATCCCGACGAGAGCATTCGCATCATTCGCACCGGAATCGATGAAGGAATCAATTTTCTCGATAATTGCTGGGACTACAACGACGGAGAGAGCGAAATTCGAATGGGCAGAGCGCTGCGCGATGGTTATCGCCAGAAAGCCTTCTTGATGACCAAGATCGATGGCCGAAATAAGATCGCTGCCGTGACTCAAATCAATGAATCGTTGCGGCGGCTGCAGACGGATCGAATTGACTTACTCCAGTTCCATGAAGTGATTCGCGATTCTGATCCGGATCGCATTTTCGCCGAAGGGGGAGCGATTGAGGTCGTCCAGGAAGCGAAGAAAGCGGGCAAAGTCCGTTTTGTCGGCTTCACAGGCCACAAGAGTCCAGACATTCACTTAAAGATGCTGGCCACCGCCGCACAACATGGCTTCGCGTTCGATGCCGTCCAGATGCCTCTCAACGTTATGGACGCCCACTTCACCAGTTTCGAAAAGAAAGTGTTGCCAGCCTTGACCAAGGACGGTGTCGGTGTTCTCGGCATGAAACCCATGGGCGACCATCTCATACTCGATAGCAAGACCGCTACCCCGATCGAGTGTCTACACTATGCGATGAATCTTCCCACCAGCGTCGTCATCACGGGCTGTGATTCGCTTCCGATCCTTCAGCAAGCCCTCCAGGCCGCCCGGACGTTTCAGCCGATGGACTCTTCCGGGTAGCCACTCTTCTCGCCAAGACGGCAAAGGCGGCGGAAGCCGGCCAGTTCGAACTCTACAAAACAACTCACCACTTTGACGGCACCGTCGCCAACCCGCAGTGGCTTGGCTGACACCAAACCACAAACCACGATTAGCCCTCAACGATGCGACTGCTAGCAGCAAATAAAATGGAGCGTGCTTACATCCGGCTTCTCATCAGTGCTTCTGCTTACGTACACCTTTCACGCCGCGGTCTCGGCGAATGCCTCGATTTCGTTGACTTCATCTTCGGTAAGGTGCAAATCACCAGCGCGCATGACTCCCTCTGACTGCGGCACATTGCGGGCTCCGACGATGGCGCCGGTCACGGCGAGATTGCCCAGCGTCCAGGCCGCTGTTATCGCACCTCCCGAGGTTGAAATCGAGAACGCGAGTCCAGTCGAAATGCCGACGTTGGTGTCAACGGCGGGACGAACTCGGATGGCCACATGGCTTGCCCTGTTCGCGAGGCTCGTGGGGGAACGCCGATCCCTTCATAGTGTCGAAACGTGGCCCGCGCCGCCCAGGCCAGAGCCGTTTATCGCAATTCAAATTACCGGAATTTTCCTCACTCGGCGCTTCGGCAGTTACGACGTGCTTCCGACTGGAGTATTCTGAGGAGTCTTCCGCGCTGCAAGCACGACGGCCGCGGCTGCCACGGAGATGTCAGTCCGGCTTTGGCGGGAAGCACGACGGTTCTGGCCGCAGTAGTGGTTGATCGCGTTTTCCGGTTCTCGGACTGTTGTTGAGACAATGCCGGATCAACTCAACGTGCCAGGTGGCCAGTGTCGATTCTTAATCGGTCTTGCATCGAGCGCGAAGGATTCTGAAAGGACCATTCTTATGAAGACTCTTGTGGCTGCCCTCATGATTTCGCTTTGTTCCATGGTTGCGGCTCAGCAGTTTTCCTCCGTCCCTGGCCAAGGAAGATCGATGGTAGTGACGAAGCTGGGAATTGTGGCCACGCCGCAATTTCTCGCCTCCCAGGCCGGTGCGCGCATTCTGGAGCGGGGCGGCAACGCCGTGGATGCCGCAATTGCCGCAAATGCAGTGATGGGTGTAGTGCAACCGTATGTGAACGGCATGGGCGGAGACCTGTTCGCAATTTACTACGACGCGAAGACGGGGAAGCTCTATGGATTGAACTCCAGCGGTTGGACGCCGAAGGGGCTCAGCATCGAATACTTAAAATCGCACGGCGTCGATCACATCAATCCCATCGGCGTGGAAACCATCGACATTCCCGGTGCCGTCGCGGGATGGGATGCCTTGCGCGGCCGTTTCGGCACGCTGCCGTTCTCCGAGATCCTCTCACCCGCGATTTACTACGCACAGAATGGATTTCCACTGGCTGAGAGAAATGCGCGCTATTGGGTCGCGAAGAGTTTGATGCAGCAGCCGGGATACAAAGAGACGTATATGCCTAACGGCGTCGCTCCGAAGGTGGGAGATGAATTCAAGAATCCTGCGCTCGCCAATTCGCTCCGGCAAGTGGCAGAACATGGCCGGGATGCGTTCTATAACGGCCCGATGACGGAGACGATGGTGACATTCCTCCAGTCACAGGGGGGTACGCACACGCGCGAAGATTTCCGCGATTTTGAACCAGAGTGGGTCGAGCCAATTTCGACGACATATCGCGGATGGACTGTCTACGAACTTCCACCAAATGGGCAAGGAATTGCCGCATTAACGATGTTGAACATCATGGAGCAGTTTCCTCTTGGACAGTATGCGCACAACTCCGCGGATGCTCTGCACGTCATGATCGAGGCGAAAAAGCTGGCCTACGCGGATATGTATAAATATGTGGGCGATCCGCGATTCACCCCGGTTCCGGTGAAGGAGATGCTTTCGAAGGAACTAGCGAAGAAGCGTGCGGCGCTCGTCAAGATGGACAAGGCCGCGTGCGAAGTGGTTCCTTCCGACATTGAGAAGATGCTCGACGCTCACGGCAATTCGACGATCTACCTTTCAGCGATCGATAAAGATGGAAATATCGTTTCCTTGATCCAGAGTAACTACGCGGGCTATGGCACGGGAATGGTCGCCCCCGGCCTGGGCTTTTCCTTTCACAACCGCGGCGCGGGATTTCAGTTGACGCCTGGGCTGCCGAATTCGCTGGCCGGGCGCAAGCCGCCACTGCATACAATTATTCCTGCGTTTATGGAGAAGGATGACATTCACATTGGATTCGGCATCATGGGAGGGTGGAACCAGGCGCAGGCGCACGCGCAGTTTGTGGCGAACGTGGTGGATTACGGAATGAACGTACAGGCGGCGCTGGAGGAGCCAAGGTTCACGAAAGGAACTTTTGAAGGCTGCGATGTACAGATGGAAAACACGATTCCGGCATCCGTAAGAGACGAATTAGCCAAGCGCGGACACCAGATCGAACTGCTCGAGCCATTTTCCTTCTCGGTGGGGCAAGGGGAAGCGGGGTTGAGAGACACGAAGCGCAATGTGAACTTTGCCGGTGCCGATCCCCGTTCCGATGGCGAAGCGATTCCACAAGAGCCGACTACAAAGTGAACTACGGGAAGTAATTAAAGATGTAAAAAACGGATTCGACAGCTTCACGCATCATTTGAACCCCTTTCGCCAGAGATGGCACACCTTACACCGATCAGAGTCCGTGGCCAGTCCCCTAATCCGCGCACGGGCCGAACGCCCCCGGCCGAGAAGAAACCAGCCCGTACACCTGTGTGCACACAATCGCCACAAACATCCAAACGAGACGATATTTACGCCAGCTTTCAACCAAAGTCATTTCTCCTCCCGATGACGGGACCGTACCTATGCCGCTAAGATGAGGTGTGTACAATCTTTGCAGACGAAATCACTGAACCCTGGAGACAACCGTTTGAACTCTAGCAAATGTGTAGTCCTCTTCTTATCTCTCCTTCTGTTCATATTTTTCATGCCGGCTTCGCAGGGACAAATCGATGACACCACAAGGAAACTCGCACACGATACTTTTAAACAACTGATCGAAATCAATACCACGGACTCGGTGGGAAACGTGACTACGGCATCCGAAGCCATGGCGCAACGCTTTCGCGATGCCGGTTTTGCCGAGTCCGATATGCAGATTCTTGGCCCGAACGACCGCAAGAAGAATCTCGTCATTCGGCTGCGCGGAACAGGGAAAAATAAACCCTTGCTGCTCATCGGCCACCTCGATGTAGTGGAAGCTCATCGCGAGGACTGGACTACTGATCCCTTCAGCTTCATCGAGAAGGACGGCTTCTATTACGGCCGCGGCACGCAGGATATGAAGAGCGGCGATGCCATTATGCTCACCACGCTGATCCGCTTTAAGAAGGAGGGTTATATCCCCGACCGCGACATCATTCTCGCTCTCACTGCCGACGAAGAGGGCGGCAAGTCGAATGGTGTTGACTGGCTGGTAAAGAACCATCGCGAACTCATCGATGCCGAAATAGTTTTCAATCACGACGGCGGCGGCATCTTGAGCGATCATGGCAAACCGGTGATGATGACCGTGGATGCCACGGAAAAGCTCTATGCGGATTTTCAGCTTTCGGTAACAAATCCCGGGGGCCATAGCTCATTGCCCAGGCCAGACAATGCGATCTATTCGCTTGCGAACGCGCTCATGCGACTCGAGCACTACCAGTTCCCTTTCGAACTGAACGATGTCACGCGTGTTTACTACGAGCGGACCGCCAAGGTCGAAACGCCGGACCGCGCCGCCGACATGAGGGCGATGCTGAAAACTCCTCCAGACGACGAGGCAGTAGCTAGACTGTCGCGCGATCCGATCGACAACTCCACCATGCACACCACCTGCGTGGCCACGCGGCTCAGCGCCGGACACGCCAACAATGCTCTGCCGCAGCGGGCCGAAGCAAATGTGAACTGTCGCATTCTGCCCGGGCACTCGGCAGAAGAGGTCAGGCAGGAATTGACTAAGATTTTCGCGGATCCTGCAATCATCGTGCGTTACGTCGACAGTTTTGGCAATATCTCCGACACCCCTTCCGGTCGCAAGAGCTTTCCGCCTCCGCCCTTGCGTCGCGATGTGTTTGGCCCTTTGGAGAAGATCACGGAAGAAATGTGGCCGGGCACTCCCGTCATTCCGGATATGGCGACCGGTGCATCCGATGGTGTCTACACGATGGGGGTGGGACTACCAACCTATCAGATCTCAGGAATTGCGATTGACCGCGACGATATTCGCGCCCACGGACGGGATGAGAGGCTCGGCGTCGACTCCTACTACAAAGGCGTTGATTTCTACTACCGGTTCCTGAAAGCGGTGACAGCAAAATAAACACAGGACTCGACAAATCGCGGATGTTGTCGCGCTGGCAGGATTGGTCGCCAGTGCGCTGGCGGAAGATCGTGGACGTACTCTTTCTGAGCATCACATCAAAACCTCGTTTGTCAAAGGCGAGGGTTATAGCACCTCCCCTCATTATGATCACGGTTCTTTGCCGCGAAGCACCCGGGAGATGCTGTCCGCGAAAGCTGCCGCCGCACCGCAGATTCAAACGAGAATCTGCGACCCCAGGACGCGCCAGCGAATTGATTGCAATTTATCTCCCTAAATTCAGCTTGAGTGATTGGGAAGCGAATCTCCTCGAGTCAGGGCTTGTGCTTTGGAGTCCTGGAATTCAGTGTCGAAATCATCATCCGAGCTGCTGGTGGGATAGCGACCTTCCTGGTCAGAACGATCTGCCTTGCTGGTATTTCCTCTCCGTAAATCTTCCGATTGGCGCCATTATCGGGACGAATGGTTGATCCCTCGAGTGACACGCCTACAAACGCGCCGCGGGCTCGGGAGTAACTCAAGATGTCGGCACGTAAGGTGGCGTCCGTTTCCGCTGAAGCAGTGCGGCCGACCGGGCCTGCCGCAACCGATGCGTCGGCCCCCAGTTTCACTTTGCTGGCGAGAATTCCGCTCGCACCCCGATCATTCATTACCAGCAGCACAAAGTCTGTTGCCTCGCCTCCTATTTGGAGGCCAAAGCTGCCACCCTCAAGTGCCATCATCGTAGGCGCTCCCCACGATCCTCTAAAGTTTTCACCTCTACGGCAGGACATCGCGCCGCGCCCGTAGCTTCCACCAACAATAAAGGCGGCCTTCAAAACCGACGGAAAGACAACCACACAATCGGCCTTGTCGAGCAAGTCGTGGGGGACGTCGTCGGGAACATCGAGTATCTCTTTCAGCACCGTACCGCTGTTCGTCAAACGATCTTCATCTTTTTCCTGATCAGCTGCAGAAGCTGAAGAGGAAAGAATGGGCAGAACTACGAGTAACATACTCAGAAGATACGTTGTTGATTTCTTCATTGACTCTCCTCCTGGTGCAGTTAGCGAGCGATTCATAAGGTAAGCACTACCATTTGGCGTATGCACGCCGCGGGCAGGCGACGACCATTGCTTTGGATCTGAAGCTTCTCACGCATGGTAGCATCAGCGCGCAGGATTTTGATAGCGGCCGGTCGAGATGAGTATCGAAGGCCCGGAAGACCACCCCGATACCGCCCTCGCCGAGTTTTGTTTCAATCCGGTAGTGGCCCAGCGCCTGGCCGATCATAGGGTCCATCGGACCTCGTTCTCATGTTAGGGCCTCACTCATGAGCGAGTCAACGGCCCGGAGACAGCCCCAGCAGTTTCGGAATCTTGGCAGGGTTGTCGGTTGGGAGGAGTGGAGGGACGGCTATTTCGGATGGACCGGAGTTGAGTTGTAGACGATCCTATTTTCGAGCGCGGGAATTCTGGGGCTGAG
>Ga0182015_10002729_pt1 | contig 20742 bp, 15 predicted proteins | sample 712P3MmetaG_FD_120478 | JGI IMG/M metagenome (GOLD analysis project Ga0182015, IMG submission 120478) | Permafrost microbial communities from Stordalen Mire, Sweden - 712P3M metaG | ecosystem: Environmental > Terrestrial > Soil > Wetlands > Permafrost | place: Sweden: Stordalen | collected...
GCTGCAGGTCACCTGGTCGTCGCTGAACGCCTCGTTCAGCACCTTTCTCGCGTCGGGCGAGCGCTTTTCCCTGAGCGCATTCAACGCGTACCCGCATCTTGATGGCGATGGCTTGCTGACGTACCGATAGAAAGAATTACAAATATGGTTGCGCTTTGTGATCAAGCGGGAATGGTGAGGGCTGGCGAAGAACTCGACATCGCCCGTCTGGAGCCGTTTTTGCAAGAGCGCTTCGCCAGCACTGGCAAAGTGTCTGTCGAACAATTTCCCAGCGGCCACTCCAACCTCACCTACCTCGTCCGTCTTGGCAGCCGGGAACTCGTTCTGCGACGTCCGCCTTTCGGCAGCAAAGTCCGCTCCGCGCATGACATGGCGCGCGAGTATCGCGTGCTCTCGAAACTGCACGCGGCCTATCCCGTCGCCCCGCGCGCGCTCCTCTATTGTGACGATCTCTCGATTCTCGGCGCGCCGTTCTACCTGATGGAACAGATTCGCGGAATGATCCTGCGCCGCGATCCGCCCGCCGGTGTGCCTTTTCCGCCGGAGACCGCTCGGCGCTTGAGCGAAGCGTTCATCGACAATCTTGCGCGCTTGCACTCCCTCGACTACGCCGCCATCGGACTTTCTGATCTCGGGAAACCGCAAGGCTATCTCGAACGCCAGGTTACGGGCTGGATCGAGCGCTATCACAACTCAAAAACACACGACCTGCCGGAAGTCGAACGCATTTCCACTTGGCTCTCGGCGCGTCTGCCGGAGATTCTCGAGAAAGCGCACGAACCCGCGCTGATCCACAACGACTACAAATACGACAACGTTGTGCTCGATCCAACCGATGCCACCAAAATCGTCGGCGTTCTCGATTGGGAGATGTGCACCATCGGCGATCCGCTCAGCGACCTTGGAACAACTTTAGCCTACTGGGCCGATCCGCAAGATCCAGACGACTTCCAGGAAATTCGCAGCGCGCCCACCACGCTGCCCGGCACGCTGACGCGGCTGCAACTCATCGAGCGCTACGCCGCCGCCACCGGCCGCGATCCGCGCGACATGGTTTTTTATCTCACCTTCGCCCGCTTCAAAGTTGCCGTCATCATTCAGCAAATCTATTACCGCTACGCTCAGGGACTCACGCAAGACGAACGTTTCGCAACCCTGCCGGCAAAAATCCACACCTTGCTGCGCGCCTCATGGCGTAGCGCGGAGAGCGGAACCATATGACTGCGCACTCATTTCGCGTAGTACCGGATCAGCCACTCGGCAACGCAACAGGGTTTAGCCGACGGCGCACCGCTCGCATCCTGACTCTCAACTTGAATAAGAAAAACGGCATCGACAAACTCAACCGCTTCCTTAACCGAAAGCAAAGTAATCCGGCCGCGCACCGCAGACCCAGCGCGCAGCGCCGACGGAAAGCGAACCTTATTCAGCCCGTAGTTGACCGTCATCGCCAGTCCCGCGCGAACCTGAATCGCCTCCTTCAGAAAACGTGGCAGCAGCGAAAGCGTCAGGAACCCGTGCGCGATGCTGCCGCCGAATGGTGTTTCACGCCGCGCGCGCTCCGCATCCAGGTGAATCCACTGCCGGTCCTCGGTAGCGTCGGCAAATTTCTGGATGCGCTCCTGCGTGACCACGAACCAGTCCGTTGCCGGGAACTCGCGTCCCTCACACGATTTCAAGGAATTCAAATTTTCAATCTCAAAAGATGGCATAGGAGTTTGTCATGACGACATTAACAGACATCTCGCGCAAAACCACAAAGGGCGTCGCGTTCCTCATCGAAGACTCTACCCCCCACGACATTTTCACGCCTGAAGATCTAAGTGACGAACATCTCGCCGTCGGCCGCATGGTCGATGAATTCTGGGCCAACGAAGTCGAGCCCAATCTGCCCGCGATCCGCGAAAAAAAGCCGGGCGCTGCCATGGCGGTGCTGCGCAAGTCGGTCGACCTCGGCCTCACCGCCATGGCCATCCCCGAAGAATACGGAGGCATGGCCATGGATCTTCCCTCGCTGATGGTCACCGCCGAGCGCATGGGCCGCGACGGTTCTTACGGAGGTTGGCACTCCGCTCACACCGGTATCGGCACCTTGCCCATCGTCTACTTCGGCAACGAACAGCAGAAAAGAAAATATCTCCCGAAGCTGGCGAAAGTCGAACTGCTCGCTGCCTACGCGCTGACCGAACCTCTCGCCGGTTCTGACGCGCTTTCCGCCCGTACCCGCGCCGATCTCGCGCCCGATGGCAAGCACTACATCCTCAACGGCCAGAAAATGTGGATCACCAATGGCGGCGCTGCCGATCTCTTCACCGTGTTCGCAAAAGTCGGCGGAGAAAAGTTCACCGCATTTCTCGTCGAGCGCAACTTTCCCGGCGTGAGCAGCGGAGCCGAAGAACACAAAATGGGAATCACCGGCAGTTCGACCACTGCTGTCTATCTCGATAACGTTGCCGTGCCGGTCGAAAACGTCCTCGGAGAAATTGGCCGCGGCCACGTCATCGCCTTCAACATACTCAACATCGGCCGTCTCAAACTCGGCCCCGCGCTAGTCGGAGCTGCAAAAAACGTTCTGGCCATCAGTATCAAATACGCCAAGCAGCGCAAGGCATTCGGATCGACCATTTCTGAGTTCGGCGCAATCCAGCACAAACTCGCGGAAATGATGATTCGCATCTTCGTCACCGAATCGATGGCGTGGCGCGTGGTCGGACTGATCGAAAGTCAAATGCATGCAGCGGAATCGGCCAACAACCAGAACCAGGAACTGAAAGCCATCGAAGAGTTCGCCGCCGAGTGCTCTATGGTCAAGGTCTATGCCGCGGAGATGCTCGACTACGTCGTCGACGAAGGCGTCCAGATCCACGGCGGTTACGGATACCACCAGGACTACGCCGTCGAGCGCTACTATCGTGATGCACGCATCAACCGCCTGTTCGAAGGCACCAGTGAAATCAATCGTCTCGTGATCACCGGCATGCCGCTCAAACGCGCTGCCCGCGGACTTCTGCCGCTGTTCGAGGCCGCCCGCGAAGTCCTGCAACAACTCAATCAACCGCTCAAGTCAGCCGGCAACGCCGCCGACGCCGAAACGACTCTCGTCCACAACGCCAAACAAATCGCGCTCCTCACGCTCGCCGCAGCCCACCAGAAATTCGGCGCACAGCTCGAACAACAGCAGGAAATCGTCATGAACCTCTCCGACATCATCATGGAGGTCTTCGCCATGGAGTCGGCTCTGCTTCGCGCCCGCAAACTCGCCGCCGCCGGCGCTGGCCTCAACGCCGCGGACGCCTGCCCCGTCTACCTGCGAGACGCCATCGCCAAAGTCGAGCTCTCGTCCCGCACCATTCTGAGCGCCGTCCAAAGCGGTGACGACTTGCGCCGCTATCTTTCCCGCGTGCGCGAATATGCCAATCACGATCCCGTGAACGCCATCGCCCTCCGCCGTCAGATCGCCGTCCGTCTGTTGGCAAGCGAACGCTATACCGTCTGAGTCGCGCACAACATCGAAGGAGCCATCATGCCACTAACCAATCACAAGTTTCTCCTCGCCGCGCGCCCCGTCGGCATGCCCAAGCCCACCGACTGGACCTTCACTGAAGAGCCGCTCCCAGAGCCGAAAGACGGCGAATTCCTCGTCCAGATCCTCTACATCTCGCTCGATCCCGCCATGCGCATGTGGATCAACGAAGCCCGCTCCTACATCCCGCCGGTCGCCATCGGAGAAGTGATGCGCGCCCTCGCCCTCGGCGTCGTCACCGCATCGCGCAATCCCCACTTCGCCATCGGCGATCATGTTTCCGGAGCGTTCGGTGTTCAGGAATACGCGCTCAGCGACGGCCGCCGCGTCACCAAAGTCGATCCCAAACTCGCGCCGCTGCCAAAGTTTCTCAGCGTCTTCGGCATGACCGGCATGACCGCATATTTCGCTCTGCTCGATACTGGCCAGCCCCAGCCCGGAGAAACCGTCGTCATCTCCGCCGCTGCCGGAGCCGTCGGCGCGCTCGCCGGTCAGATCGCCAAAATCAAGAATTGCCGCGTCGTCGGCATCGCCGGCGGAGCAGAGAAGTGCCGCTACATCGTCCACGACCTCGGCTTCGACGCCGCCATCGATTACAAATCGGAAGATGTCAAGCAGTCCCTGCGCCAGCATTGTCCCGACGGAATCGACGTCTACTTCGATAACGTCGGCGGCACAATTCTTGAGGCCGCGCTCGCCAACATCCGCCTGCACGCCCGCATCGTGATCTGCGGAGCCATCTCGCAATACAACAACACCGGCCCCGCCACTGGCCCGCGCAACTACATGTCGCTGCTCACCAATCGCGCCACCATGAAAGGCATGTTGGTCATGGACTACGCCGACCGTTTCCCCCAGGCCGCCGCCGAAATGGCAACCTGGATTGCCGCGGGCAAGTTGAAGTCCCGCGAAGACATCGTCGAAGGTATCGCCACCTTCCCCGAAACTCTGCTCAAACTTTTCAAAAGCGAGAACACCGGCAAGCTGATGCTCAAGGTGAACTAAGCGCGACCCATACAGGACCCACTCCTATGTCCTTCGTCGAAAATCAAGGCGCAAAAATCTACTGGGACGAACAAGGCCCCGAACAAGGCCCCGCACAAAGTCCCGAGAAACGCCTCGCCCGCACCGACGCCCCGCCACTCCTGCTCATCATGGGTCTCGGCTATGCCTCCGCTCTGTGGCATCGCACCCGCCCCGTGCTGGCGCAGCATTTCCGTACTATCGCCTTCGACAATCGCGGCGTCGGATCAAGCAGCGTCCCGCCCGGCCCTTACTCCATCGCGACCATGGCCTCCGATGCCGCCGCCGTTCTCGACGCCGCCGGCATCGCCCGCGCCCACGTCTTCGGAATCTCCATGGGCGGCATGATCGCCCAGGAATTCGCCTTGCAATATCCCACCCGAACGCGCTCCCTGATTCTCGGATGCACCTCGTCCGGTGGTCCTTCGGCCGTGCGCGCCGAAAGTAGAGTCATCGACATCCTGTTCGCCCGCGGCATGACCCTCGCGCAAGCGCGCGAGGCCATCATCCCCTATATCTACGACGCCTCCACGCCGCGAGAAAGAATCGCCGAAGATACCGCCCTTCGCCAGTCCTGCCTGCCCACGCCCGAAGGCTACATGGCACAACTGCTGGGCATCCTCGCCTGGGAAGCCTACAGCCGCATCGCACAGATCACCGCGCCCACCCTCGTCCTCCACGGAAAATCCGATGCCCTCGTTCCTCCCGGCAACGGCCAACTCATCGCCGGGCGCATTCCCGGAGCAAAATTCGTCCTCCTCGATCGCGCCAGCCACCTGTTTCTCACCGATCAACCCGAGGCATCGCAGAAAGCAATCCTCGAATTTCTCTCGACAGACTCTTCCAGGGGAGCACCCGACTAGCCAACAGCAACTCCGCAGCGCTTCACCCGCCAGAAATCGCATCCAAATCGACATTCTCCACAAGCATAGAGCATCATCAAAACAATTCATTTGATGAATTCCGCGATCGCGGATACCCTCACGCCCATCATGCAAACGTTGCGCTCTGAAGCGGCCAGGAGCGTGGGGAGCGGTAGCTCGTTTCCATCGACTGATCTTCATTCGAATGATCCAAATAAAACTGGGCCAAACGCGCCTGACGGCTGATGCCCGAATGACGGTTGCTGGCTGCAAGTGATTTCGCGTAGGTCGGTCAAAACTGCGGTAGGGAAAGTCTGGGGTAGGAAAAATATGGATTTCGGACAACGTAGTCTGAATGAACGTGCGGTTATATGCAAAGTAGCCCGCAAAGCAGCCCGCAAACAAGCCCGCACCGGAGCTAGCTTCTTCAAGCGAGTCTTTAGTCAGCGAGTGTTTATTGTCGCCGCCATCCTCGCCTGCTTCCTCTGCGTCGCGCTCCCGTCTCACGCCCAGGGCGTCGGCTCCTCCGGAGAAATCACCGGAACGATCACCGACTCCTCCGGAGGCGTTCTGACTCACGCCAACGTCGAGATCGTTGATACCCAGACCGGTCTGCGGCGCACCGCCACCACCAACGCCAGCGGCCAGTTCCGCGTTACCGGACTCTCTCCCGCCACCTACGACGTCAGCGCCCAAATGACGGGCTTCGCCACCGGTATCCGCAAATCCGTCACCGTTGCCGTCGGCCAGACGGTCGTTTACGATTTCAAACTGACTTTGTCCAAGGTAGCGACGGTTGTCGAAGTGACCGGCGAACCTCCTGTCGTCGAAACTGAACGCGGAAGTCAGGCTGACCGCATCACCCAGCAGTACATCGCCGACCTGCCCGTTGACCGGCGCGACTATCTTACGTTCACCCTGCTCGCGCCCGGCGTCTCCGATTCCACCCGCCTCGCCGGCGATCAGGATTACCGAGTCAAGCAAACGCCGCAGAGTGGTCTCTCCTTTTATGGCAGCAACGGCCGCGGCAACAGCATCACCGTCGATGGCGGCGAAACTTCCGGCGACAGCGGCGGAGTGCGCCTCACCGTCAGCCAGGACGATGTCCAGGAATTCCAGATCAACCGCAGCAACTACGCCGCCGACCTCGGCTCCGCCACCGGAGCTTCCATCAACATCGTCACCAAGTCCGGCACCAACGACTTTCACGGCTCCCTCTACGGCTTCTTCCGCGATGATGCTCTCGACGCCGCCAGTCCCTTCTCCTTCAGCCAGGCCTTGCAACCCGGAGAGGTCTTCAATCCCGCCGATCCCGATACCTTCGGTTCGCCGATCAAAGACACTCTCACTCGCCAGCAATTCGGCGGCACCATTGGCTTCCCCATTTACAAAGACAAAACATTTCTCTTTGCCGATTTCGAGGGCCTTCGCCAGAACGCGCAGAATGCCGTCCCGTTGCTCACCGATACCGATATTTTTCGCCCCACGACAGCGCAAAATGCCATCATCGCCAATCTGGCTACCTCCGCAAACCCCGTCACCTGTTTCCCCGGAGTCACTCTTCCCGCGGCCGAATGCGCCTTCGCCCTCCAGAGCGTTCTCACTATCAATCCGGCTCCCGGTTCCAACCCCTTCATCTCGCCCGGTCAAGCCGCTTTGAATGCCTTCCTGGTCAATCAATTTGAAACCCAGGGCGGAGTCTTTCCCTATACCACGCGCGAATATCTTGCTTCGACTCGCCTCGACCACCGCTTCAACTCCAACAACGAGGTCTCTCTCTCCTACCGCTACGGACACGACCTCGAGGAGTCGCCCGACGTCCAGTCTCTGACTGCTCTGTCCGCTGGAAGCTCAACTCACACCTACGACAATAACTTTCAGGCCGCCTGGTATCACCAGTTGAGTGCGACCGCGCAAAACGAAGCTCGCGTGCAATGGGATTACGACAGCTTCAACGTCATCCCCAACGAGCCCGGGCAAGCCGGAATCCAGATTCCCGGCTTCATCAATAACCTCGGAACGAATATCTTTCTGCCCAATATCACCATCCTGCGCCGCTACGAATTCGCCGATAATTTCACCTTGATCCGCGGCTCTCACACCTTCAAGTTCGGAGCTTACGAACTGCTCCGTGGCAATCACACCGAATCGCATACTTTCTTCCCCGGCCGCTTCGTCTTCGGCTCGCTGCCCGGCTTCCTGATCAGTCCGTGCCTCGCCCCTACTCCCGAGGGCACCGATCCTTGCGCCGGATTTACCACCCCCACGGGGACCACTGTCAACCCGCTGCAATCCGCCTCATTCGGACTCCCTCAGGTTTACCAGCAGGGTTTCGGAAACCCAGTCTACGGCAATTACAATCGCCCTCTCACTGCGTTCTACGCGCAGGATTCCTGGAAGATGGCGCAGAACTTCACCGTCAACTACGGCCTTCGCTATGAGCTCGACACCCAGTTCGCCCCACTCACCACCTACAAAAAAGATTTTGCTCCGCGGCTTTCTTTTGCCTGGGATCCCTTCAAAGACCACAAGACCGTCATTCGCGGCGGCTACGGAATTTTCTATGGTCCAGTCGACGCGCAAATCCCCGACGTTGACCTGAGCCTCGGAGTCCTCAACAAGAATAAAACCACGGTCGAGAGCGGTCCGCCATCTGGCCAGGTCAACAATCTCGTCTCCACCTGCGGTATCTCCCAGTTCGGCATACCCATCTATCCCGGTACCGGAGCCAGTCCTTGCAATCGTGAAATTTCCATCTACGTCGATCCCATCGCCGGAGTCCCTGCCTTAGGTTTGGCGGGCGCTCCCACCGTGTTCCAGACGCTCTTCGCCCAGGGAGCGATCACCTGCACCACTCCAGCCGCGGGAAGCTCCGCCTGCATCACGCCCGCTTCCGTCGCTCCGTTTGGCATCAACGTTACAAACAGTGGCCCGATCGGCCCGCTGCAAGTGGTTTTCGTAAATCAACCGAACTTTCGTCCGCCCGTCGCGCAGCAGGCTTCCTTTAGCATCGAACGCCAGGTAGGAAGCGGCTTCTCGATTTCTCTCAGCGGCATCTACACCCACACCCAGCACATCCCTGTCGCCATCGATACCAACCTGCTTCCGGCGCCTTACAGCACCGTGACCCTTGCCAACGGCCAGCAGGTCTCCTATCGCAACTGGAATACCACCGCTGCCGGCGCCGATCCCCTTGGGGGCACCGAGCCCGGCGGCTTGCCCTGCGACAACCCCGCCATTCAATGCTTTGTCAATCAGCTGGTCGTGCAGAACAACCAGTACAGCTCCGCGGCCTATGCTCTCTACGAAGGCGGCATCGTCGAAGTCAAGAAGCGCTTCAACGACCGCTTCACCTTGTTCGGAAACTATACCTTCAGCAAAGGCTTTGACACCTCCACCGATTACAACACCGACTACGGACCGCAGGATCCAACCAACTTGAATTTAGACCGCAGCCTCTCCGAGTTCGATCAACGCCACAAGCTGGTCATTGCCGGCGTGCTCGACAGCCCGTGGAGACAGAGCATCCTGTCAGGCTTCCAACTCGCTCCCATCTTCTCCGCTCACAGCGGACATCCCTTCAACCTCCTCGCCGGCGGAGAAGTCAACGGAGACAACCACACCACCAACGAGCGTCCCATCGGAGCCCCGCGCGATACGGGCATCGGCCCCGACTACATCGACTTCGACACCCGCCTAACCTGGCACCACAAGCTCGGCGAGCGCTCGAACATCGCCTTCACCGCTGAGGGATTCAACCTGGCCAACCGGACTAACTTTGCCAGCGTGAACAACGAGGTCGGTCCCCTCTACGGATTCATCCCAGGGTTTACCACCTTCAACGTCCGGGGCATTCGTCCCGGCACCACGCTGGCGGACGGCACCCAGGTCACCTCCAGCACGCCGCTGGGTTTCACCTCCGCGTTCCCCAAGCGACAGATTCAGCTCGGCTTGCGCTTTAGCTTCTAGCTGGAGCGCCAGCCCGCGTCCTTCGGCGGATATTTGGCTAACGGACCCTCAAGAGCCAAGCCGTAACTCACGGCAGCCGCAGGAGATACCCAAAGGTACGTACATATCCGCATGCACAAAATAGGCTGCATAGTGTTCCACGTGGAACACATCTCACTTTTGCAAGTCGTCTCAGGCGGTATGGTCGCACCGGGGTCGGTATTTCCTGAGCTCCAGCTTGGCGATCAGGGCGCGGTGGACCTCGTCGGGGCCGTCGGCGATCCTCAGGGTGCGGATGGCGGTGAACAGGGCGGCCAGGGGTAGGTCGTCGGAGACGCCGGCGCCTCCGTGGATTTGAATGGCCTGGTCGATGATCTCCAGCGCGATGTTGGGGACGGCGATCTTGATCTGCGAGATCTCGCTGCGCGCGGCCTTGGTGCCAACCTCGTCGAGCATCCACGCCGCCTTCAGGATGTGAAGGCGGGCCTGCTCGAGCTTGATGCGGGCGTTGGCGATGACGTCGGCGTTCGCTCCGAGGTCGGCGAGCGGTTTGCCGAAGGCCACGCGCTTCAGCGAGCGGCGGCAGAGAAGTTCGAGCGCGAGCTCGGCCGCGCCGAGCGTCCTCATGCAGTGATGGATGCGGCCGGGGCCGAGACGTCCCTGGGCAATTTCAAAACCGCGGCCGGGTCCGGCGACGATGTGGTCGACGGGCAAGCGAACGTTGGTGAAGCTGACTTCACCGTGACCGAAGGGCGCGTCGTAGGACCCGAACACCGGCACCATGCGCTCGATCTTCACTCCCGCGGTTGCGAGCGGGACCAGGACCATGGAGTGGCGCTGATACTTGCTGGCCGCGGGATTGGTGACACCCATAAAGATGAGCAGGCGGCAGTGGGGATGGCCGAGGCCGGAGCTCCACCACTTACGGCCGTTGAGGACGACGTGCTCACCCTGAATGAGCGCGGTCGCCTGGACGTTGGTGGCATCGGAAGAAGCGACGTCGGGCTCGGTCATGCAGAAGGAGGAACGAATTTCTCCGGCGAGCAGCGGCTTGAGCCAGCGTTCTTTTTGCGCGGGCGAACCGTACTTCACCAGGACTTCCATGTTGCCGGTGTCGGGCGCGTTGCAGTTGAAAACCTCGGGAGCGATGGAAGAGCGTCCCATGATTTCCGCGAGCGGCGCGTACTCGACGTTGGTGAGGCCTGCGCCGCAGCTGTTATCTTTATGGTTATTATCTTCAGAACTATCGTTCGAACCGGGGAGAAACAGATTCCAGAGGCCGGCGGCTTTCGCTTTCGACTTCAGCGATTCCATGATGGCGGGCTGTTTCCAACGGAGCCAGTCGGAGTGGACGGGGACTTCGGCGAAGTAGGCGGACTCGGCGGGCAGGACGTGCTGCTGCATGAACGCCTGAAGGCGCTGGACGTAGCTCTGGGCTTTGGGCGACGGAGAAAAATCCATTTAGCAGGCACTCAGCTCGCAGGCAGTCTAATTAAGGCAGACCCAGCCTAGCGAGTCCGGCAGAATTCTCCTAATGAATTCTACGAATGCTGTAATATAGGCAGCGTGCATTTAAGCCAGGTCGACCTGAACCTGTTTGTGGTGCTCGAAGCGATCTATCGCGAGGGCAATATCACCCGCGCCGGGGTGCAGCTGAACCTGACGCAACCGGCGATCAGCCACGCGCTGAAGCGGCTGCGCGACCTGCTGCAGGACCCGCTGTTTGTGCGCCAGGGAGCGCACATGGTGCCGACTCCGTTCACGCGAAACATTATTGAGGAGGTGCGGCAGGCGCTGCAGATTCTGGAAGTGAACCTGAGCCAGAGCCGCAATTTCGATCCAAAGAATACGCGGCGCAACTTTCATCTGGCGTTGTGGGAATATGCCGAGGCGCTGCTGCTTCCGCCGCTGCTGCAGCGGCTCACGGATGCGGCTCCGGGAATGTCGATTACGACGTCAAGGGTGCGGCGCAGAGACCTGGAGACGGAACTGGCGAGCGGGTCGGTCGATCTAGCAATCGAAATTCCGATGACGGTGAGCGACCGCATACGGCATAAGTGGCTGCTGCATGAGCAATTCGTGGTGATGGCGCGGCAGGGGCATCCGGCGATCAAGAACAAACTCGATCTGGAAACTTATGTGGCGCAGCGGCATGTGCATATTTCGTCGCGGCGGCATGGGCCGAGTCTGGTGGATATTGAACTCAGCCGCAGGGGATTGCGGCGGAACGTAGTGCTACGGAGCCAGCACAATCTGACGGGATGCCTGGTGGTGAGCCAGACGGACATGCTGCTGACTTTGCCGGAGCGTCATGCGAAGCTGCTAAATGCGAGTTTAATGAATGGTGGCCCTAGGAAAGGCGCGAACGGTGCCCAGAAAAACGAAACCCGGATGAATCAGGTATATCCGTTTCCGCTGGCGATTCCGCGCCTGGAGGCGCATTTGTACTGGCATGAGAGCGTGGAGAACGATCCAGCAAATCGCTGGCTGCGAAAGGAGATTGAGGACGTGTTGACGGCGGGAGAGCGCGAGACGGCGAGTGAGGGCGGTGGGCGCGCGCGGGTACGCGGCGCGAAGAAGCGTGGCAAGGCCAGCTAATAGCCCGGCTCTGCAAGCGGTCTGACAAAGCGGTAGTGACAAGGTTTGATTTTCACGGAATCATTTGATGAGCTTTACGCGACGCATATCAGCCTCTGTCCAGCCGATCTCATTGAGAAGAGCCGTTAGGAGTTTGGGGCCGTAGGTTTTTCGGGGATGGTAGTGGATCACAACGCGCCGGTTAGGAGTGCCGGTCTTTATGTAAGCGATGGTTGCATCGGCGCTGGCTGGGTCTTGCCTGTACCCATCCCGCTTAAGCGCGGCGATGATTTCATCGGCAGTAGTAGCTTTTAGCTGCTGCCAGACATGCTTAGGGAAGGCCATTGAAGTTCAAGGTAGCGTAAAAAAGCCCCCGGAGGAACCACTTGGACTTGCTCCTCCTCGACACTGCAATCCGGGCCCACAGGCAATGGCTCCCCGTGACTCACAAGAGAATTGACGTAAACGCCAATAGCCTGCGCCGCATTCCGCAGGGCTTCCTTCTCGTTCGCACCATCCACATGCAGTCCCTTGAATGCAGGGCAATAGGCGTGGAAAGAATCACCATCCGGTTCAATGACAACGGTGATCTGAAGACGCAACTGCCGCCTGGTAGCGGCAGGGGCTTTGCGGGTAGCGTGTCTGGATGATTTAGTGCTCACGTGCGTTCTAGGATGCTCTCTCTGGGTTGTCGGCTGCCAGCTAATTATGAGCGAAGAATGGAAACGGAAGTCTACACCACTTTGGTTACCTGTAAAGCCAAATTATCACGAGTAGGCCATTTCGTGCTCGAGCATATTTACATCATGCCACGGGCGGACGGCCAAGTACCACGGTCACAGAATCGAAACCTTGCCACTACCGACAAATCGGTGGCGCGCGATGGATGGGGACACTAGAGGAGCCGTTCGCAGAAACATTTTGCCTCTTCCTGGATTTATCTCCGCCTCAGCTTCTTCTACAATCCTTTGATCAAGTGAAGCCCTGGCAGGAGCCGTCATGTCTACCCAATTAACTCCTTTGTCCGCGGATCCTCGTGGTGAAACTTTTCCCGTTCTCACGCCGGAACAGATCAACCGCATTCGGCCTTTGAGCATAGTGCGCAAGGTGAAGGCGGGAGAAATCATTTTTGAGCCGGGCGCCCTCGACATGCCGTGCTTTGTGCTGCTCTCGGGCAGTCTGGATATCATCCAACCGGAGATGCATGGCGAGCGCCTGGTGGTGAGCTACGAGGCAGGAGGGTTCACGGGAGAAATCAGCCTGATCTCCGGCCGGCGCGGGTTTATGCGAGCGCGGGTCACGGCGGATGGCGAATTTCTGGAAATGAACCGCGCCCAGCTGGGAACCCTGGTAGCGCGCGATGCGGAGCTGAGTGAAATTTTCATGCGCGCCTTCATTCTGCGCCGCGTGATGCTGATCAACCGGGGCCAGGGCAACGTGGTTCTGCTGGGATCGCTGCACTCGGCCAAGACACTGCGTCTGCGCGAGTTTCTTACTCGCAATGGGCTTCCGTTTGCGTTCGTCGACCTGGATACCGACAGCAGTGCTCAGGAGATGCTCGATCACTTTCAGGTGACCATAGAAGAAATTCCTGTCGTGATCTGCAACAACCGCAACGTGCTCCGCAGTCCGTCGATTCAAGAGTTGGCGAATTGCCTCGGGCTTAACGCGCACATCACGGCATCGGAGGAGCGGGACCTGGTGATCGTTGGCGCCGGTCCCTCGGGCCTGGCCGCGGCGGTTTACGGCGCATCGGAGGGGCTGGATGTGCTGGTGGTCGAGGCGGAATCTCCCGGCGGGCAGGCGGGCTCGAGTTCCAAGATCGAGAACTATCTTGGCTTTCCCATGGGAATTTCAGGACTGGAATTGGCGGGACGGGCGGCAACGCAGGCGCAAAAGTTCGGGGCCAAAATCCTGATCGCCGAGAGCGTAACGAAACTCAATTGCAAGCGCAGTCCCTACGAGTTAACCATGGCGGATGGCCAGGTTATTCGGGCGCGCACGGTCGTCATTGCCAGCGGAGCGCAATACAAAAAACCAGACCTTGAGAATCTGGCCAAGTTTGAAGGTCAGGGTGTCTATTATGGAGCCACGCACATGGAGGCGCAATTGTGCGAAAAGCAGAATGCCATTGTCGTGGGAGGGGGAAATTCCGCGGGTCAGGCGGCGGTGTACCTGTCGCAGACGGCGAGCAAAGTCCATATTCTGATCCGGTCCGGTCAATTGTCGGACACGATGTCTCGCTATCTTATCCAGCGCATTGAAGAGAACCCGGCAATCGAATTGCATTACCACACCGAGATCGTCGCGCTCGATGGCGACACGCAACTGGAACGCGTGACGTGGCGGGACAAAAATACCGGCGAGACTTCAACCCACGACATCGGCTACGTGTTCATCATGGCCGGAGCTTCTCCTCGAACCGAGTGGCTGGAAGGCTGCGTGGCGATGGATAGCAAGGGATTCATTCTTACCGGGCGCGATCTGGACCCGGTGCTACAGGAGTTCCATTGGCCGCTTGAGCGCGCGCCGCTCATGCTCGAGACGAGCCAGCCGGGAGTGTTTGCGGTGGGCGATGTTCGCGCGAATAATGTGAAGCGCGTTGCCTCGGCGGTAGGCGAAGGCTCGATCGCGATTTCGCTGGTGCACCGGGTATTGGCGGGACTCTGAGATGCGGTGTCGCGATGGGCTTGGCAGTGGCTGAGTTGTGAAAACCCTCCCGGTGTCATTCCATTTCAAACGCGAGCCATTGAAGTCCTCCGCTGCGCTCGATCTGCAACACGACGGGATCGTGCGGCTTGACCTGATTCAGCGCGGTGCGGAGAGAAGCGATGGAGTCGATCGGCGCCTGATTGACGCTGTGGATGACGTCTCCAGTTTGCAGGCCGGTGGAGGCGCTGAGGAAAGTGGCAACGCGCGCCACGACCACCACGCCGGAAGGACTTCGCAGGGGGCCGACAATGGAGCGTAATTTATCGTCGAGGGTGAGGGCGAGGATTCCGAGGCGGGAGATCAGGTTGTCGCGGGGATTGGCGAGATCGGGAAGCGCGTCCATCTGATCTTTCATCTCGAGTGCGGCGATGTAGAGCGTTTTGCGCTCGGTGCCACGGAGAATGTCGAGCTTGAGCGATTCATCCAGGCGGTGCAGGTAAAGAGCGGCGGTGAATGCGGGGAGCGTGCCGATGGGGCGGTCATCGGCGTGCAAGACGATGTCGCCGACCTTGAGGCCGCCAGCGTCGGCGGGACCATCGGGAGTTACGTCATCGATGATGACGCCCCAGTTTTGCGCGAGACCCAATCCGCGGGCGAGACTCTCGGTGATGGTTTGCGCGCCAGCTTTGACTTCGATGCGATGCACGTGTCCGTACTTGCGCAGACTCTGATAGACGAAACTGACGACGCGCGCGGGAATGGCAAAGCCGAGGCCTTCGCTTCCGCCGGCGGCAGAGAAAATGAAAGTGTTGATGCCGATGACATAGCCTTCGCTATCGACGAGCGGGCCGCCGCTGTTGCCGGGATTGATGGGAGCATCGGTTTGAATGTAGACGAGCGGACGGTTGGGGTCGGCTTGCCGCGCGACGGAACTGACCACGCCCATGGTAACGGAGTTCTCCAGGCCCTCGGGACTGCCCATGGCGAAGACCAGTTCGCCTTGATGCACGGGCCGGTGCGCGCCGAGCGTAAGTGTGGGCAAGTTCGTGGCGTCGATTTTTAGAAGAGCCAGGTCAGTTTCTTTATGCAGGCCGATGAGGCGCGCTTCCACGATCCGCTGTTTGCCCACGGGCGCGATCAGCTCGGGGTGATCAATCTGGGCCAGTGGCAGCGCCACGTGAATGTGTTGCGCGCCCTCGACCACGTGAGCATTGGTCATAATGTAACCGTCGGGATCGACGATGACTCCGGAGCCGATGACATTTTCGCGGGTGACGAGCGCGGTCTGGCCGCGGTCGCTTGCTTCCTGAGTGCCGAAGCTGGACACGAGAATCTGAACGACTGCGGGGGAAATGCGAGCGGTCAGCTGCTCGACGGCAGAATTCAATTGCTGCAGGACGGCGGGCGGTTCCGCGGGGTGGGTTCCGGCGGCTTTGGCTTTTTCGGCGTCGGGCTTCGCGACGTCGGTATTGGCCTTGGCGTTGGCGGGGGAAGTCGTTACTGTTTGTTGGCCGGCGCACAGGGCCGCGAACGAGACGCAACAGGCAACTGCGATGAGCCGCATCGTGCGGAATCGGGCATTTGCGTTGGCGGGTGAAATGCGCGCTCGGAAACTACAGGTCGGGAAGGGCATGGTCGAGATCCTCGGGAGATATTAGTGCATCAGCATTCGATGGCATCAATACTCAGATGACGATTATGCCGGAACGGACGCGTTTTGGCGGGAAATCAGGGAGCGGCGTCCTGCGGCAAACGGGAACGACTTGCAGCTACTGAATTGAATTGCCATACGTGGGCACATTTTGCTGAACCATGAAGAGCAGAGTCTGGCCGCGCGAAGACCAGTCGCTTTGCGCATACTTGGAAATCAACTCTTGCGCGATGGCGATGGACTGGTTTCTGGACTGCTCGGACTTTTTAGCCTGGTCTTCTGTTTTGTAAATCTCGATGAGTGCGGCTTTGCGAGAAGCGGCGTTATAGAGCGCCTCGGGAGCGGCGGGAGAATCGGGACGGTCTTTGGCATATTTCTCGTAGATGTCCGCTTCTTTCTCGGGGCATTTCGAGGAGCCCTGCCAGTCTCCGCAGAGCTTGTTGTCGATCAGGTGAAAAGCGGCGAGCTGCGCCCACTTTGAGTCGGGAAATTTCTTCATGACGAGTTTCATCGACTCCTCGGTGATGCCTTCGCGCATGTAGGCTTCTTTCTCGCGCGCGGAGGGACGGGATTGCATGTCGGACTTCTCGATCTGCCAGCGAATGTCGGCGGAGCGATAGAGACCCTCGGCGGCGAGGGGAGCGGTGGGGAAAATATCGTAGACGCGGCGATAAAGACGCAAAGCGTCCTGAGCGGCGCCGCGGCGGCCATGGCGGCGGGTGGCTTCGTCCTCGGAATCGACGGCAGCGCCGAAGAGGATTCGGTCACCGTTCGGAGTCGACGCCCAGACGGCGCCGAGATCGAGCACCCAGCCGGTGATGGTCTTGGTTTCGTCTTCCTCCTCGGTAATGAATGCGGGATCGCGGTTGGGCGAGCCGAGCAGGGCTTCAACGTGGAGCCAGTCGTGGCTCTTATCGAGAAGAATGAGTTCGCGTCCGCGTTCGACCTGGGCGAGCTTGCTGGATGTGGGGTCGGGAGATAAATAAAGAATGGCTTCGCGCACCAGGGTGCCGCGATCGGCGGCGAGCAGCAGGGAGTTTCCCAGCACCAGCAGGATGGTCAGTGACAACAGTTTCACGATTGGTTTCACGGTAGGATTGCTCTCCGGTTTGAGGTTAGCACTTATTTTAGGATGCGTGTTTTAGGATGCGGGGAACGGTGTGCGAGGTATGCAGGATGGTGAAGGGGCGGTATTATGCTCCTGCGAAACAGGTGTGCGGCGAGTATCTCGTGAACGTGTGCCTCGCGAACGTGTGAGCGATCTCTATGAATGGCAACTACAGACAGCGGCGGCCGGAAGAGATGTCGATGGTTCGCGCAGGGGGTCGCTCGTGATGTCCAGCGGCAACGGGCAGCAGATTACGATTCGCGACCTCAAGAGCATCGAGGACCTCAGACAGATGAAAGTGGTAGAGAAGCAGGTCTGGGGCATGTCCGATGATGATGCGCTGCCGCTCACGCTGGCCATCGCGCTGAAATCGGCAGGGAACTTCTTTATCGGCGCCTTTGTCGGAAGCAAAGATTTTGACAGGGACAAAGATAAGGACAAAGAAAAGCTAGTCGGCTTCGCCCTCGGATTTCTTGGGCGCGAGCACGGGCGGATGACGATCCACTCGCACATGCTGGCCGTGCTCGACGAGTATCGCCATCTCGATCTGGGCGCGCGGCTGAAGTGGGCGCAGCGGGAGCGCGCCATGGCCATGGGCATTCATGAAATCACCTGGACGTTCGATCCGTTGCACAGCCGCAACGCGCATTTCAATTTTTCCAAGCTGGGAGTAGTTTCCGACACTTATAAGATAGATTTTTATGGGCCGGAGACGACCAGCGTGCTGCATCGCAATGGGACGGATCGGCTGTGGGTGCGCTGGGTGCTGAATTCACGGCGGGTGCGGGACCGGCTGGCGGGAAAAAATGAACGCACGGAGACGCTCGATGCCCTGAGGCTGCTGGCTCCACTGGTGCGCTTCGAGCCGAGTGGCAAACCGGGACTCGCTGATCTGGGGGAATCACTGCGACGGCAGCGTGTCAGCATTGAGATTCCGGGCTCCATTCTGGAGGTTGAAAAGACTGACGCGGGATTGGCTCGGGAGTGGCGCGACGCGACGCGGTGGGCGTTTTTCTGGGCCACTAAGGCGGGATTTTTCGTCTCCGAATTTTGCCGCTCGATTCGGGGACAGCAGGGGCCGGGAGCGTATTTGCTGCAGAGTGGAGAAGTGGGAGATCTGATTCCTGAAGTGCAGAAGAAGTACTTGGCTTAGTTATTGCGCTTCCGTTGTTCGCAGCAAAAGGCTAGAAGCTGGAGGCCGATTTGCTGGCCGACTCCACGGAACCGCGTTGCTCGCGCATATGCTCCATGAAAGTCTCGACCGGCATTCCGAATTTGCGGCGGAACAGCTCGACCAGAGCATCTTCGGTCCCGGAGGTCTTTGCCGCGGAGGCATGAAACGCATCCATGCTGTCGTCGGGAGACGACACTTCCAGACCGTCAGGTTCGACGTGGACTTCGGGAGATTTATCGGCATTGTCACGCAGCGTGCTGATCATGCGTTCTGCGTGCTCGCGCTGCTCGGTCGTGCTCTGGAAGAACTCGACACCCATTCCGAATTCAGAGTGCGCGACCAGCACGATGCCGGTGGCGCGGACTTCAAAGGCGGTCGCTTTGATGGCAAGCGTAACGCGCGTCCCTCTGGGGAATGGTGAGCTGGTGGTGAGATAACAACCGCCCAGGCTGAGATCGGTGAGCCGGCAGTTGACTGGAGGATCGTCTGGTTCGGGCTCGGGAAGCTGTTTATCGAGCCAAAGGCGAAGAGTTTTACGCTGCTCGTCAGTGGCGTCTTTGAAGCGGACTCCAGCCTGCTGGCTGTTGCCTTCCCAGGCCAACTCTCCGTAGATTTCGAGGGTCTCCTTGGAGTCGGGCAGTTGCAGCGAGAAGCGCAACGGGCTTTCTTTCGCGACGCGACCGGAAAACTGGATTGCCATGCCCCCTTCGCAAACGTCAAGGGTGGTCGCGTTGTATCGGCCCGAACCATAGCACTCGACCGGAATCTGCACCGGCACGCGCATCTGCAAGCGGCGTTCGCGCTTCATCAGGGCGCGGACCGCGCGAAAGCTGGCTTTGGCACGCTCGACCGCAAAGGGTTTGTGGAGAACGAAATGGGCACCCATTTCAAACCCGCCCTTGAGGCCGAGGGTGGACTCCACTAATGCAATGGTCAGGGCGCGCTTGTTTACAGGCGCCGCTTTCGCCGCGCTCATTACGTTGGCGGCGTCATCCGCGTTGGCGCCATCGACGATGATGGCTTCGAAACGCTGGCGCGTAATGCGGCGGACGGCCTCGTCCGCGGCCTGGCAGTGCTCGACCTCGATTTCCAGATCGCTGAGCACCCGGCGCAGGATGCGCACCGTTCTTTCGTCGGAACTCAAGAGTAGAGACTTCAGATTCATGGTTTACTTGACACTACTTTAGCTTGAGACGTCGGCTGGCAAGGTCAGCTCTCAACGTCTAAAATCGCAAATCACACTTCAACCCGGTCTGGACGTCGGTCCGGGGCAGAGCGCGGGCAGAGCGAAAGATCGTCGAGGGTCCCGTTCGAACGCTCCTAGTTGAACTCTAAGTGCGCCCGACCACGGGGTCAACGCCACCTTCGGGCGATGCGGTTACCGGGGTCACGCGCGGATCCGACTCGTGGAACCGGCCCGGAGATCCGACCAAAAACTAGAGACGACCGAGGCTGTTCTTAGTCTTATCGGCGAATCTGCGTGTGTCACTTGAATACCCCATGCCAAACGAAGGATTCCGGGGGGGTGCCCTGCCCCGGTCGACTACAAGTGGCTGTGTGCAAAGGGGATATACCAAGTGGGTGCACCGGGCCCAACTTTCCTATTGACTTTCACATAAAACCCCATTATTATCAATAGCTTCCATGAGAGCCGAGGGGCGCTGGAACCTACAGTATCGGAATCTTTTTGCCGATGAATCCCTTGGACTCTGCTTGGAATCAAAGTAGATGTGGCTTTATAAAAGTCCTTATTTCACAAGAGGGTAGGTTCTTTCATGGCAAAACGACGCGGAAACCCGAACTGGGGCAAGCCCGAACCGATCGGTCCGGTGGTGCCGACGGTGACCGAATTCGAACAGGTTGTGCACGAGTACAAGCTCTCTCCGGACCAGTATTTACGGTCGACGCGGCTGCGCGAATGGGCGCGGCGCAACAAGAATTCGAAGTACATCCCCGAGCCCTTGCTCGAGGCGTGGGGTTTTGAAATCGAATCCACCCTGTAAGATCGGGAGCCGGATTGGCTGGAGGGTCGCCCTTGGGCGGCCCTTTCTTATTGCTACAAAGCGGATCGCCTTGGTAGAAAGCGGACCGCATTTCACAGCTAACCAGAGTGCTTACAGGCAGTATGCTTACGAACATGAAATTCGGCGGCTCCGACCTGGTTGGACTGATCGTGGCGGTCAGCTTTGCGGCCGGACTTAACGTCTATGCCACCGTGGCCAC
>Ga0182015_10002730_pt1 | contig 20733 bp, 14 predicted proteins | sample 712P3MmetaG_FD_120478 | JGI IMG/M metagenome (GOLD analysis project Ga0182015, IMG submission 120478) | Permafrost microbial communities from Stordalen Mire, Sweden - 712P3M metaG | ecosystem: Environmental > Terrestrial > Soil > Wetlands > Permafrost | place: Sweden: Stordalen | collected...
ATTGTTGAGATTGACGAGACTGCGCAGAAAGAGTCCCGCTCCGACCATCAGAACCAACGAGAGAGATACCTGGGAGACGATAAGTGCCCTGGCAAGCAGATTCCTCCCCTGTGTGTCCTGCGGACTGCGACCGGTCTTCAATGTGTTCGTAAGTTCAAGTCGGGTAGCGCGAAAAGCAGGGATGGTTCCAAAGAGGATGGCAGTCGCGACGGTCACGGCAAAAGTGAATGCGAGTAACCTGAGATCGATCGAGACGTTGAGTGGGATAGTTTCAAGACCGCCCGAAATCATGCGCAAGAGCAGACGGTTTGCAGCCGATGCGAACAGAACACCGAGTGCTCCGCCGAAAAGGGCCAGAATGAGGCTCTCTGTAAGCAACTGGCGGATAAGGCGCGCCCTTCGAGCGCCCAAGGCCTGGCGGACTGCGAGTTCACGGGCGCGCGCGTTCGAGCGGGCAAGGAGCAGATTGGCAATGTTGGCACAGGCGATGAGCAAAACAAGAGCTACTACGGCCATCAGAATTTGGAGCGGTTCTGAAAACCGGCGGCGAAGCGAGGAAAGGCCTGTGGCCATCGGTGTCAACGGGACTTGAGTCTTGTCCAATTTTCGCCGATTTTCTTGACTGAGTTCAGTGTCGGGGAATCCGAGCAGGATCTGCCGGAAGAGCAGATTCACATTCGATGTGGCCTGGGCGATTGAGACTCCAGGCTTGAGACGGGCCAGAATCAAGAGGGATTCCGAGAAGTTGTCTTTATATCCGCCAAAGTTGGGAGGGACCTCTTTGATCATGGAGAGCGGTACCCACATGTCGGGGCTTCACCGACTTTCGTCCCGAAGAATTCAGGCGGCGCAACGCCGACGATGTTGTAGGTCATGGCGCCGAGTTTGAGCTCCCGATTCAGGACGTTGGGATCTCGGGCAAGACTGCGTTTCCACCAAGCGTAGCTAATGACTGCTACAGGATGATCGCCTTCCGAGTTGTCGTCGGTATCATTCAAGGTCCGGCCCTTAAATGCTCTGACGCCGAGGGTGGTGAAGTACGTGGCGGAGACGAGTTGCACATTCATTGGTTCTGAATCGGTTCTACCTTCGACGAAACCGTGGACGGCGTTGGTCATGCTGCAGAATGCGGCGGTGTCGGAGAAGACCTGATTCTTTTCCTGCATTTGGCGGTAGAAGGGGTAGGAGTAAAGATCGGTTCTGGCGAAGTCGTCGGTCTTGCCGGAGGCTTTTCCTTTCCCGAGCAAGACGAGCTGAGCGGGATCCTTTACAGGCAAAGAGCGCAGCATAACGGCGTCGAGAAGGCTGAAGATCGAGGTATTGGCTCCAATGCCTAAGGCGAGCGAGAGCAGGGCAACAATGGTGAGTCCCTTGCTGCGCAAGAGAGCGCGAGCGCCATAGGCTGCGTCCTGAAAGAAGCTTTCCAGACCTTCGAATCCCCAGCTCATCATGCTCTTCTCCTTGATTCGTGTGACGTTGCCGAACCTACGGTGCGCGGCTTGCCTTGCTGCTAAGGGCAGCAGACCAGACTCGATCTGCTGCTGACGGCGTAGCTCCAGATGAAGACGCATTTCTTCTTCGAGGTCGAGATCCAGCTGGCGGCGGTGAAAAAGCATGCGGAGGCGGCGGATCAGTTCTCCAATCGGTCCAGAGAGATGGCTCATGCTTTACCTCCTTTACGTGGAGTCCCCAATAATCAGGCTGCCTGAATCACGCGCGTGATCGCTCCCATGACGCGCTCAAACTGGGAGATTTCCGTGTGGAGCTGTTTCTTGCCGCCCGCGGTAAGGGTGTAGTAGCGGGCGCGACGATTGCCGGCGGTCACTCCCCACTCAGCGGTGACCCAGCCTTTGATAAGCATGCGCTGAAGGGCTGGGTAGAGCGAGCCTTCTTCAACCTGGAGGATGTCCTCTGAGTGCTGCTCGATCGATTCAGCAATTTCGTAGCCGTGGAGTTTGCCACGCACCGACAGGGTCTTGAGGATCAGGAGGTATAGGGTTCCGGGTGGGATTTCGTCGCGTGACATGGCCATCCATACTCCTCAGCTACTGGCATAGTTAGACTATGCCAGTGTCAGCCTCCAGAGGATGATTGTCAAGAAACGTGTTCGAGCCGATGGGTGTCCCCTGTCGCATGGGCAGATGAATACTCTCTCTGCGAGGCAGACCTAACTCCTGGGTCGCCCGATCAGATATACCGGCGCTAGCCAGCTACGCTCATCGCGGGCGTAACCGCCCATCCACTCATATTGCGGAAACTCGGCGGTCAACTCCAGCAGTTCTTTTGGCGTTCGGGTGCGACAGCAGGAAACCAGACCGTCCCAGAATACGACCAACGGGATGATGGGCAGCAAATACGTTAGCAGCAGCCTTGACCAGCGAAACGGCCGCATGCGTGGCGTAAGTACCCAGGCAAACACCGGCATCAACAGCATGGTTGCCAGGGCACGCAGGGTGCGCGAAGTGACCTCGGTCATCGCGAAGCCTTCCCCGCCGCGCACCGCGTCGGCAAGAACAGCACGCGCAAGCGCGTCGGGGAAATGGTGAAACGAAGAAAAAATAGTACGAAAGCCACTGAGGTCTGCGGGAACAGCGGCGGCGTCGACGGGAATGTCCAGGCACCGGACGGAGGGATCGGCGCCCAGCCGGGCGGAGAGCACATCACTGGGGAATTTGTCGGTCAGCAGCACGGTGAGCGGCGCATGTTTGCTCAAGATTGCACGCCATGGGGGGCTCAACCACGGTCCCCCGCCCCCGGAGCAGAGGTCGACCACACGTTGCGCGCCGCATTCTTCGATGGCACGGAAGATCTCAGACTGAACGGGACGATAGATGTCGCCGCGGCTGGTGATGGCCTCCAGATAGTCTGTGGCTCCGTGGCGCACGGCCTGCGGGCACCACGCCTGATCCAACACCTCAAATAGCTGAAGACGCCGCAACCTCGCTATTGCCGATCTCTCCAAAGAGCCATGGCGCCGAGCAGACCCTCTTCATTGGAAATGATTGTGATATTTTGGCCGCGCTTGAGAGTGACCTTCTTGGAATTGCCACCGCCGATGTAGAGAGCGTCCCAGTTGAAGGTAGCCGCGGTTTGCGCAATGGCGCGTTTCAATATCTTGTTCCACTTCTTAGCGCCATACTTCTGCAACCCGCGCTTGCCTAAATAGCTCTCGTAAGTTTTCTTGCGCCAGGGATGATGGCCCAGTTCGAGACCGGGGCAAAGAACGCCCTCGGTGAAGATGGCCGAGCCCATGCCGGTGCCCAGCGTAATGACCAGTTCCACCCCATGCCCCTGAATTACCGCGTAGCCACCCACGGCGCAATCGTTCGCCATGCGTACGGGCTTGCCCCAACGCTTTTCCAGAGTCTTTGCCAGGGGAAACCCGATCCATCCCGGGTCAAGGTTTGCGGCGGTCAGGGTCTTGCCTTCTTTGATCACGCCGGGAAATCCCACGGAAACCCGGTCGAAAAGGGGAACACTGACTTTGAGTTCGTCGAGTGCCTTCAGGATCGCGGTGGTGGTGGCCGGAGCGGGTGTGAGGATACGCAAGCGCTCGCTGATGGGTAAACCCTCGGGACTCAGCGCCTGCATTTTTAAGCCGCTGCCACCAATATCGATGGCCAGTGTAATCGGCGCTGTAGTCGCGCCGGTCCGCTTAACCGTTTTCGAAGCCGCTCGAGCCATAGTCCTCCGAAGCCCAAAACCATTGTCATTTTAGACGGATAGATGGCTTTCAACCGTCCCACTTTCTGGTTTATCGGCCCGGGCCGGCTTTACTTTGCCAATGCTCCTTTTTCGCGTTTGGCGGGTTTTCCAGCCTTTTTCTTCCCCAGAAGGAATCCTGCCTCTTCCGCCTGCCCGGTTGCCGTCTGCACCCGTCGCTCAATGGCATCGATCGACTTTACTTTACGGGCGGAGGCGGGCTTGCGAGCTGCCTTCTCCGCAGCGGTAGGGGCTGCCACCGCGGGTACGGTGGACAAAGTGCCGGCATTGGCGCTGCCGGTGGGCGCGTTGGGAGCGACGATCTCGAGCAGATCGGGTAGCTGCGCCCACCACAGCATTTGCTGGTGGAGTTCCTTGTTGAAGTACCACTCCCCGGCCGACTCGTGCACTTTCATGAGCCAACGGGCGTCGCCCTCGTCCCAGAATGGACGCGGGAAGCCGGCGAAGGAATCGTCCCCGGCTGTCTTGGTGGGCTTGGCCGGTGTCAAAGTCTGGCCAAAGAAGGCAAGGCGGACCCGGGCCGCGGCGCGCCAGCCATCTTCGCTGACCGCCCCACCGCCGGAAAAAACTCTGGCCAGAGGTTCGCGAAGGCGAAGCCGATCGAAGAGCGCCACGGCGGTGGAGGCAGTGTCTTTATCGTCGATCGCCTTGGCCATACCTTCGAGCACCCCGTAAGCGACCACCGGCCCCCAAATCTCGCTGGTATGAATCTCCGGACTTGCGCTGGGCAATACCCTCTTCGCCTCGCTCGACCACGGTCGAGAGAATTCAGCTTCCGTTCCCGGCAGTCTGACCGCTGCATGCATCTGCGGGCATATCGCCGACCATAGCTGGCTGTGGTCGACGTGCACCCTGGAACCAGTCTTGCGGGCGTATATGGCGAGGCTCTCGGCGGCGAAACGAGAGCTGAGCGCCTCTATCCTCTGCAGCAATTCGGCAGCGGGACCTGCGGACGCACCATTCGAGGAGATGGCTCCCTGTCCGCAGGCAGGCATAGCCTCAGCAAGGCCGGCCACGTAGGCGAAGTGAGTGAGCACATCGGGCGCCAGCAACGAAACCAGCGCTTCATGGACTGGGGCTACTTCGAGCGTCAGCAGCGCTTCGTCCAGATTCGGAACACCGCGGCCGTTGAGCGAGTCGCAGAGCAGGTCCCAACGTTGATGTTCATCTGGCCTGAGATGACGCCAGTTCAGAAAGACGTGGCAATTGTAGGCGTGCAGTTCGACCGAGTAGCCGTTGGAAACGAGCTTCGAGGCCCGCTCCAGATGTTCGAGGCCGGTGGTGACATCGTGAAAAGCGAGAAAGAGGTTACCGTCGTTGGGGATGCCGAAGCCGCCGGCGAGCGACTGCTGGCGCAGGTGGCCGGCTCGCTTGTCAGCATAGCTGGCAGAGTTATGAATCGTGCCCGAGGTGGTGGCGAAGCGGTTGTGGTAGATAACCAGCGCGCGATGATCACCGCGGCGGTTGGAGTAAGCAAACACGTTCTCATCCACCGAGCCGTCAGGACGATAGAAATCGAACAACAGAAAATTCTCGCTCTCGGCAAAGAGCCAACGCTGGTGCAGCAAGGGAGCAATCTCGCGATCGTGGCGCGCGACCAACTCGCGATCCGGATCTTCCTGATAGCGAGCTTTGCGAAATTCCATGCCGTACTTTTCTGTATAGCCTTCAATCTGGCCGTGGCCGAACATGGGCAACCCGGGGAGTGTCGCCATCAAGGTCGCAACGCCGAAGCATTTATCGCCATTGCCAAACTGGTCAATCGCTGTCCGCTCATCAGGATTACTCATGAAGTTCACGTAACGCTTGAGGATATCCGGATCGAACTCGATCGTGTTCTTGATCACCGTGCGGTATTTTGCGTTCTCTTCGTCGCGCATCATGTTCATGAAGGCGCTGTTGTACACGCGGTGCATGCCCAGGGTGCGCACAAAGTAGCCTTCCATGAGCCAGAAGGCTTCGGCCAGCAACAGTGTTCCCGGAACTTCGCGGGCCACACGATCGACCACCTCGCGCCAGAACTCCTCTGGCATGGCGGCATCGAAATCGGCCTTGCTCATGCTGTACTCTGCGCGCGAAGGGATGGCTCCCCCGGTGCCGGGGATAGGAAACCACAAGCGCTGAAAATGACGCTTGGCGAGGGTCATGGCTGCGTCGAAGCGAATAATCGGGAACAGGCGGGCTACATGCAGAATGGTCTGGATGACCTGCTCACGCGCCGCCGCGTTCAGGTAGTTGAGCTGGGCAGTGTCGTTCCAGGGAAAACTGGTGCCATCGTTGCCGTGGTAGATGTATTGAATGTCGTTGGTCCATTTGTCACGGCGGCGAAAGACCACCGCGGCGTCGGACTGCTCGTAGTAGTGATCTTCGATTTTGATTTCCACGCGGCCATCGCGCGAGAGGTCAGGCCCCTCGAAACGGTAAGCGGGATAGGGGCTGTCGCGGCGCGACATAAACCAGTCCGGGTGTTCGACGACCCAGCTGGAATCGATGCCCATGTGATTGGGAACCATGTCGCTGGCCAGCCGGACCCCGTGGGCGAACGCACGATCGCGCAAATTACCGTACGCCGATTCCCCACCGAGATCGTTGGCAATGTTGTATCCGTAAAGAGAATACGCGGAGGCCACGGCTTCCTGGTTGCCGCAAAGCTGCTTGATGGTCTGTGAGGCCGAGCTTCTCTCCCAAACACCGATGAGCCACAGGGAGTTGACGCCGTGCCCGGCGAGACGGCGCAGCTCCTCATCGGGAATCTGATCCAGACGATAAATGTGCCTGCCATAGTGACGTGAAAGCTGCTCCAGCCACACATAGGTGCTCTTGGCGATCAGCACGGTGGTGGGCATCCACTCCTGGTCGGGACTAAAGCGCTCGCTCTCCTGGCCGGATTCGCTGTAGGACGGTACTTCGCCGCGCTTGTCTTCGGAGCCCCAGGGACGTCTGCGCCCGTCGTTGCCGCCGGGGGGATTGAAGCGCATCCAGATGGCAACGTCTTCTTCTTTGAGTACATCGATGGCCAGCAGCAGGCGGGCCAGCGAAGCGCCGATTAACTCCGCCCAGTGCTCGACAATGTAAGCGATCTGACCGCTCAGTGAATCCGGCGAAGCGAGAGCCGGCGCGCGCAGCATGTCGATCAGGTTGAGCTTCTGGGGGCCCAACGGGGGCCGGGTGCTGAAGAACTCACGCAGCCCGGTGGTGATCTGCTGATAGCGCGTCACGGCAGTGAGCGACTGATCGGTAAACAACTCCGAGAAGGGTTTGAACGCGGGGTTGGCGTTGGCCAACCACAGTAGCATCATCTCTTCGAAAGCTACCGCGCGGTGGGCGATGCCATCCGTTGAGGCCGCCAGCCACTCGGCGCTGGTCGTTTCTTCGCGGTAGACGTCGGTTGTGGGAAACTGCTCCACAAAGCCGAGAATGGTCTTATCCAGTTCTTCCTTGCCGATGCGGTGATCGAACCACTCCAGCGCCCCAGCCATGACCTTAGGATCCAGGCGCTTGCGGTAATACTCAACCAGAGCGTGGCTCATCTCATCGATGAGCCCCATGGCATAAAGAGCTCCAGGGTGAATGGTCTGGTTGGGATCCTTTTCCGCTCCCCGCCGCTCGTTCATACGAAAGGCAAATTCACGGCTGGCGCCCAGATTGGCGAAAACTACATTGCCGCTAAAAGAAAACAGCATCTGGCCGAATTCGTACCGGTCGCGTGCTTCCCGTGAGACGTGGAATTCCATCGTTCCCTTTCCCAACACTCCTATTTATGTAGTTCGATGCGGATTATCGCCCCATTATGTAGTTCGATGCGGATTATCGCCCCATGAACTGCCCCGGGGAGGGCATCTAAGCCGCAGCGAACCTGGAACGGGACGCCCAAAGGCCGAGAGCGGGATGCGAAATGAAGAATATTTCTTCACCGTCGACGGTGTTGTAGCCATCCTGCAATTTTGCGGGGTCGTAGAGCGCGAGCATCCGGGCAAGATCGGCATAGCGAAATCCTACGCCTTCTGTCTCTTCCCGGCTCAAACCACCGGGGCAATAGGTGATATGGAAGCGGCCTTCGGAGGAACTATGGATGAGATGGGCAGCGGTACTTAGCTCGGCGGCAAGTTCGGGGTTCTGGGCAACCTTTTCCAGGGTAGCCGGGGTGCCATGGTAACCGTACTTGCGGATCATACGGTCAATGGTGGGATCTTCGCCAAACTGCTGCACACCAGGAGCAAGGACGATCAACTCGGCGTTATCGGCCAGGGCCATCCGGGTGCGGTAGACGGCCTTGTTGCCCAGCCAGGTGCTGTGGAACTCCTCGGGATCGAGGTAAACGACGGCCTTGCGAATCGGCCGATCCAGAAGCTGGATGTTGCATTGGACACTCAGCTCGGACGCCAGGTGGAAGCACTCCAGATCATCGCCCACGAAAAGACCGCGCACCACCAGTTCCCCGGCAGCATTGGTACCGATCACCGTCAGAACATAGACGATAGGGAGATTACGCAGAAACTCGTCCGAAGCACGATTCAGGACCCGGCGCACGGGGTTATCCGCTCGGCCCATGATCTGCTCCATACCCACCACGGCTCCCAGGAAATGGCTGCGATGAATGCTGAGCGGCCCGGCGGTACCGATAAGGATGTTCTTGTTGTAGTTGGCTAGGCCGATCACTTCGTGGGGCACGACCTGGCCGATGGAAAGCACGAGGTCGAACCCTCCCTCGGGAATCATCCGGTTGACCTGGGCCGGCCAGGTATAGTCCACCCGGCCGCCAGACTGTTCCTGGATGAAGGATGCCGGAAGCTCGCCCAGAGTGACCACGTCGGTTCGCCAGTTGTGCACCGCGAACAGCGAGTGCGGTATGTCCCCGAACATCCGCGTGAGGCCGGCCGGGGTCATGGCGGTATGCGTTCCCAGGGCAGGCAGAACGCAGCCCAGACGGTCACCGTAGTAGTCGTAGACAAAATGCGTCAGTTCACCCGCCCGGGAGTGGAACCGGCTGCCATCGGGAGGCACCGCCAGAACCTTGCGTCTACTGCCGAGGCGGTCCAGCGCCTGGTGGAGGGAATCACGGAGAAATGAGGCGGAAAGCTCGGCTTCGGGACCGCCCTGCTGACAATAGAGGCTCACAGCCGGTACGCCTTGCGCGCCAGCTCGTAGGCTAAGGAATGGGCTACTTCGGCGGCCTCGTCTTCATCCAGCTGATGCTCCGCTACGAGCCTTGCCAAAAAAGCGCAGTCCACACGGCGAGCCACGTCATGCCGTGCTGGAATGGAGAGAAAAGCGCGTGTGTCGTCGTTGAATCCCACGGTGTTATAAAATCCCGCGGTTTCGGTAGTCAGCTGGCGGAAGCGCATCATGCCCTCGGGGCTATCGTAAAACCACCAGGGCGGCCCCAGGCGAAGACAAGGGTAATGCCCTGCCAGCGGCGCCAGCTCGCGACTGTAAGTGGATTCATCCAGGGTAAAGAGAATGATGGTCAGCGAGGCATCGTTGCCGAAGCGCTCCAGCAGCGGCTGCAATGCATGCACATACTCGGTCGGCATGGGGATATCCGCGCCGACGTCGCGGCCGAAGCGGGTAAAGACCTGGCGGTTGTGATTGCGGCGGCTACCGGGATGGATTTGCATCACTAAACCATCCTCCAGGCTCATGCGCGCCATTTCGGTCAGCATCTGGGCGCGGAACAGCTCCTGCTCGGCAGCATCTGCCTTACCGGAGATCACCCGGTCAAAGAGGGCGGCAGCTGTACTGGCCGAAAGGTCGGCTGTCCTGGCGGTGGGATGCCCGTGGTCGGTTGCCGTGCAGCCAAGCTTCTTGAAACGCGCGCGCGCGTGGCGAAGCGCGAGCAGGTAGCCTTGCCAGCGCGAGCAATCCTCGCCGTGCATCTCGCCCAGCCGCTGTACATTTTGGCGGAAGCCGTCGAACTCCGGATCGACCACTGAATCGGGACGAAACGTGGGCAGGATTCGGGCCTTCCACCCGGATTGGCGGATCGCTTCATGGCACGTGAGCGGATCGAGCGGTGAGTTGGTGGTGGAGAGCACTTCAATGTTGAATTGATCGTAGAGCGCACGAGGCCGAAAAGCCGCAGAAGCGAGCTTGGCGCTGATGGTGTCGTAATATTCGCCCGCATTGTCGCCGCAAAGCCGCTCTTCGAAGCCAAACAACTTTTCAAAAGCGTAGTCCAGCCACATCCGCGTGGGCGTGCCGCGAAACAGGTAATAGGACTCCGCGAAGCGAATCCAAATCCGGCGTGCCTCGTCGCCATCCAGTTCTTTTGTCCCAATGCCCAGATCTTCCATGGCAATGCCTTGGCTGTAGAGCATGCGAAACACATAGTGATCGGGAACGATGAAAAGACTGGTGGGGTTGGGGAAGGGCTCGTTGTCTGCAAACCAGCGCGCGTCCGTGTGCCCGTGCGGGCTGACGATCGGCAGGTTGCATACCGCTTCATAGAGCCGGCGGGCGATAGATCGGACTGTGGGTTCGGGCGGAAAGAGACGGTCCTGATGAAGAATGCTCACGACATCTATTTTCACCCGTGAACCGGGTTTCTGCACAGGGGGTATCCCAGGCGGGTGGCCGATTAAGAGGAGAAATTCAACCTATTTTCTCCATCGTCCGCTTAAGCTTCTGGGCTGGGGCTTCCTGGCGTTCGAGATAGGCGAAGGCGTCGCGGGACCGCGCGCTTTGTTCGGCCCATTTGTCAGGATGCCCGAGGCGCAGGAGCCAGTCGGCGATTTCTTCCGGTCCGGAACAGGTGGCTGCATTCTTGAGTCCAAGCTTGCGTACAAAGCCGCCGGTCGCAGAGGTCTTGTGAACGGTACCGACAATGGGAAGACCTAATGCCATGTAGTCAAGAACCCGAGAAGGAATCGAGTAACGGCTTCTGAGGTCATACTTCGGATCCAGCTTGGGGCCAGGCAAAAAAGCGACATGCGCCTGGCCGAGTTCGCGGTCCAGATCCTGCTGTGTGGGGAAGAACCCACGGGCAGTCACTCGCTTCTTGAGAGTGGTTTGGGCCTGGCGCAGAATTTTGGGAGAACCCAGAAAAGAAACATCCACCTTCAACCCTGTGGGCTCGAGTAGTGCAATCGCCTGATCCAAATCATCGAGGCCCTCGGCGTAGGAGCTGATGTTGCCATGCATCACGATCCTGAGTGGGCCTTGCCCAGGCGCGATCGCGGTTTCTGCCGACGGATCTCTGGAGAAGGTAAGGAGCTCGGCATCGCCGCGTATGAGCGATACATCGTGCAGCAAAGGTTCACTCACGCAAAAGACTCGCTCCGCCCGATCAATCAGTTCCCGAAGAGCGCCTTTGGCTACGTCTCCATTCAACACGTCCCATAGATGCAGCACAAAGGGAGCTCCTACCAGGTTGGTGAGCTCAAGGCATCGGGTGGCGTCGCTCTCACTCAAAGGGGCCACGTAGGTACTGGAGACCCGCTGCTGATATTGCTCGGTGAGGCGTTTGGCGAGCGCCGGCCGCAGATCGCTGCCGACCCAGGAACTAATGCCCGCCCGTTCAAAGAGGCGCGACAGCATGGGGTTGTGGAGGAACGAGTACCGGCTGAGAACGGTGTTCTCAAAAAGCACTGAGCGCGCATCCATTTGCTTGAGACTGTTGCTCCACCAGTGAAAGTGCAACCAGTCGGGGTGGGGACCAATCAGGCGCAGCGTTTGCACGCCGATTGCGGTGTGGGGCGAAAGAGAGAAGCGATTGATGAAGAGCGGAACACGATTGCGTGAACTCATTGCCCTGCCCCGTTCCCTGCAAATCTGATGCCGCGCGGGCGAATGGAGTCAACAGCGGTCCAAGTCAACTGAGCACAAACGCACTCCTAAAACAGTCGCGGGCTCGCTTGTTCGGATTCCTTGAGTATATCAACGCGAGCGTGGAAAACAGGGCCGCTGGTCGGGTGCATTCGCCACATCTTCGTAGCACTTGCGTTGTAGAAAGGATGACTCGATCGAGGGTGGTGCTAAGTTGCGTTGCAACGGAAGGCTAGTGTTGCGGGTCACACAGATAGAGATTTATAGAAGACGACAAAGGCATTTCTCATTTCTATGCGGCCAAGAAATCGGTTGCCCCTGCTCCGAGATTTCTAGTCTGGTGTAGTGCGGCACTAATCGGGTCAAGTACGCAAGCCCCGCCCTCTGGACGGGTGCCCCATGTTCGCCCAAGCGTACTTGGGCTGAAAACGACGGGGCTCCACCAACATCCGCGTGTGCGGCTTTCATTAAGGAAAGCCGCATGAGGTTTGCCGACGCCAACCAACTCGACAGGAAATCCGGGGTACGCTTGGGCGAACATGGGGCACCCGTCCAGAGGGTGGGGCTTGCATACTGGTAGCTACAGGAAAATCCGGATTCGGTTTACGCCGATTGCGAAACTGCTTTAAGTCTTGAGTTGCGTCTGGCTGCGCATCAGCAGGAGGCTGCCGATACATCCTGCGCCGACGGAGGCCGCGATGGTTCCTATCTTCGACATATCGAGTAGGTTGCCGTCGCCCAGCGCGAGCGAAGCGATGAACAGCGACATGGTAAAGCCAATGCCGCAGAGCCAGCTGGCGCCAAAGATCTGACTCCAGGTGACGGATGCGGGCCTCGACCCGAGGCCGGTAAGCGATGCCAGCCACGCAAACAGGGTAATGCCTAAAGGCTTGCCCAACAGCAAGCCCAGCAACACCCCCAGGGTAATGGGATGGGTCACTGCCGCGCCAATCTTACCCAGAATATGGACGCCCGCATTAGCGAAGGCAAAAATCGGCATAATCAAAAAGCTCACCCACGGCTGCAGACCGTGCTCGATGCGATGCAGCGGCGATTCGATCATCTCGCATTTCTGCTCCAGCGCATGAATGGCATTGTGCGCCTGGGAGGAGTTCAGATCGTGCTGTTCAAATTGATCGAGCAGCCAGCGGCTCTGGGAAAGAAATTCTGCCTTGTCGAGTGAGTTGCGGGCAGGAATGGTAAAGGCCAGCAGAATACCGGCGATGGTTGCGTGCACGCCGGAGTTCAGCACTGCGACCCACACGCAGACGCCGATGACCGCATACACGACAGGGCTGCGAATTCCCAGCCAATTGGCGCCGAACGATACGGCGACGCCCAGGAAACCAAGACTCAGGGCGATGAACGAAATATGTTTGGTGTAGAAGAGTGCGATCACCAGCACGCCGAAGATGTCGTCCACAATCGCCAGCGCGGCGACAAAGACTTTCAGCCCAACCGGAATACGGCTACCCAGCAATGCCAGCACGCCGAGTGCAAAGGCGATATCTGTCGCCATCGGGATGCCCCAGCCATTGGCGCCGGCGCTTCCTTTATTGATAGCGGCGTAGAACAGCGCGGGGATAATCGATCCGCCAATCGCAGCCATGAACGGAAAGGCAGCCTGCTTAAAGGTGGAGAGTTCCCCGATCAGCAGCTCGCGCTTGATCTCCAGGCCGACCAGGAAAAAAAAGATCGACATGAGGCCATCGTTCACCCACTCATGACGGCTCTCGGAAAGCGAGACCTGGCCCAAAGTGATCGTGGCCTGCGTATACCAAATGTGGTGGTAGCTATGTTCCCAGCGGGAGTTAGCCCAGATCAACGCCGCCGCGGTAGCGACCAGAAGCAGGATTCCGCCCGCCGCTTCCATTTTGGCGAAGCGGATAAACGGGCTGGTAATGAGATCAATAGGCGGCCGCGGAGTGGATGGCTGGTCAGTCGGCAAGGGGAGATCGCCTCCGGTTCAGGTCGTTTGCTTTCCAGAGCATACTCGCCTACTGGCGGAGGAGGTGCGGGCTAAATATTAATAGATTAGTTGACAACGAAAGGGCAGGACGCTAGTCTTATTTCAGTGAGAGGCGGCCCTTGGAGGCCGCCAAGGACCTGTACTATGCCACCCAAAAAATCGCCAACGCTGACCGAAGCGGAATTGCGGCTCATGAAGGTCCTTTGGGCACGTGGGGAGTCGACGGTCAGCGACATCGCCGCAGCTTTACCGAAGAAGAACGCGCTGGCCTACAACTCCGTTCTGACCACGATCAGGATTTTGGAGCAAAAGGGTTATGTGCAACATCGGAAAGAAGGCCGTGCTTTCTATTACGTCCCCCTGGTTGCGGAGGAAGAAGCAGGTATTTCTGAAGTGCGGCTGGTACTGCGGCGTTTCTTCGGTGATTCCCGGGAGAAGCTGATGTTATCTCTGCTGGGTGACAGCGAGGTAACAGCAGAAGAGTTGCAACGTCTAAGAGATGCAATTCAGCAGGCGGAGTGAACCTGGGCAACGATTGTGAGTGGTGATACGTCGATGGAAGCGAATTTCGTGCAGCAATTGATTTCGACCGCTCCTGCGCAGCTGCTGATTGCCAGCATCTGGCAGGGCCTGCTGTTGACGGCGTTCGCCTGGATCTGCCTTTCGCTTGCTCCGCGGTTAGGCATCTCGCTGCGCGCTTCGACCCGCTTTACCCTGTGGCTGATCGTGTTCCTGCTGGTGGCTTTGTTGCCTGGGTTGGCGCTGCTCCGCGGCCTGCTCGGCGCTGAGCCGTTGGCTGTCTCGGCTGCGCCGCAGGCAGCGTTCGCACTCCACCTGAATATTGGATGGGCATTTGCTCTCGAGGGCTTGTGGGTGCTCGCTTCCCTGTTCTCCCTGGCACGCCTGGGGACCAGCGCGCAGCAAATGAGAACGCTGTGGCGTACCTCTACTCCGATTCCCTTCCCCGCGCTGGACGTCGACCTGCAATCGATTGTGGTACGGCGGGGCTCTCGCCCAGTAGAGATACGTCTTTCGGATGCGGTGGATGCTCCCAGCGTAGTCGGCTTCTTTCAACCGGCCATCGTGATGCCCCGCGCGCTGTGGTGCGAATTAGATCCTTCAGACCGGAAGCAGATTGTGCTGCACGAAGTGGCCCATCTGGATCGCGGCGATGATTGGACTAATTTATTGCAGAAGCTGTTACGAGCAATCTGCCCGCTGAACCCGGCTCTTTTTTGGGCGGAGCGCAACCTTTGCCGTGAACGCGAACAGGCCTGCGATGACGCCGTGCTGGACGCGGCCGGCAACGCGCGCGCCTATGCCACCTGCCTGACGAAGCTGGCCGAGACCCGGCTGGTGAAGCGCGCAGCCTCGTTGGCTCCCGGCTTATGGAAGCGTCACTCCGAGCTGCCGGGCAGGGTGGAACACATTCTGCATCGCCGTCCGAATCTGGGTCCGCTGTTTTCTCACGGGCTGGTAGCGGCCTCCCTGCTGGTTACTCTGTCCGCCGCGCTCGTGTTGCAGCGCTGCCCTGGCTTGATCAGCTTTGCCGGCAGTGATGCCTTCACTGCAGAAGTGGCACGGACTGGTTCGCCGGCTCCTGCCCTGGTTTTGGCCCGGTCTAACAACGCAGACCAAGCCAGATATCAGGATGCGGTCTTTCATCCGGTGAGGAACGACGGTGCAGTCATGCCGTTGCAGCAAGCAAGTTCCCCCAAGCCTCATGCCGCTCTACGTGCTGCCTACTCTCCCCGCAGCGTGCGGTTGCTTCAACTGCGCGCCGTAGAGGATGAGGATGGCGGCGTCACCCTGATCTTGTTTACCGTCGAAGTACCCGCGGCGGGCCACGGCGCTCCACGCCAGGCAATTTCTTCCACTCTCTCTATTCCCGATAACTGGATCGCTTTTCAGATCTAAAACACTTCACCCCGAAATGAGGAAATCCATGCACGAAGAAACTAATTTATTAAGAGCTAAAGGAAAGCGGGTCATTGCTCCCCTGGTCGCTTTTGCGCTCATTCTTTTCACCGGTGCCTTTTTCTTTGGACACAAGCACGTGGATGCTGCCACCTCTACCGATACCCCGTCTACGCCGATCAACAATGCGAGCATCGATCCGCTGCTCGCGCTGGACCAGGCGACCGAAGCGGTAGCCTCGCGCGTCACTCCCGCGGTCGTCAATATTGCAGTGACCTCTCACGTATCGGAACAGGCCGCCGCCCAAGCCGAGGGTCAGGGGGAGGATCAAGGGGACAATCCATTCTCCCAGTTCTTCGGGCCCGGCTTCGGCCAGGGTCAAGGACAGGGCCGCGGACAAGGACCCGGGTTTGGCCAGGGCCAGGGACGCGGCCAACGGCAGATTGAACACGGCATCGGTAGCGGCGTGATCATCTCGCCCGACGGCTATATCGTGACCAATAATCACGTGGTGGAAGGCGCGATGGAAGTGCGGGTCACCATGCACGACCGCAGAAGCTTTCCGGCCAAGGTAATTGGCACTGACAAGCTTACAGATCTGGCTGTCATCAAGATCGATGCCAAAGATCTGCCGACGCTTGGCTGGGGCGATTCGACCAAGCTCGTTCCCGGACAGTCTGTGCTGGCCATTGGCAGCCCCTTTGGCTACTTCCGCTTCTCCGTCACGCGTGGGATTGTGAGCGCGGTGGATCGGCCCAACCCATACTCGGATGACGCGCGCAAGCCGGGCAACTTCATCCAGACCGACGCAGCGATCAACCCCGGCAACTCGGGTGGTCCGCTGGTGAATGCGCATGGAGAGCTGGTAGGCATCAACACCTTCCTGATCTCGAGCTCAGGAGCCTTTGCGGGAGCAGGTTTTGCAATTCCAACGCAAACCATCCATCCAGTTGTCGATGCGCTGATCAAGAACGGTGTGGTGCATCACGGATACGTCGGTGTTTCCTTAAACGATGTGACTCCTGAAAACGCGAAGTTCTTCAACCTGACTGGAAATACGGGTGCCCTGATCGCGCAGGTATCGCCTGACTCTCCCGCCAGCCGTGCCGGCATTAAGGCAGGGGACGTGGTTACCGGGGTCAACGGCAAAGCAGTCGAAACAGGCAGCGATCTTCAGGTAGTGGTAAGCGAGGAAGCGCCGGGCACGAAGATCCAGTTGGACGTGGTGAGAAACGGTCAGCCGCAGAAAATTGACCTGACGGTTGGCGAGTATCACAAGGACCAGGAAGTCGCAGCGGCTGCCAGTGAGGAGTCGGGTCATGCCCGTTTGGGCATTGCCATCAGCGACCTTACGCCGGAGATTCGGCAACAGCTGAACCTGCCCACGCAGGTGGAAGGTGTCGCGGTTGCACAGGTACAGCCGGCCAGCCCTGCGGAAGATGCAGGGTTGACGGGTGGCGATGTAATCACTGAGATCAATCGCCAGCCTGTGAAATCGGCAGAGCAGTTCCGCAACGAGGTAAAGCAGTTGCCGGCAGGCAAAGACCTGCTGCTGCTGGTATGGGCGAACGGTGGATCCAGCTACCGCGTCGTTCATCCCGCCGCCCCGTCGGGATCGAACGGCGAGTAAGCGGTTGTAAGTCATAAAGGCGGGGCGCTCCGGTCTGGGCGCCCCGCCTTTGTTTTGTATTTCGGAATCTTCGCTTGGGGAAGTTTCCTAGCGGCCAAAAGCGATGCACTCCTCGCTGCGATACCGGACGCACTACTCCACGACATTAAGACTTAGCGGCGGCCCTGTATGCCGCCCGGGACCAGGCTCCATGATCCCAGACGCTGACCTGCACACTTTTTTGTGCGCTCAGCACGGCTCAGTTATTCGACTACGCCAGTTGCGGAAATGTACGCGTTGATAGCAAAGTGGTTTACCGATGCGGTTACGTCCGTTACAGCGCCATTGCGTTGCTATATTCTTTTCTTGGTGGAACGCTGCACCGGACTATTTTTTGGCGGAACTCACTCGGGGGAGATGCTCCACGCATCCATTTCGGTCAATTCGTTTACGCTGCGATTTCTATACACGACTCCGTTCCATACGATTGGCCTTTCTCATGGTCTTGCTGTCTGCGGCGTCTTTCCTGCACGCGCAAACAGCCGGGGTGCCGTTAACCCTGCAACAGGCCATCGCGCTGGCGCAGGCAAAGAATCCGAGCCTTCTTTCCGCCCAGCAACACGTCATCGCCACCAAGGCCAGCGAAGTTACGGCTGGGCTGCGTCAGAATCCGAACTTGACGCTGGGCGGCACCGATGTAACGCTGGCGGCCAACAACCCCGGCAACCCTTATTCTTATTCGGCAAACCTCTCCCGCCTCTTTGAACGCGGACAAAAGCGCCGCTGGCGTCTCGACCTTGCCCATAGCACCACCGACGTTACCCAAAGCCAATACCAGGACACGGAGCGGCAGACGATTCTTGCCGTTAAACAGGCTTTTACCCAGATGCTGGCCGCGAAAGCCGGATTGAAGATTGCGGACGACAATCTGCAGGGATACCGCAAGACGGTCGACTTGAGCAAGCAGCGCCTCGATGCCGGCGACATCAGTTCCACCGACTACGATCGCATCGAGCTGCAACTGGCCGAATTTGAGGCCGATTACGACAGCGCACATTTGAATCTTGAACAGTCCGGCGATCAGCTGGAAATGCTGTTGGGGATGGACACACCGGCGGCAGCGTTCGACATCACCGGTACCCTCGATCCTCCTCAGATCAGCCTAACCATGACGGAGGTGGAACAGCGGGCGCTCGCGGAACGTCCTGACTATCGAGCAGCGCAACAGTCCCTTCGTTTGGCTGAGGCCAACGTCAAGCTCGCAGAGGCATATGGGACCACCGACCCGACTCTGGCTGGGGAATATGACCGGTCGGGCAATGACAATTCAGGCGGTTTCCAGATAAATTTCCCCTTGCGGATCTTCGATCGCAATCAAGGCGAGAAGGAACGAACCCGCTATGAAGCGCAGTCCAGCCGCTTCGCGCAGACAGCCGCACGCAACCAGGTGATCAATGACGTAGATCAGGCCTGGGCGGCATACCAGACCGCACTCGCACAGGCGCGGCGGTACAACGGCCGGTATCTCGGATTAGCTTCCCGCGTTCGCAACAACCTGGAGTTCAGCTACCGTCATGGAGGCAGCACTCTGCTCGACTACCTCGACGCTCTTCGCGACTACCGTCAAACCAATCTCGACGCCTTGAACGCCAACGTTCAAGTCTGGCTTGGTCTTCACCAACTCAGCTATGTCGCTGCATCGGAGATGGTCCCATGAAGGACGCCACAACTCATGCAGCCCAGTCCCCCGGTCCGATTCCGCGCTCCGTCGTATTTTGGACAGCTGCTTTTTCGCTTCTGATCTGCCTCGGCTGCCATGACCAAGCGTCAACGTCGCCCGAAAGCGACGATTCACCCCAGAAGGCAGCGATCGAGGTCAGCAGCGTCCATCCACAGTCAGTTACGGATCGCCTGGTGCTCGCCGCACGAGTTGTGCCCGATCCCACCCGCGTGGTCCATATCTACTCTCAGATCACCGGTCGCCTGGTCGAATTGTATGTTCGGCCCGGGCAGGATGTGACCAAAGGGCAAACCATCGGCCTAATTCAAAGTAGTGAGATTGCTGCCGCGCGGGGCGACTACGACAAAGCCAAGATCGAGGCAGCACGGTCCGACCGCCAACTAGATCGCGCCAAGCTTTTGCTGCAGCACGAAGTGATGGCGCAACGCGATTACGATGACCTGGAAGCCGCGGACCAGGCGGCGCACGCAGAGCTTGCCCGAACTATCCAGCGAATTCACATGTTGGGCTTTCCGCCCGAAGGATCATCGGACTCAGCCCCCCTACTCGCACCCATTAGCGGTGCTGTGCTCGACATCGGATCGGCAAGCGGTGAAATGCAGCGTTCGCTGGACAACGCGAGCCCAATTGCCACCGTGGCTAACCTCGACCCAGTCTGGATACTAGGCGATGTCTTTGAGAGCGATCTTGGTACCGTTCGTTCCGCGCAGTCCGTCGAAGTGACCCTTCCAGCCTATCCGGGCGAGACCCTGCACGGCAGAATTTCCAACATCTCCGACGCCATGGACCCTGCCAGTCGAACGCTCAAGGTGCGCGTGGTCTTGCCCAACCCCAGGCACCGCCTCAAGCCGGAAATGTTCGCCAATCTCTCGATTGCTCGTTCCACGGCGCCAGAATTTGTCCTCCCCACCACGGCCGTCCTTCACGAAGGTTCCTCGAGCTATGTCTTCCTCCAAACAGCTCCAGGGAAGTACGACCGGCACCAGGTGACCACGGGCGCTTTACGCGGGACAACGGTGGTTGTCACTTCCGGACTGAAAGACGGCGATCAGGTGGTCACTACGGGTGCGGCGCTGCTGCGTGCGCCCTCCGGAGACTGAGCATGAAGGCATTGATCCGAACATTGCTGGAATACAGCTCCATCGTGTTCATCGTATTCGTCGTTTCGTTAGAGGTCGGCGTCTACGCGTTTTCGAAGCTCGACATCGAAGCTTATCCGGATCCATCACCACCCCTCGTCGAGATCATCACGCAAAACCCCTCGTGGTCTGCCGAAGAAATGGAACAGCAGGTGACCGTTCCGGTTGAAGCCACGTTGAACGGTACCCCGCACCTGGATCAGGTGCGCTCCATCAGCATCTTCGGCCTCAGCGACGTAAAGCTCTATTTCAATTTTGACAGCGACTATTTCCGCGATAAGCAAGAAGTCCTGAACCGTCTGCAGACCTTGGCCTTACCCGGAGGATTGCAACCTCAGCTGTCTCCCTGGTCACCTATCGGTGAGATCTACCGCTATCAGCTCACCGGCGGCGGTTATTCGCTCAATGAGCTTAAGGCTACGCAAGACTGGCTCGTCCGCCGCGAGCTTAGACAGGTTCCCGGCGTTATCGATATCACCACGTTTGGTGGCACAACCCGTCAGTATCAGATCGAAGCAGATCCCAACAAATTGCTGGCGATGAACGTCACCCTGCCGCAGGTTCTCAACGCCATTCAGAGCAGCAATGCGAACGCCGGAGGCAACTATCTCACCCTCGGCGATCAGAGCATCAACGTGCGCGCACTGGGCCTGTTGAAGAATATCGATGACATCGGCTCCGTCGTCGTCGCCGAGCGGAACGGCGCTCCGGTGCTGGTGCGCGATCTGGGCGAGGTGAAGGAGGGCATCCAGCCTCGACTGGGAAAGGTCGGCCGCAACGGCGAGCCAGACGTCGTACTGGGCATCGTCTTACTGCAAAAGGAAGAAAAGTCCCTTCCAGCCCTTGAGGGCCTGAAAAAGAAAATTCACGA
>Ga0182015_10002731_pt1 | contig 20732 bp, 20 predicted proteins | sample 712P3MmetaG_FD_120478 | JGI IMG/M metagenome (GOLD analysis project Ga0182015, IMG submission 120478) | Permafrost microbial communities from Stordalen Mire, Sweden - 712P3M metaG | ecosystem: Environmental > Terrestrial > Soil > Wetlands > Permafrost | place: Sweden: Stordalen | collected...
CTGTCGTAACGGCATCCCCCATTGGAGTGGAGTGTTTACCTTTCCATCAAGCACGCGCTATACAAAACCGCACAATTCGGGACTGCAATGAAAAAGGGATCGTAGACCACACGATCCCTTAAACCATAGTTTATCAAGTCGGGGGCGGGTTGGGAAGGTGACTACGGTACCAAAGGCGGTCGCCGCGGATTTTTCCAAGGAATATTTCGGCAACCCGATCAGGGACGGCAACATCCCAGTGCTGTTAACACCCTTGATTTTGCCGTATTTCTCAGTTCCCTTTCCCCAGGCTTCGTTGTCTTATTTCTTCTGTTTTGGGAGTCGGCTGGTGCCGCAGACGGATTCCAACGAGTATTTCAGCCCGCGCGTCTACATTGTGGACGACGAATGGTTCATCGCAGAGACACTCGCGACAATTCTCACAAAGAACGGGTTCCGCGCTCGCGCTTTTCATAACCCCAACCAGGCGCTGGTGCGGGCGATGGATCAACCGCCGGACATCCTGCTGACGGACGTCATGATGCCGGGACTGGACGGGATCGAGATGGCGATCACGTTGCGGCGCGCCGGCAATAATTGCCGCATTCTGCTTTTCTCTGGGCAGGCGGGGGCAGTAGAGCTGCTGTGCGATGCTCACCGGCGGGGCTATGACTTCGAACTGCTGGAGAAGCCGCTGCATCCGATGCAGCTGCTGCTGCGGCTGCGGAACACGAAGAACCGGGTTTCGCAATCGCAACTCGCCCGTTCCGACGAAGAGGCGGGCGATCCTTCCGCCGGAACGATTCCCGCCGCGTAAATTCGATCTGAGAATTCGCCCCGCAGTGGAGGGGGACGCTCGCCTATTTTGTTCCGGGGAACGGCCCTGGTACTCGGGGGCTGAAGCCCGGATCTCTCCTGGGGTCGGAACGGCACGAGTAAACTCGTGCCCCTTCACGCGTCGTACCTTGTCGGGGAGAGCCGCGATACGAATCTGAGATGTTTCGCGGGCTATGCCGTCACGCTCTGATGCGAGATTGGGTTTCGAGAGCAACCCGGGGTCGCATACACTCACTGCGGTGCTATCCTTGGCACTTCGTGCGACAGACACTATGCGACTCAATCCCCTTCTGATCCGCAGCACGCTGGTGGGTGCTCTGGGTGGGCTGCTTTTCGGGTTCGACACGGCGGTGATTGCCGGGACAACACATCAGCTCACCGAGGTATTTCATCTGAGCGCCGGGGCGCTGGGCCTGACCGTCTCAATTGCGCTGTGGGGAACCGTGGCGGGCGCGATTGGCGCCGGGCCGCTGGGACAGAAGATTGGGGGACGCGAGGCACTGCGGGTCATGGCGCTGCTTTACCTGGTTTCGTCGCTGGGTTGCGCTCTGGCCTGGAACTGGCCGATGCTGCTCGGCTTCCGACTGATTGGCGGGCTGGGCATTGGCGGTTCGTCGGTGCTGGGGCCGGTTTACCTGGCGGAGTTGGCTCCGGCGCGGCTGCGCGGGCGACTGGTGGGACTATTCCAGATCAATATTGTGGCGGGAATTCTGCTGGCATACGCGTCGAACTACGCGGTGGCGCGGCTGGTGGATAGCGGGAATGCGTGGCGCTGGCAATTTGGCGTGGCGACGATTCCGGCCGTGCTGTTCGCGCTGTTTCTGTTTGGGATTCCACGCAGCTCACGCTGGCTGGTGACGCAGAATCGCATTGACGAGGCGCGACGGGTGCTGGAGATGATGGGCACACCGAACAGCGAGGCGGAGCTGAAGGAGATTGTCGATTCCATTCATCTGGAGCGGTCGGCGAAATCGGAGCCGCTGTTTCAGCGAAAGTATCGGCTGCCGATTTTTCTGGCGATTTCGATTGGGATGTTCAATCAGCTGGCGGGGATAAACGCGATCCTTTATTACGCCAACGATATTTTCGCGTTTGGCGGATTCACCGGGCTTTCTGCGGACAAGCAGGCGGTGCTGCTGGGCGCTATGAATTTTTGTGCGACGATTCTGGCGATGACGGTGATCGACAAGCTGGGGAGGAAGTCGCTGCTGCTGATTGGGTCGGTGGGGACGGCGGTTTGTCTTGCTGGCGTCGCGGCGATTTTCCATGCGAATAGTCACCAGAGCGATTTGCTGTGGCTGCTGGTGGGGTTCATCTTTTTCTTCTCTATTTCGCAGGGTGCGGTGATCTGGGTGTATATCAGCGAGGTCTTTCCGACACGGGTGCGGTCAAAGGGACAGAGTTTGGGCAGCGCGTCGCATTGGATTATGAATGCGCTGATCTCGGGGTTGTTTCCGCTGGTGGCGAAGCATTCGACGGCTGCGCCTTTTGCGTTTTTCTCCGCGATGATGGTGCTGCAGTTCTTCGTGGTGCTGTTCGCCTATCCGGAGACGAAGGGTGTGAGTTTGGAGCAGTTGCAGCGGAAGCTGGGGATGGGGTGATCGCGGTCTTAGAGCGAAACTGCATCGCCGTATCCCCGGGCTTGCCCAGAACTAACCCCAGGTTCCCTAATCGAGCCCATTGATCATATCTCGCAAGCGATCAGGATCGACTTCGCTGGCGAACTCAGCGGGGTCGAAGTTATAGACGCCGGAGAGCGAAATCACAAGCTGGCGCGTCTGTTCCATGGCCTCCAAAGTCATCCCCGCTTGGGCTCTGACCTGCTTCTTCATCCACTCCTTGTCGATCCTCTTGCCGGACTCCTTCGCAGACTGCAGCTTGCTCATGAACTCCTCGGTGATAGCCTGCTGCGCTTCATTCTTTGCGAGCATCTCGACAACTAGCTTTCGTGCCTGAGTAATGCCACCCTCGGGCCCGGCCAATTCCGACGATTTCGACTTCTCTGCTCCTACCCGCGAGCCCCGAGCTTTTCGCCCTTCCGCAGCTGTTATTCTCAATGCCGCATGAAGAAAGCCGACGCTGCAGACAAGCTGCGATAAATCTCCGTCGGTCGCTAACAGGTGGGCCTCCCACTCCTCACCGTATCTAGCCCGCTGCTCGACGGGTAGTCTACCAACCGCGCATTTGATAATCGATCTGCTCAAACGCGGAAGCCGAGCCTTAATCTCATCGGCGACGAGCTTCGCGATAACCGCATCTATTAGCGTCACAATTCCCATGCCGGCCTCGCAACTGACGGAATGAACTCGCGGAAAACCGCTCGGCTCTTCTCGGCTCCTACGGAAGTCACGCGGTAGAGGCGTCTCCGCGGCCGTCCCACTTCCGAAGGGTCAACCGACTCCCACTCGCTCTCCAGCCAGCCCGCCTTCTCCAGGCGAAACAATACTGGGTACAAGGTCCCCGACGCGACCCCTGTGGCCTTCGCGACGTCCGCGCCGGAAAGACCTTTGAGTGGGGCGGACATCAACTGTCCGATGATCTTCAGCGTGGGGCCGGTGATGCGGGGTTCATTTGGCGCCATACAAGTAAATCTACATAGCCCTATGTCGCTTGTCAAGTAACGCCGCGCATCTTCGTTTCCCATCGCTTCAGAGCCAGTGTGTGGACCAAGCGCCGAGGAGGGCGGAGGCTAGGGTAGAGAGGGTGTTGACGGCGTCGTTGTTGAGCCAGCCTTTTCTTTCGGGGATGGCTCCGAGGAGGCTGTCGATCAGGGTTCCGGCGATTCCGGCGGCGAGGGCCAGGAGCGCGTCGGTGCGGGAAAACATTGGCAGGGCCAGGACTGCGACGGCGACGAGGATGGCGGCTGCCAGGAATCCGCAGAGCGTGCCGGCGAGCGAGATTGCGCCGTCGGTTCCGGCGGGCACGCGGCGGAGGTTCGTGATCATGCGCGGCTGATCACCCAGGATCTGGCCTAGTTCTGAAGAGACGGTATCGGCGGTGGCCTCGGCCATTGCGGCGAGCATGGCAACCATGGCGGCGCGGCCTCCGAAGGCGATTGACGAAAAGACGTGGGCGGCGGAGAGCGGGATTCCTGCGAGCGCGGCGATGCCGAGATTCGCGGCTACCTGGGAGGCTGTGCGTCCGCGGCGCGGTTCGGCGATGCCCATGGCTTCTTTGCGATGACGGCCGAAGCGGGTGGCGCCGAACGTGAGAACCAGGAGCGCTAGAAGAGGCCAAAGCGCGGTGTGCAGGCCGGGCGTCTGGAGCCAGAGGGCGGCGGTGAAGATGCCTCCAGTGAGGGCGGCTCCTGGAGTGGCGGCGCGGGTGACGAGGACCAGGGCGGCGAGAACGACGCTGATGGCTGCTCCCTGCCAGAGAGCGCGGTCGTGTGCGAACCAGAGCTGGCCAGCCTGGAGCGTGACCCAGACCGCGGTGATGGGGACCAGCAACAGCAGGACAGCCTGGGATTGCCAGTGAAGTTTGGACTGGTGCGGGCGAGGATCAGGATGGGTCGGGTGCGGCGAGGCCGGACCAGGTGAGTTCGGGTTGTTGCTCACGGATGTTGGCTCGCGCGGGTCCATATCTGGATGGTTCGCTTTGGTGCTCACGTTGGTTCGCGTCGATCAGGACGCGAAGCGGTTCGCGTACAGTACAATCATCTTTCTACCAGCAACTGAAGTTGAACCCGCGCTGAACTGAGGGCGGGCCGAGGAGTCAGGTACTTGCGAGTGCGTAGCATGGCATGGCTGGACCGCCTAACGGGTGGGGTGAGCCACAATCTGAGTCGGCCGGGACGCAGGGCCGGAAGCATCCTTAAACCATATTTAGCTGCCGCGCATCGATCACTGGCTACCGCGCATCGTTATTCAGCCGCCGCGCGTCGTTATCCAATGGGCCTGGTGGCGGTTCTGGCTGTAACGCTTGGTGGCATTGCCGCGCTGGCGGTCGGTTGCGGGAACCAGTATCGTCCGGTGATTACGCCGATTAACCCAACGGGGCCAGCGGCGTTGCCTTCGGCCCAAATCACAGTGATTTCGCAGCCGGGATTCGCTCCGCTGGCGGCAGGAGTGACCGGGCCATGCACCGGAGTGACCTTCTCGACGCCGAGCGTAATTACGCTGCTGGATTTTTCCGGCGACTCGGTGGTGGCGCAGGCCAATGGCGGCAACGGGCCCATTACGTTTTCACTGGAATCGGGCGGAGCGGATGTGTACGCGCCGAACTGCGACGGGACACTGACGACGGCACAATCGACGACCGCGTCACTGCTGACAAAGTTTGTGCTGACCAGCACGCTGCTGCCGGGATCGGTGCCGACGAATACGCTGCTGGCGAACGGCAGCTTGTACGTGACGGAAGCCGGGCTGCACGGGCCGACGTGCCTGGCGACGAACTGTGTGGCGCAGATGACGGGATCGCCGGATGCGTTGAAGCAGGAGATTCCGGTGGCGCCGTCGCTGATCAATCTGGCGGGCTTCAGCACGGGCGAGAGAATTTACGCGATCAGCCAGGGAAATTCCGGCGGCGGCGCACAACCGGCGTGGGGTGACTGCGCTACTCCGTCAGCCGTGGCGGTGGCAGGCGAGGCTGATGCGATCGAGACGACGACGAACACGATTTCCGCGCGGCTGCCGGTGGGGATTTGCCCGGTCTACGGCTTCATGACGCAGGACACACTGCGGGCTTTCATCATGAATCGCGGCAGCGGAACGGTGACGGTGATCAACTCGCAGCTGAATGCGATTGACACGGCACATCCGACGATCACGGTGGGCGCGGGCCCGGTTTATGCCGATTACTACCGGCTCGGGCAACTGCTGGTGACTGCGAACTACGACGCGAACACCATCAGTATTATCGACGCGAGCCTTGACGTGTACGGCAACGACAGCGCGACGTTCGGAACGGTGCTGGCGACGGTGCCGGTGGGGCTGCATCCGGTGGAGGTTGCGGTACTGGAGGATGGGAGCCGCGTGTACGTCGCGAATCAGGGCGACATTGCCGCAGGGACGCCGGGCAGCGTTTCTGTTGTGAACCTGTCGAATTACACGATTGAGAAGACGATCGCGCTGACATCGAATCCGCATGCGATTGGCGCGATCTATAACTATCCGATCGGCAAGGTCTACGTGGCATCGCAGAACAGCCCTTTCCTGACCATCATCCGGACGGACACAGATATCGTGAGCGACACGGTGGAGATGGAAGGCAATATCGTGGATATGCGCGTGAACGCGCAGTATCCTGGGCAGGCGACGGCTGGGGCTTTGAACTACCAGACGGAGAGCCGGTCTGTGGGTTCGGGGGCTCCGTAAGGACAGGAATTAGGGAATCGAGGTCCCGGCGCTTATGGCGCCGGGATTTTCTTTGCGGGCTCAGAATGAAAGCGGAGCAAATCGCGAAAACGCGAAACAATTTCCTCGCCTGCGCGTCCTAGTGACTGGACTGTTCCGGAATCGAGATCGACTCGCCTGGATATCAAGTCCGATAGTATCTGCGGCAGGTTTGAGCCCGTGGCGTTCGACCGCTTCATGGCCGATAGGTCCCGCGTCGAACTCGTCCGCAGGAAACCTCACCGAAGAGTGCCGGTCGGCGCCTTGTAGCCGAGTGGAGTTACAAAAATGTCCGGACGTTATTTGCTTTTTTTCTCTTTTGCCCTGGTTACGATCACGGAACTGACGGGATGCAGCGGGGCAGGAAGTTTGCCTGCGCTGCCGAATCAGCAACCAACTCCGATTGCGGTTCTATTTCTCGAGGCGCCGCCGTCGTCTCTGGCGGTGAACGCGAAGGCGACGATCGATGCGGTCACGGAGTTCTCCTCTCCGGCGGGAACGAACGCGAACACTGCGGTGACGTACGCGGTGAGCTGTGGGAGCACGAATGCATGTGGAACGCTGAGCGCGAGCGATGAATTGGGGGCGATGGTGTACACGGCTCCGCCGGCGGTGCCGAGCGGCGCAACGGTGACGGTGACTGCGACGTCGATTGCGAACACTTCCCTTTCCAAATCGATAACGATCACGATCGTGCCGCCGATACCAATCTCGGTTGCGTTCAGTGGCACGCTGCCCGCTTCGCTGGAAGTGAACGCGAAGGTTCAGCTGGGTGCGGTGATCACCAACGATGTTAGTGCGAACCCTGAGGTGACGTGGACGGTGACATGCGGCGGAACAGGTTGCGGGTCCTTTAGTCCGGCAACGACGGGGGACGAGGTTGGGACGATGTATACCGCCCCCGCGACGGTTCCACCGGGAAATACGGTGACGGTGACGGCAACATCGGTGACCGACACGACGAAGTCGGCATCGGCGAGCATTGTGATTACGCCCCAGGCTCCGACGCTGGCCGATGGAACGTACGTATTTCAGGTTTCCGGACTGCTGAGTAACGAAGCGAACTACGTGACGGGCGTACTGACAGCGCAAAGCGGCACGATCACCGGGGGGGAACAGGACGCGGTGATCCAGGGGTACTCGGAATTGCTGCCCATCATGGGAGGCAATTACGCCACGACGGCTGATGGAAATCTGACGATCACGGTGAACTTAGGAGCCGAGTCGTATCAAACCGAAACGCTGGAAGGAACGCTGGCCTCGGACCAGAAGGGGTTCATCGGCGGGGTCGACGGCACCTTTGCGAATGGCACGCTGGAGTTGCAGACGTCAACGGCGGCGCCGGCGGGCGGATACGCGTTTTCGCTGGATGCGTCGAATATCTTTGACGGAACACCATCGATCGACGGCGTGCTCAATGTGGACGGCCCTGGGACAATCTCCGGCAATGGCAGCGTTCTCGATATGAATGTGGAGGACTCCTACTACCTGGGGCCGCTCCCGGTTACTGCGAGCACGGTTTCGGCGCCGGACGCTTACGGGCGAGTGATGTTCCAGGTGAATCCGGGGCAGGGTTCCACGGTTCAGGTCCCGTGGTCCTTTGGGCCTCTGTACATCGCAGGCTATGTGGTGGACGCGACGCATATCCGGCTCATGGAGGTGGGCATCGCTCAGAACAGCTATGTGGTTTCGATGACCGCAGGGGGCGTGGCGCTGAGCCAGGGAGCGACGACCGGGCAGTTCAGCACTGCGCAGGTGGCGGGGACGAGTTACGTGTTTGGCGCAGAAGGCGAGGATGGCCGAGGCGTGATGCAGGTGGCGGGGGTGGTAACGCTGAACGGGGACGGGAGCGCGACGGGGACGCTGAACTGGAACGACCCCAGCGGGAGCGCGCCGCAGGCTCCGATTCCATGCACCGGAACCTATACCGTCGATTCGACGGGACGCGTAACGGTATCGAATCTGACCGATGATTCGACCTTCACGTACACCCTGCACTTTTACCTGAGTGGAGGCAGCAACGCCCTGGTGCTCTCAGACGATACGAACGATGGCTTCGCCGGCGAGGCCTTCGAGCGGCAGGCCGGCGCGATCACGGCGGCGTCGTTCAGCGGCAGCTACGGACTGAACGCAAGTCTGTATGCGCAGCCTGTGGGTTTCCCGTCTACGGCCGCTGACGCGGTGGGACCGCTGACCGTGACAGCGAATGGAGGTGCTGATTCCGTGGCTGGATACGCGGACACAGGCGCCACATATCCTGACGTAGCGGTAGCGGGGAGCTTCACGGCGGCCGCAAACGGTGTCCTTACTGGATCTCTGAGCGGACTTGGGACAGCCGGGTCGTCGACCTCGACCAATTTGTTCACCCTGTACCTGATCGACAGTACGCAGGGAGTGGCCATCGAAACAGACGCTGCGTCAGGGCTGACGCTGGCGCGGATCGCGAAGCAATAGGCTGTTTATTTCGGAACGCTACGGGAGGTGGGATCTTGAGCGTGCTCTGGCAATGCTGACCACACAGGGGGGATATGAAACGCGTTGGGTAAGCGGTTGTGGCGGGCAGCCTCTGGTTTGCGGCGATTTACAATCGGACCATGCAAGCTGTGGAGTTGGCGCGCGTGCTGGGGGCCGAATTGCGCGGCGGACCTGAAACGGAAATCACTGGCGTCGCGGGGATTGAAGAGGCGGGGCCGGGCCAGATCACATTTGTGGCGAATCCGAAGTATGCAGGGTTGGCGAAGACGACGCATGCGAGCGCAATCCTGGTCACTCCGGACTTCCCGGAGGTTCCTGCGGTAACGCTGCGGCTCAAGAATCCGTATCTGGCCTTTGCCCGTGTCGTCGATATTTTTTATCAGCCGCCTGCGGCGCCAGCGGGAATTCATGCGACGGCGGCGATTCATCCGACGGCGAAGGTTGGGGCGAACGCGCGGATCGGGGCTTTTGTGGTGGTTGGGGAAGGCGTCGTGATTGGGGACAACGCGGTCATTCTGCCGCATGTGGTGATTTACCCGGGGGTGCGGATTGGGCACCGATTCTTTGCGCACGCGCACGCGGTGGTTCGCGAGAATTGCGAGCTGGGCGACGATGTGGTGCTGCAGAACGGCGCGGTGGTTGGGTCGGATGGATTCGGCTTTGCGAAGGACGAACACGGACGGTGGCACAAGATTCCGCAGTCGGGGCCGACGATCCTGGGGGATCGCGTTGAGGTGCAGACGAATGCGTCGATTGACCGCGCCAGCGTTGGGGCTACGCGCATCGGCGATGGGGTGAAGGTCGATAACCTGGTGCAGGTGGGACACGGTTCGTCGGTGGGCGAGAACACGCTGCTGTGCGCGCAGGTGGGGCTGGCCGGGTCGACCCATGTGGGGAAGAATGTGATACTCGCCGGACAGGTGGGGGTTGCGGGGCACTGCCACATCGGCGATGGAACGATTGCGATTGCGCAGGCTGGGCTGCACGGGGATATTCCAGCGGGGTCGACGGTGGCGGGATCGCCGGCGTTCGAACATAAGCAGTGGCTTCGGGCGACGGCGCTGTTCAGCCGGCTGCCGGAACTGCTGCGACAATTCCAACGCAAACCGAAACGCGAAGAGTAAAGTAAGACAACAGCGAATATTTCCCTTGCAGCAGATGCAGCAGTGGGTCCATCTTTAGCATCACAAATACACTTATGCCCCCGAACGACCAGGATTCCACGCTGACGCTAGTGCAGGCGCCGACCGCGCCGATTCGAGTGCTCCTGCTGGACGACCACCCGGACAACCTGCTGCTGCGCTCGACGATCCTGCGCAAGTACGGGTACGTGACGGAGACGGCGAGCACGGTGGAGGAAGCCGAAGGGCTGCTGGATGAGATCGACATCGCGGTGCTCGATTATCACCTGGGAGCGGGCAAATTTGGCACCGACGTTGCGACGCATTTGAGGGCGCGGCATCCGCAGGTTCCTATCATTATTTTGTCGGCGACCCTGGAGCGGCGTTTCGGCGGCGTGGAAGACATGCATTTGCTGAAGGGCTACAGCTCCATCGACGATCTGGTGACGGCGTTGCGATCGTTCGAGGCGAAGCTCCGGGGTAAGCCGGTGGTCGTGGATGCACGCGACTTCTTCTATTCGCGGATCAATATGGCGATGGGGGATGACGTGGTGCTGGAAATCCTGGACGGCAGCGGCACGTGGCACTATGTGAACGATACATGCGCCCGCGTGCTGGAGAAACCGAGGGACTGGTTTCCTGGGCGGAATATGTTTGAGGAGATGCCGGAACTCGCCGTCGACTGGGCCGATATTCTGAGCACGGTCGCTGAAACGCGCGAGACGTATATCGATCGGACGTTTCGCGGCGTGCTGAATTTGCCCAGCAAGGGGGATCGCTGGGTGTGGAATGTGCTCGCGTTTCCGATCACGCTGCATACACGCGAAACCGGTGTGGTGCTGACGGCGCGTGCGCTCGAGCGTAAATCGGGTTTGTAGTTCCCTTCGCAGAGAATTCTTTACAAGCTGAATGAGATTCGTCCACCAATGTCTCAACATCGAGACATGGGGCAGCCATTATCCGGGCGGCGTTGTAGTTCCCTTCCCTTTATCTGCTGGATAGAACGAAGAGGTTGCCGTCGGGGTCTTTGAAGACCGCGGAGGAGCCCCACTGCTCTTTTTTCGGATCCTTCGCGAAGACGACGCCTTTTTTCTTCATGGCATCGGCGGTGGCGAAGACGTCGTCGCACCAGAATGAGATGGATGTGAACTGGCCGATGCGATCTTCGTGGCCATCCGGAGTGAACGGCGCGATGCCGGTGTCGGCGCCGGGAATCTTGAGCTCGATCCAGCGCTGCTTGTCGTTGAAGGGTTGATCGGTGGCTACGATCATGCCGATAGATTCGGTCCAGAACTTCAGGGCTTTGTCCTGATCGGTGACGGGCACGCCGACGAATTTGATTCCTCGAATCATTTCCTTGCTCCTCGTTTGCTACCTGATTTTTGGAGCATAACGAGGCGGGCTGGCGGGTGCAATCGTCCAGTCCTTGCTATAGTGATGGTCGGTATAGCGATGCTCTCTCTGGACGACTACATCGTCGATGTCCTGATGCGGGACTTAGTGGCGCACGACCGTCGGCCGGTGAGTTTCCTGGTGTATCTGTGGCTGGCTGCCGCGCATGGCCGGACTGGCAAAGACGTTCGCGTTAGCTTTCAGGAGATGGCGGAGTCGGTCGGCGTCTCTAAGAGCTCCGCACAGGCCGCGGTGCGCTGGCTGATTCGGCGCAAGCTGCTGGTGGCGAGCAAGGCGAATGCGACGGCAGTTCCCTGCTACAAGGTGATGACGCCGTGGAAGGAGGCTGCCCGCCGGGGACGGTGATGGTAGTCTGGGCAGCGGATGACGAGACAGTCTGGCTGGTCGATCGCTGCGTTTGGCTTGCTGATTTTGCTGGAGGGATGCCGGTCTCCCTGGGTTCAGTGCACCATCGTGAATCATGAAGAGACGCCGGTTTCGCTGGTGGAAGTGAATTATCCTGGCGGGTCGTTTGGGGTGCAGACGATCGCGGCGGGAGCGAGCTATCACTACCGGTTTCATGCGCTGAGCACGGACACGCTGAGTATTGACTTTACGGATGCTGCACGGCATAGCAAAACGGTGACGGGGCCTGAACTGAAGCAGAACCAGGAGGGTTCGCTGGTGATCGATATTCAGCCTGGGAACCAGGTGACCTGGACACCGGCGCTGACTTTGCGACCCTAAGGTTGGAGCCATGGCCGGGCTTCCCTGCTCATAGCCTCTCGTCGCTCTTTCTGGCAAAATAGACGCTGTTCCCAACTGCAAATTGTTGCCGGGAGGCAAAACCGTGATCAGGGTAGAAAACCTGACGAAGACGTTTGACCAATTCACCGCGGTAAAAGACATCAGTTTCCAGGTGGACGCGGGGGAGATCTTCGCGTTCCTGGGCCCGAATGGTGCGGGCAAGACGACGACGATCAAGATGCTGACCACGCTGATGCGTCCCACGGTCGGGCGCATTCACCTGGACGGCTTCGATCCATGGGTGAAGCAGCGCGAGGCGCGGCAGCGGTTCGGGATCGTGTTTCAGGATCCGAGTCTCGACGGCGAGCAGACGGCGTATGAAAACATGGAGCTGCACGGGATCCTGTATCACCTGCCGAAACGGGTGCGCGTGGAGCGGATTGAGCAGTTGCTGAAGCTGTTCGAGCTTTGGGAGCGGCGCAATGACTATGTGAAGACGTTTTCGGGCGGGATGAAACGACGGCTGGAGATTGCGCGCGGCTTTCTGCACACGCCGAAGATTCTCTTTCTCGATGAGCCCACGTTGGGGCTTGATCCGCAGAGCCGGAACCAGCTCTGGACGCATGTGAAAGCGATCAATGAGAGCGAGAAGACGACCGTCTTTTTGACCACGCACTATATGGACGAGGCGGATCGGGTTGCGCATCGGATCGCGATCATGGATCACGGAGCGATCGTTGCGATTGGCACCTCGGCCGAATTGAAGGCGAAAACGAATACGGAGTCGCTGGAAGCGGCATTTTTGGCGCTGACGGGTGAATCGCTGCGCGATGAGAGTGCCAGCTCGACCGATAATTTGCGTCGGTTCGCACAGATGTGGCAGAAACGCTGAGGGCGGGGCTGAGGAGAAGAGATGGGCGCGATTTACATCATGTGGCTGCGGGAAGTGAAGCGGTATTTTCGCTCGAAGGCGCAATTGATTGTTTCGCTGGGCCAGCCCACGCTTTATCTGCTGGCTTTGGGATTCGGTTTCGGTCCGGTTTTTGCTAAAGCCGGTGCGGGCAGTTATATCCAGTTCATGGCGCCAGGCGTAGTGGGGATGACGGTGCTGTTCAGCTCGATTTTTTCTGGCATGGCGATGCTGTGGGACCGGCAGTTTGGATTCCTGAAGGAGACGCTGGTGGCGCCGGTGCCGCGACTGCACATCATCCTGGGGCGCACGCTGGGCGGCGCTACAGTGGCGTCGATGCAGGGACTGCTGATGCTGATTGTGTGCCTGGTCGCTGGATTTCGTCCGGTCTACGCGCACGCGCCGGGAACGGCCGTGGAGCACAACTGGCTGGCGATTCCGGTTGCCGTGATTTTCATTCTATTGATCGCCCTGGTGTTTGCAGCGCTGGGATCGTCGGTGGGATCGACGATCAAGGATATGCAGGGATTTCAGGTGCTAATGAACTTCATGGTGATGCCCATCTTCTTTTTGTCGGGCGCGCTGTATCCGCTGAAGGGGCAGTCGAAGGTGTTTTCGTGGATCACCCACGCGGATCCGCTGACGTACGGGATCGATGGGCTGCGCGGGGTGTTGATTGGGAACTGGCAGTTTAATTTCAGCTCGCAATTCAACTTTGCGCTGGATTTGGGCCTGTTGGTGGCGCTGGCGGCGCTTTTTCTGGGAACGAGCGCGTGGCTGTTTTCGCGTATCGAGGTGTAACGAAGCAGGTTCCCGCAGTGTGCCGTGCAACCCCACGCCGTGTTCCTGCTTCTGGTAACGTGAAAGCAGGAAATGATAAGTCTCATTACCGCGTTACTTTTCTTTCAGGATACGAACCCGGTCGCGCCTCCTCCGGTGAACAACGGCAGCGCGATCTGGGAAATGCTCCAGAACAGCGGACCGATCGCGATGGCGGTGCTCGGTGTGCTGCTGGTCGCGAGCCTCTTTTCCTGGGCAATCATACTTGGCAAGTGGGCGAGCTTCCGGCGCGCGTCGGGGCAGAGCCGGAGGTTTCTGCGGGCTTTTCGCAAGGCGAACCGGCTGCAGGAAATCGCGACGGTGAGCGAGCAGTTCAAGCCCAGCCCACTGGTGAACGTCTTCGATGAGGTGTACGAGACGTATCGCCGACAGACAGGCGGATTTGGTCCGCCGAAAAACATCACGGCGCTGGAGCGCGCGGGACAGACCGCGGCCAGCGAATCGCTGACATCGATGGAGCAGCGGCTGACGTGGCTGGCCAGTATCGGCGCTATCTCGCCGTTCATCGGATTGTTCGGGACGATTATGGGCATCGTGGATGCGTTCCACGGGCTGGGCACGGAAGGCACGGCGACGCTGCGTGCTGTTGCGCCTGGCGTTTCAGAAGCTCTGATTACGACAGCGGCGGGGCTGCTGGTCGCTATTCCGGCAGTCGTTGCTTACAACCAGTTTACGGCGCGGGTGCGGGACTTCGGAGCGCGCATGGACGACTTTGCCCGCGAGCTGCTGAACAGCATGGAAGAGGCGGCGCTGAAGCCCGATCAGGACCCAGGAGATATCCGTGGCGTTCACAAGTAGAAGCGGGCACACGCAGACGGCGCTGGCGGAGATCAACATCACGCCGCTGGTGGACGTTGTGCTGGTGCTGCTTGTGATCTTTATGCTGACGGCTCCGGTGCTGCAGTCGGGCATTCAGGTGAATGTCCCGAAGACGAAGACGGTGCGGGAGATCACCGAGCAGCGGATGGTGCTGACGATCGACAAGGACCAGCAGGTTTTTCTCAACGACAAGCTGGTGAACCTGAACGATCTGCCGAATATTTTGCGGTCGCAGAGTTCGGACACGACGAAGCAGGTGATTTATCTGCGCGCGGATGAGAAGGTGCCGTTTGGGGCTTTTGCGACGTTGATGGACGCGGTGAAGCAAGCGGGGATCACGAATGTGAGCATTGTGACCCAGCCTGCTGAGAGTCCCCGCCCGGGACACTGACGCGGTCGGCGAATACAGTAGAAGGCATGGCGGAAAAATCGGCCTCCGAAACACGTTCGTTTGGACTCGTCTCCGGCCTTGGCGTAGGCGCCGGGATTTTCTATTACAAAGCTCTGGTCGATGCGCATCTCGCTCGGGGTTTGTCGCCCCGGCTTCTGATGGTTCATGCCGATGTGCGTTACGTGATAGCGCAAGCCGCTGCTCGCGAGACCAGGAAGCTGGCTGAATATCTGGCGGGATTGCTCCGACAGCTTGCTCGCGGAGGCGCCGAGATCGCCTCGATTCCGGCGTTTACGCCGCAGGTCTGTGCTGCTGAACTCGCTGCAATCGCTCCGCTGCCGCTGATCAGTCTTCTTGACGCTATTACGGCGGAAGTCGAACGTCGACGGTTCCGCCGGGTTGCTTTGTTTGGAGGGCGGGTCACGATGGAGACGCGGATGTTTGGAGTGCTGGAGGGGACAGACGTGGTCCTGCCGAGGGCGGAGGAGATCGACACGATCGCCGAGATTTATGGCCGCGTCGTTGAGGCGGCGCATGCCTCGGACGAGGACTTCATCCGGCTCCGCAACCTTGCGCATACGCTGATTGAGCGTGAGCGGCTCGACGGAATTGTTCTGGCTGGAACGGATCTGGCATTTGTCTTCAATCCGGGCAATGCCGACTTTCCTTATATCGATGGGGCACGGGTTCACATCGACGCCATCATGCGAGAGATTGCACCCTCGGGGGCTGTGCGATAGGCCGACTTTGCGGAGATATTAGTCGCCGCTGGTGATCATGCGCACGTACTCGTGCCAGAACTGCACTCCCTTCCAGAAGGAAGTCTCGGGCAGGCGTTCGTCTTTGCCATGCGCGCGGATGTCGTTGGTCTCGAGTTCGACTGCGGACCAGTTGTAGGTGGGGATGCCAGCGGCGTTGGTGAAGATGCTGTCGGATGCGCCGGTGGCCATGTCGGGCACGACGGGGGTGCCAGGCCAGTAGGCGGCGACGAGCTTCTCGAGTGGCTTCATCACTGTCGGATCGAGCGCGACGGGGGGCGGGCCTTTGGAGTCGGGCGCACCGCTGTGAATACCGCCGCCATTGTCGACGTATTTCACGGCGATTTTCGGATCGTTGAAGACGCGAATCAGGTCCTGGCGGACTTCTTCGCGTGAATGGCCGGGGAGAATGCGGCAATTGACGTTGGCCTCGGCCATCTGCGGGAGCGCGTTGTTGGCGTGACCGGCCTGGAGGCGTGTGGCGACGCAGGTGGTATGCATGGTTGAGTTCCACTCCGCTGAGACGGAGAGGCGCGCGATTGCGGCAGGATCCGGCGAGGACGCGAGCATGGCCCGCATGTCGGCGGCGGTCGCAGCGGGCTCGAGCGTGGCCAGCTTTTCAAAATAGGCGCGGGTGATGGCGTTCAGCTCGAAGGGAAACTGGTAGTTCTGCAAACGCTGGAGCCCGTCGGCGAGGTGGTAGATGGCGTTGTCGGGCACGGGCAGCGAGCTGTGGCCGCCGGGATTCGTGACGGTTAGTTGGTAATCGGCGTAGAGCTTTTCGCTGGCATCGACGTCGGCGGAAATCGCTTTGCCATTCTGCAATTCCACGCCGCCACCGTCGGGATTGAAGGCGAAGGCTGCCTTCATCAGCTCGGGATGATTCTTCAGGAGCCAGTCGACGCCGTTCGACTTCCCTCCTTCTTCGTCGGCGGTAAGGGCGAGGATGAGGTCGCGGTCAGGTTTGAATCCTTCGCTGTGAAGGCGGAGAAAGGTGGTGACGAGCATGGCGTCGCCGTCCTTCATGTCCTGGGTGCCGCGGCCGTAGTAGTAGCCGTCCTTTTCGAGGAACTCAAAGGGGTCGGTGGTCCAGTCTTCGCGGCGGGCCTCGACGACGTCTTCGTGGCCGATGAAGAGGATGGGCGGATGCGCGCCGGTGCCGTGGTAGCGGACTACGAGATTTTCTTTACGGTCGTTGGGACCGCCGATGAAGATGTCGCTCGCCGGGAATCCGGCGTCGAGAAAGCGCTGCTGCAGGGCCTTCGACACTTCTGTGACGCTGCCTACGGAGTCCGTGCTGTTGATGTCGATGATCTGGCGGAAGATGTCGAGGGCGAGCTTTTTGGTGGCGGGATCGGGCGGGGTGTAAGCGGGCGCGGTCTGGGCAAGCAACGAAGATGCGGCAGTGGCGAGACAAGCGATCAGGACTGCGAAGCGATTTCGCACGGTGTGGGCTCCTGTTGTGGATGAAGAGACAAGGTAACAGATTGGCGGGTCGATCTTCTTCGTATCTTTTGCGGCGTATCTTCTGTGACCTGGCATGGAGGGCCGGGTTTTGCGTAAGCTGGTCGCGAAGAGGTTGGCGATGAACTTGAACGGATTTGTGCGGAGCGTGGGTTGGGTGGTTTTGGCTGGAACCATGATGGCGGGAGCAGCGATGGCGCAATCGGGAGCTACGTCGCAGAGTGAATTTGTGAATACGCTGATGCCGCAGCCGGCGCAGTTGTCGGTGGGCGATGGGCGGCTGGATCTTTCGCGGGGAGCAGGCATTAGCGCGGATAAGTTCCACGACGATCGGCTGGATGGCGCGATCACCTGGGCTCGGCAACGGCTGGAGACGCAAATGGGCGCGATGATGCAGGGACAGGCGGCAACGGTGGTGGTCTCGGTCGATGGTGCTGGCGAGGCCGTTCAGGGCATGGACGAGGATGAGTCGTACACGCTGGAGATCACGGCGCAGGGCGCGCATCTGCATGCGGCGACGGACGTGGGCGCGATGCGGGGCCTTGAGACGCTGCTACAGCTGGTGCAGTCGGATGGGCAGAGTTTTTGGCTGCCTGCTGTGTCGATTCAGGATTCGCCGCGATTCAAATGGCGCGGGCTGATGATCGATGTGTCGCGGCACTTTGAGCCGGTGGGCGTGATTGAACGCACGCTGGATGGAATGGCTGCGGTGAAGATGAATGTCTTTCACTGGCATTTGAGCGACGACCAGGGTTTCAGGATCGAGAGCAGGATTTATCCGAAACTGACCGGGATGGGGTCTGACGGGCAATACTACACGCAGGATCAGGCTCGAGAGGTTGTGGAGTATGCGCGGGGGCTGGGGATTCGTGTCGTACCGGAGTTCGACATGCCTGGGCACAGCACGGCGTGGGGGGTGGGGTATCCAGAGCTGGCGAGTGGACCAGGACCGTTTTCGATTGAGCGGAAATTTGGGATTTTCGATCCGGTGATGGATCCGACGCGCGACAGCACGTATGCGTTCCTCGACAAATTTGTTGGGGAGATGGCGGGGATTTTCCCGGATGAGTATTTCCACGTGGGTGGCGACGAGAACAATGGGGTGGAGTGGAAGCAAAATGCGAAGATTCAGGCTTTCGCGAGCGCGCACAATCTTAAGGACACGGCTGCGTTGCAGGCTTATTTCAATCAGAAGTTGTTACTGATTCTGAAAAAGCACGGGAAGAAGATGATTGGGTGGGATGAAGTGCTGACGCCCGATCTGCCGAAGGACGTGATGGTGCAGTCGTGGCGAGGGTTTGATTCGCTGTCGGCGGGGGCGAAGCAGGGGTACAGCGGGGTTTTGTCGGCCGGGTACTATCTCGATCACATGGAGGCGGCTTCGGCGCATTACAGCGTCGATCCGTTGCCTGCCAAGAGCGATTTAACGCCGGAGCAGGCCGCGCGGATTCTGGGCGGTGAGGCGTGCATGTGGAACGAATATGTTGAGCCGCGCACGATCGATTCGCGCATCTGGCCGCGGACTGCGGCGATTGCGGAGCGGTTGTGGTCGCCGCAGTCGGTGACGAGCGAGGACGATATGTACCGGCGGCTTGGCGTCGAGTCGCTGCGGCTGGAAGAGCTGGGGATAACGCATATTTCGCAGGAGGGCGCGAGCCTGCGGGCGCTGGCCGGGACGCAGCAGATTGAGGCGCTGCGACCGCTGATGGCTGTGTTGGAGCCGGTGGATTTCGACACGCGGTCGCAGTGGTCGCAGGCGCATGGGGTGACGACGTTGACGCCGATGAATAGTTTGGTGGATGCGCTGCCGCCGGATCCACCGTCGCGGCATGATTTTGGGGATTTGATGAGCACGTATTTAGAGGATCCTGTGGGGCATCCTGAGGAGGAAGAGGCTCTGGCTTCGACATTTCGATCATGGTCCGTGCAGCCGGAGTTAATGGGGCTGATGTCGGGGTCGCCGCAATTGGCTGAGGCGCTTCCGCGGGCACAGCAACTGGCGGAATTGGGGACGATGGGGCTGGAGGCCCTGTCGTATTTGTCTTCGGGCGTGCCAGCTCCGCCCGGGTGGAAGGCCGCGAAGCTGGCGATTCTGGATGAGGCTGGGAAGTCAGTGGCGTTGACTCGGTTTACGGTGGTGAAGGCTCTGCGGGATTTGGTAAATGAGGTGAGGTGAGCCGGTAGCCGGTAGGAGTGGAAGAGGAGCGCTGCCGTTGCCTCCCGCAGTTGTCTTCCCTACTACCTGTTGCCTATTGCATGCCTTTAGACGATCCAGCCGCCGCCTACTACTTCGTCTCCGTTGTAGAAGACCGCGGCCTGGCCGGGGGTGACGGCTCGCTGGGGGTCGTCGAAGGTGGCTTCTACTTCGGTCTCGCTAATCATGCGGATGGTGGCCGGGGCTGGTTCGTGACGGTGGCGAATCTTCGCCCGCACTCTCATTTCGCCGCGCATTTCGCCTTCGAGCCGTGGGATGGAAATCCAGTTGAGGTCGCGGGCTCGGAGGGTCTTCGTCGTGGCTTCGGCGTCGGAGCCCACGGTAATGCGATGGCTCGAGTTATCGATTTGAATCACGTAGAGCGGGTCGGGGGACGCTACACCGAGTCCCTTGCGCTGGCCGATGGTGAAGTTGTGGACGCCGGTGTGGCGGCCGATGACTTCGCCGGAGGATGAGACGAGTTCACCGGCTGAATCGGGGATCTGCTCGCCCTGCTCGTTGAGGTAGGCGGAGATGAAGGTCTTGTAGTCGCCGCCGGGGATGAAGCAGATTTCCTGCGAGTCGGGCTTGATGGCGACGGCGAGGCCGTGCTGCGCGGCGATCTCTCGGACGTCGGACTTCTGATGGTTGCCTAGGGGAAAGAGGGTGCGCGAGAGCTGCTCCTGGGTTAGGCCGAAGAGGAAGTAGGTCTGGTCCTTGCTGTGATCTGCGGGACGCGAGAGGATCCAGCGATTGCGCGCCGGGTCGTACCGGTTGCGGGCGTAGTGGCCGGTGGCGATGCGGTCGGCGCCGATCTGGCGGGCGCGGACGAGGAGCTGATCGAACTTGAGGTGGTTGTTGCAGAGCGAGCACGGGATGGGCGTGCGGCCGTTGAGGTACTCCTGGACGAAGGGGCGGACGACGTCCTGCTCGAAGCGCTCCTCTTCGTTGACGACGTAGTAAGGGATGTCGAGGGTCTCGGCAACGCGGCGAGCGTCGTAGAGGTCGTCGAGAGAGCAGCAGCGGCCAGTGACCTGCTCGGGCATGCCCTCTTTGCCGGCAAGGCGGCGCTGGTTCCAGAGCTGGAGGGTGAGGCCGACGAGGTCGTAGCCCTCGGCGCGGAGCATGGCGGCGACGGTCGAGGAGTCGACTCCACCGGACATGGCTACGGCGATGGTGTTGTTGGTTTGCACGGCCCTGTCCTTAGTTTACAGGGGTGGAGAGGCGAGTTAGCTATGGAGCGGTTAGCTTAAGTCCGGTTAGCGATGATGCGGTTAGCGCAAACCATTCCTCAGCGGCTAAAGCCTGACATCTTCCACAGCAGTTACGGCCCGGCTGAAGCCGGGCCCCTTCAAGACGCCGAGCCTGTCTGAAAGAAAAGATCGCGTACTTGTTGCCTGTTCCCTGCTCTACTGGTTGACGCCGCTGGCGAGGAAGCCTCCGTCGATGACGAGGACCTGGCCGGTGACGAA
>Ga0182015_10002732_pt1 | contig 20725 bp, 17 predicted proteins | sample 712P3MmetaG_FD_120478 | JGI IMG/M metagenome (GOLD analysis project Ga0182015, IMG submission 120478) | Permafrost microbial communities from Stordalen Mire, Sweden - 712P3M metaG | ecosystem: Environmental > Terrestrial > Soil > Wetlands > Permafrost | place: Sweden: Stordalen | collected...
CCTTCGTGCGCTGGAACCAAGTTCTGCCGGTGATCAGAGGAATTGCCGAACTGTTTCGTGACTCCGACCAACTGCGCGAACACCGCGAGCGGGCGCGGCTGAAGTTTCTCTTCTTGCGGCATGGCTGGACGCCGCAGGACTTCCAGCAAGAGCTGGAGCGGCGGATTGGATTTCAGCTCGATCCGGCCGAGCCCGAGCAGCCCCCGGCAGACGTCTACCGCGATCACATCGGCATCCACGCGCAAAGACAGCCTGGGCTTTGCTATGTGGGGGCAACGGTGCTGCGAGGCAGGATCACGCCCGAACAAATGCACGCCGCGGCCGATCTGGCCGAGCGCTTCGCGAGCGGCGAATTGCGCACCACGAACATGCAGAATTTGCTGATCATCAACGTCCCCCGCCTTCAGGCGGACGAGTTGGCCAAAGAATTGGGTGGGATTGGGCTGCCGGTCAGCGGATCGCCGTTTCGGCGCGGGGTCATCGCCTGCAGCGGCGCAGAATTTTGCAAGCTGGCTATCACCGAAACGAAGACCTTTTCCCGCTGGCTGGTGGAGGAACTGGAAGAGCGCTTGCCCGGTTTTGCTCAGCACCTGAAACTGCACGTCACCGGTTGCCCGAACAGCTGTGGTCAGCACTGGATCGCTGACATCGGAATCGAAGGCAAGAAGATCAAGATCGATGGACGCATGGTAGATGCCTATTACTTCTGTCTGGGTGGGGCGCTCGGATTGAATCAGGCCATCGCGAGGCCGGTCGGGTTTCGCTGCCCCGCGACCGAGGTTCCCGAAGCCATCGAGCGGCTGCTGCGCACCTATCTCGCCGATGGCAAGCGGGGTGAAAATCTGCGGCATTTTTTTGCTCGCCACAGCGATGCCGACCTGCGAGCCTTTCTGGCCGGTGATTGGGTCGAGGCGGTCGCCCGCGATTTGCCCGAGGGACGTGTGCCGAGCGGCGTGGAAGGTTAAACGGACTATGGAAGACCTGAGGTCAAGGAAACGATGAGCAGCTTATTTCCGATGTTCGTGAAACTCGAAGGAAAACGTTGCCTTGTGGTCGGCGCCGGGAGGGTCGGCGAACCCAAGATCGTCGGCCTCATCGACACCGGCGCGTGCGTCCATGTGATTGCTTTGGAGGCCTCCGATGCGGTGAAGGCGTGGGCCCAAGCCGGAAAGATCAGGCTCGAACTCCGCGCTTTCAGCGTGGGAGATCTCGATGGAACGCTGCTCGCCGTCGTGGCCACGGCGTCACGCGCCCTCAACGGATCGATTTATCGCGAAGCGCAACGCCGTGGAGTTCTATGCAATGTCGTGGACGACCCGGAATATTGCGACTTCTACTATCCCGCCGTGGTGCGCCGCGGTGATCTGCAGATTGCAATCTCCACGAATGGGCAAAGTCCTTCTCTGGCGCAAAAGCTTCGGCAACAGCTTGAACGGCAGTTTGGTCCCGGCTATGCGCGATGGATTGCGGAGCTGGGCGAGACGCGAAGGCTTGTGCTGGCCAGCAATCTTGACCCTAATCGGAAGAGCGCACTGTTGCACTCACTGGCAAGCCGTGAGGCTGTGAAGGCGGCATTGGTGGAAGAGTCGGCGAAGCTTGAATTGTCGAAAAATGAACGGAGGGTGACTGCATGAACGGCAAGGTGTATCTGGTGGGCGCGGGACCGGGCGATCCGGAGTTGCTTACGGTGAAAGCTCTGCAATTGCTGCGTACTGCCGACGTTGTGCTTCACGACGACCTGATCACGCCCGGAATCTTGCAGCTAATCTCGCTCGGTGCCGAAGTTCAGAACGTGGGCAAGCGCTGCGGGAGCAAGACTATCCGTCAAGAGGAAATCAATTTTCTGATGGTGACGCGGGCGGCTTCAGGACTAAAGGTAGTTCGCTTGAAGAGCGGTGACCCACTCATCTTCGGCCGGGCCGGGGAAGAGATCGCAGCCCTGCGGCGAGCAAACATTCAATATGAAATCGTTCCCGGCGTGACCTCAGCCCTGGGAGCCGCGGCAGCCGCCGGAATCCCGCTGACGTATCGCCAACTATCCTCCACTCTCGTGCTGACGGCCGGTCATCTGGCTTCGGAGAACGCTCGTGCGGATTGGAGCAGGCTCACTGGAGCCGAATCGACGCTTGTAATCTACATGCCGGGCTCCAACTATATCGAGATTTCGAGCGGTCTTCGGGCCGCCGGTTTCGCGCAAGAAACTCCTTGCGCGATTATTTCCCGGGCAACGACTCCCCAGCAGCAGATCCACCACACCACGGTTTCGGATCTCCCTCAGGCGCCGAGGCTCGCGCCTCCAACCCTGCTGGTCGTCGGTGAGGTCGTGAAATTTGCCGATCCTAGTTTAGTCGAGGAAGGTTTAGTCGAGGAAGCGGCGAGCCTCCCTCACCCGGAGAACGCGCTGGGAGCCGGGTTTACGCGCGGCGCCTTCTTACCGGCTGAAAGCTTGAGAACGCATGAGGAGCCGTTGGCATGAAAGAAGAAGTTGGAAAACTCCAGATCGCAGCGGAATCCTGGAAACCCGAGCGGGTCCTCAGATGGGCGTTCGACACTTTCGGGGAGACCGTGGCCATATCTTCCGCTTTCGGCGCCGAAGGCATGGCCCTGATCGAAATGGCTTCCCGGGTGCGCCAGAATTTTCGCCTCTTCACTCTTGATACCGAATTCCTGTTTCCCGAAACCTACAATCTCATGGACCAGGTCGAGCACAGATATGGCATCACGATCGAGAGGGTATACCCGCTAAGTTCGCCCGAAGAACAGGAGCGGGTTCATGGTCCAGCACTCTGGCAAAGGAATCCAGACCAATGCTGCGATCTGCGGAAGGTTCGGCCGCTCGAGCGCAAGCTGGGTGAACTGCAGGCGTGGATTACCAGCATCCGGCGCGATCAAACCTCGGCCCGGGCGAATGCTGGCAAAATCGAGTGGGACATGAAATTCGGTTTGGTAAAGATCAATCCCATCGCTGACTGGAGTTCAAGGCAGGTGTGGCAATATATCCGCGAGCATGATGTACCCTACAATCCGCTGCACGGGCGTAATTATCCGAGCATCGGTTGCACGCACTGCACGCGCGCGGTGCGGCCGGGAGAAGATCCGAGGGCAGGGCGCTGGTCGGGATCCTCGAAGACCGAATGCGGACTGCACTTGATCCACCCGCTGGCTAATCCACCGGAAGCGGACGCGTGAAGCAAGACCTCAAAGTTTCATCAGGACCCGACATTCGGTCACTTGCCGGTGCGCGAATCCCATACCGGGTTGCCTTTGTCGTCGCGGAACATAAGGGTGTCCGTACCCTTTACGAGCTCTCGAGCAAGGATCACGTCCGATGTGTCCTGCTTGACCTTTGAACCCGTGACCGCAATCTCGTCCCCCTTGCTGAAACTGATGCCCATCTCCTCTTGGAATGGTTTGGGGCACACGTAAATGTGGACCTTGTCATCGCCGCTTTTGATGATCAGTTCACTGAAGTCTTTCCTGGTTCCGAAAGGGACAAGGTTGATTTCGTCCACTACTCCTTTGGTTTTCGTCTCAGTATGGAGGTCATACTTCGGTGAACCGCTGTCTTTTTGTTCTGTCTTTTGCGTAAGCGCCGGGATCACGACGCAGAGCAAAAACAAGGGGATGCAAAAAAGCGCTTTCGTGGGGTTAAGCGAAAGCATGGAGATTTTCCGACGGAGTAGCAAGACTCCTCCTCGTTGCTCACGGAAAAGCCAATGCTGAGGGCGAGGTGCCGCTCTATCTGCGCCATGGCCCTGAGAAAGATGCGCATCGGTTCCCGGGTTTCCCGACAATGTTCGCTTACGATAAGGCCGTCTACTCGGTGGATTCTAGAAGACAGGAGAATCGTACACCCTCAGGACCCTTCAGGCCAGACCCAACTCATGAACTCGTACTGGCTGCCGTCCAAACGCACAAAGGGGCTGACGGCACGGCCGAAACTGGTTCAAGTGTCTTGCAAGGTAGGAACTTGGTACGCTTCGGGGTCTATTTTGTATTTCGGTTCTTTATACGGGACCAGAAAGATATCCAAGTACGGGACCAGCAAGGTATCCAACGGACGACCAACGTGCTGGCTGGGGATCAGCGCGCGGACAGAGAGCCGAAGTCTTTTGCTTTCGAAAATGTTGCGATGGCGTTGTTGCGCGCCTGCGTGGCGCTCCGTCGTGACCAAAGCAGGCCTGATTCAGGCCTGGTTCAGAACTGCCCCGCCTTGTTCCACTGCAGATTCAGCTCTGACCAGGCCGAACGGCTTTCTTACGGGGAAACTGCCGCCTGCAGATCGGTAGGCGGATTCGGGACGTTAGCGGTCAGACCGGCTTGAAATGCTCCCATCGTCCAGCCACCGGACGAGGGACGGGCATTGCCATTCGAGTCCGAGCAAAGTGCACCCAGTCCGATCGTCGGTTGTCCACTGCAGGTAGCGTTCAAGTTGAGTCCGGCACTGATGACTGGGCTGCCGGAGGTAGGGACATAGGTAGAAGAACTCAAGCTCGGATTCTTCGTGATCGAGTTGGCATCGCAACGGCAATCTGACTGCCACGTGGAGAAGGTTGTCGTTTCCTCTCCCATCCAGTCCCATCCGCCGACGTTGTAGTCGTCGTTATAGTTGATCGCTGTGACCGAGGTCCCGCTGCCATCAGTGTAAATCGCGTTATGGGCCATCCCCTGGACAATGTTGTTTTCGAACGTCAACCCGGTGCTGCCTCCTTCGTAAACGACTGCGTCGTCCCCCGGAACATTCTCGCCGTTGTTGGTGCAGCCGTTGTACGGCGTATGGCTCACGAAAGTATTGTTAACCGCGCGCATGGAGCCGCCGTTAGACCACGTGATGAAACCGTTGGCAAAGCAGTGATTCGTCGAAGTATTTACCGCCAGATTATTGAAGACGTTAATGTTCGAAAGTATGCCGCCACCGTCATTGGCGGTGAATATTGCGGCATTGGCGTTCGCGCCTACGTCGCCCGCGGCTGTGTTGTTGTAGATATAGAAGTCGGTCAGACTCGATGCGCTTCCGTTCGCACTGATATGGGCGATCCAGTCATGATGGTTATTGTCCGCGTTGTTATCCCACGCCGCCATAGAACCGTAGGTGTTGCCGTAGATGTAGAAGCCAGACGCAACGGCTACCCCCGAGGTATCGCTGGCCGTAATGAATAACGGATGGTCCATGTTGGACAGGTTATTGCCGGAGTACGTTAGCACAGGGTTCGCGTATGTGCTTCCGACGGCGTAGGAAAACCGAATCCATTTGGCATAGGTGCAAACGTTGTTCTGAACAACGCCATTGTCCACGTTCCAGATGTCAAAGCAGGACGTGTTTTCTCCGCCATTGTCCGCCGGGCTGGATATCACATAGAGGTTCTGGCAGGTGACGTTCGTGATGGTCACATTCGAGGAGTTGCCATTCGGTGAGCCGTTATTGACGCAGATGCCACCATCGGTCTGCGAAGTGCAGCTTCCTCCAGAGCACTTGCCGGCGGAAGTGCCATTCAGTGTGGCCTCGATCGTCAGGTTGTTTGCCGACGTCCCATTTGCCGTGTCTTTCGACGACGTCCCATTTACCGTGACGTAACTTTTGCCGGCGAGATTGATGACTGGACCGGACCAGCTGGTCGAAGTGATGGTGACCGGGCCTTGATCTGCGATGAGTGTGATCGGCTTGCCACTCGTACCGCTGCGTTGAAAAGTCAGATAGTCGGAGGCGCCCCCGCCTCCTGTATAGGTTCCGCTGCACAGATGAACATTAGTTCCCGGCCCGATCTGTGCGGCGCCTGATCCCCAATTCGAGGAGCTATTGAACCAGGAAACCGAACGGGCGTCGGCGCAATCGGCGCCTGTGTTGCCGCCGGCTGAATTTTGGGCTATATAGATATCGTTTGCGAAAGCGAACATCGCGACAAAAAGGACGAGAAGGGAAATTACAAAAAGTCTAATACGGAAGGTCACTCATTCCTCCAAGAATCGTGTGCTGGGCTCGGCTAGCCGCGAGCCCGCTGGTCGGTACTCGACCCAGTAGGGGATGGCTCAGGATCCACTGGATGACGACTACAAAGCCGTTATAACCATTTCGTCGGAGTGCGAACAGGTCTCAGAGGTACATGGTCCGCTTTTGAGAGCTCTGAATGTCGGACACGTCTCTTGCAATACGATGATGTAGTAGGAAATGAACTTCTGAATCTGGCTTTGACCGTTTTGGAAACATACTGCGATTTGCCCATCCCATCGTAGGCGCCGCTCAGCTTCGTTTCGCTGCCGATATAGAAGTAGAAAAAGAACAGCGCGCCGATGGTCGGCACACATCGGCTCCGCCAGATGCCCGTTTTCATCCGGAAGACGTACTCGGGCACCGCACAGAAAGCGGGGAATGAAACTCTGGCCATGACCCGTGCCGCAAGAGTCAGCAAAGCTGCGACGCCATACAGCAGATGAGAGGTGCGTTGGATGCGGAGCAGCGCAGCTTAGTGAGTGTTCGTTAACTCTTAGGAATATCGGCCCGGTTCCACCATCCGCCACCTAGAGCCTGAAACAACGCTGCAGTGTCGGCATAACGATTCGATTGAGCTTGCACAAGGTTAATCAGTGCTTGCTGATATGTTTGCTCTGCGCTTAAGAGCGCGAGGTAGTTGGCGTAGCCCGCATCAAGCTGCTTCTTCGTCAGGGTAAGGGTGAGGCTGGCCGCATCTTTTGCGGCTGCTGCCGCCTTCAAGGCGTCGGCATCCTGTTGCAGCGCATTCAGCGTGTCCGCGACATTCTGGAAGGCGGTGAGGACCGTGCTGCGATATTGTTCGTCGGCCTCGGTATAAGCGGCTCTCGCGGCGCGCTCCCGATGCATGAGCGTGCCGCCGTCAAAGATGGGCTGGGTGACGCCTGCGGTTACATCCCAAAAGCCATTGCTTCCCGAGAACAACCGGCCGAGGACCACCGCCATGCTGCCAGCATCCGCAGTCAGGGCAAAGCTCGGGAGGCGGTTCGCACGCGCAATTCCGATCTGGGCGCAGGCTGAATGCAGGTTCTCTTCGGCCTGCCGCACGTCCGGACGTTGCTCTACGAGTTGCGAAGGCAGGCTTAACGGCAGTTCCTGCGGGAGTTGCAAACTCGACAGCTCAAACGTTTCGGGCAAATCCTGGTTGGGGAATGCGCCCGCCAGCACAGCCAGCAGATCCCGTTGTTGCGCCAACTGCTTCAGTAGCGGAGGCAAGGTAGCAGCGACTTGCGCGAGCTGCGATTCCTGCGCCGCCACGTCGAGTTCGTCGGCATATCCCCTCGCATACTGCTGCCGCAAAATCTCGAGCATTTTGGTGTTGATGTCGATAAGTTCACGGGTCGCATCAATCTGCCCCCGCAGTGAGGCCTCTTGAATGGCTCCGGTGGCGACGTTGGCGCTCAACGTGATATGCGTCGCGGCCAGGGCAAAACGCGCCTGCTGTTCCTGCGCCTCGAACGACTCCACAGTTCGCCGGTTCAGACCGAAAACGTCCGGCACAAACGAGACACTGACCTCGGGCGTGTAGAGGCTGTAATCCAAGGCACTGGTATTGGTTACCGGTGAAAGATCAGCCGATGACTTCGCCCGAGTCGCCGAAAAACCGCCAGTAACGCTGGGATAGTAAGCACCCCTTTGGGCCAGCATATTCTCTCTTGCAACCAACAATGCCGCCTGGGCCGACTTGATGTTGGGATTAGCTTTGAGCGAGCGCTCAATCAAATCGTTGAGCGGCTGCGAGTGAAACAAGGTCCACCACTCCCCGGGAATGTCGTGCCCTTCAACCAAGTGTTGCGCCTCTCCGCCGGCGACGTTGCCCGTGCTGCTGGTGGTCGAAATTGGAGCGGGTGTATAACCGCCGACATCGGGAGCAGCGGGTTTCTTGAACCGCGGCCCAACGGCGCAACCTGCCGTGAGGAGTAAAGCAGAGATCGCGATGAAGCGGGCGATGCGCGATGTGCGAGTGCGAATCATTCGAGTGAGTTCCTTAAGGCCTGCGGTTCATACGGGTTCCGTTGAGCGCCCCAGTATTGCTGCTGGCCGGGTTTGCCGATCCACCAACGACAGCCGGGTTAGGACCGCGATGGCGCCCATGATTGGGCAATGGGTTGAGCGATGCCACGGTGGACCGGGCGACACTCGGCGGCCGGGCAGTCAGGGCGCTGTCGACCTTTTCGTTCTTGATGAATCCGCCTTTTGCCGCACCACCGGATTTGTCTGAACCCGGCGGATGAAGATTCATGGCATTTCCAGACAGGGAAGTTTTCCGGCCAATCGGAAGCTGCTTAGGGCGATTTGCCGCGGTTAGGCCTGCACGGCTGCGCGGGAGATTCTTGCTCGAAGTCTGGTGGTCTGGTGGTTCGTCACCGGAGATGCTCCCGTTCTTAGGCTTCCCGCTGTCCGCCGGAGCGACGCGCCCGGGGTCCTGCGAAACATCGTCATGCGGACGATCGCTGGCCGGTTTCGCAGATTTCTCGTGGGCGGAACTCTCGGCCGATGTTTGCTGAGATGGGGCCGCGTAAGTTGTCCCCTGCATCCATACGGCACAACCTATCGTCAGAATTAGGATCAAGAAACGAAAGCATAGGACCTTCATAATAAATCCTCGGATGCTGGGTGCGGGTGATCGTCGCGGCCTATAAATATCATTCTCAGCGCGGGCACGGCGAGAAGCAGCATGACGGGGCCGAGCAGCATGCCGCCCACGATCACAGTGGCCAGCGGACGCTGCACCTGGCTGCCGATTCCCGTGGAAATTGCTGCGGGAAGCAGGCCAATGCAGGCGGAAAGCGACGTCATCAACAACGGGCGCATGCGGGTTGAGGCGGCGTGGTACATCGCATCCAGCGGCGCCAGACCCTGAGATCTTTCATGGTTGTAAAAAGTGATCATCAGGATGCCATCCATGACGGAAACGCCGAACAGCGAGATGAAGCCGATGGCAGCCGAGATGCTGAAATTTTGACCTGAGAGATAGAGCGCGAGTATGCCGCCAACCACCGCGTCGGGAATGCCCGCGAGCGCCAGAAGGCAGTCGCGAAAATTATTGAATAAGGTGTAGAGCAACCCGATAATCAGCACGAGACTGATCGGCACAATGATTTCCAGGCGTTTCTTGGCTTCCTGCAGGTCGCCGAACTCGCCGGCCCAAATCAGCCGATATCCCGAAGGAAGTTGCACATTCTTGGCGATTTGCTGCTGGGCGTCCTCGACCGTGCTGCCCAGGTCGCGGCCACGGACGCTGAACTTGACCGGAATGAAACGCTGTACGCTTTCGTGATAGATCCAGGCCGCTCCTGTATCTAATGTGATCGTCGCCAGATCACTCAACGGTATATAGGCGTTGGCGCCGCTGCTGCTTGTATAGGCGACTTTGATGCTGCGAATTTTGTCGATGCTTTCGCGGTATTGAGGCGTATAGCGTACGACGAGATCGAACTGCCGATCGCCCTCCAAGACTTCGGTCGCTACCGCTCCGCCCATCGCTGCCTGGATGACGGTGTTCACGTCACCGGAGTTGAGACCATAGCGCGCAGCCCGAGCACGATCCACTTTGATATTCAGGTTGGGCTGCCCCAGCACGGGGAAGATGCCGAGGTCGGCGATGCCTCGAACCTGGTTCATCTGGTCGCGGACTTGCTCGGCCAGCTTGGTCAAAACTTCGAGATTGGGACCGATGATCTTGACCGAATTGACCCCTTTGACACCTGAGATCCCTTCTTCGATGTTGTCCTCAATGTATTGGGAGAAATTGAAGACCACTCCGGGCAAGTCGTTGTTAAACTCCTCCTGTACCTGCTCGGTTAACTTGTCCTTGGTCAGGCCCCGCGGCCATTCGTCAAACGACTTCAGCGGCGCGAATAATTCGACATTCGAGAATGGCGAAGCATCGCTGCCGTCGTCTGGCCGGCCATGCTGAGAAACCACGGTAAGGACTTCGGGGTGTCGCAGGAGAATCTCGCGCATTTTTCTCGAGGCCGCCTCGCCATCTTCGAGCGAGAGCGTGGTCGGCATGGAAGCGCGAATCCAAAAGTTGCCTTCCTCCAAATGCGGAAGAAACTCGCTGCCCAGCCGTGGCGCGATCAGGAAGAAGGTTCCAAGAGAAAGGGCGAGTTCGATTCCTACCACGAGAACGCGGTGATTGAGCGCAAAACGCAGCGCCGGATCGTAGGCGCGGTGCAAAAAGCGTACGACCAGCGTTTCGTCTTCTTTTACGCGCTCCGGCAGCAGGAGGGAAGCGATGACGGGGGTGACGGTGAACGTGGCAATTAAAGCCCCCGCCAAAGCGTAACCATAGGTGCGCGCCATGGGGCCGAAGATTTGACCCTCGACTCCCTGCATAGTGAACAGCGGCACAAAACCGGCCACGGTGATGAGCGCCGAGAATAGAACCGCCTTGTCCACCTGGACTGCGCTGATCAGAATCAGCCGCAAACGATCGGTCCAGGTGCTGGGGGTGGCTTCCACTCCTGAGCCTCTGGTCGGGTCAGGCCCCCAATGGCCTTCCGCCAGCCGTTGCAGCAGACCCTGTCTTTCTTCCTGGTTTCTTTGAAAATTCCGGAAGATATTTTCGACCAGGATCACGGCCGAGTCCACGATGATGCCGAAATCCACCGCGCCCACCGACAGCAGGTTTGCGCTCTCCCCCAGAATCACCAGCAGGATGGTGGCAAAGAACAGCGCGAACGGGATGTTCAATCCCACAATCACCGCGCTGCGCAGATTGCCGAGGAATATCCATTGGATCAAGAAGACCAGCACGCATCCGAATATCAGGTTGTGCAAAACTGTATGCGTGGTGATGGCGATCAGCGATGAGCGGTCATAATAAGGAACAACCTTGACTCCCGGCGGCAGACTCCCGTCGTGATTCAAGGTTTCGATTTCCGCCTCGACCTTGGGAATCATGTCGCCGGTCTGTTCCGTTCGCCTCATCACCACGATCGATCCAACCACATCATCCTGATGGTCGCGGCCCAGAATGCCGAGCCTTGGCCTGTAGCCGACCGAAACTTTCCCCACATCTTTCACCAAGACGGGAACGCCGTTCTGTTGGGTCAGAACGACATTCTCGATGTCGTTGACCTTGTAACCTTCCCGCAAATCATCATTGCCGCCGTCGTCGATCAGACCGACACCCCGGATATTGATGGATTGCTGGCCAATGCGGATTTCGCGTCCGCCCACGTTGATGTTCGCGTTCCCCAGTGCGTTCAGGATTTGGGGCACGGTGATGCTGTAGGCTTCGAGCTTATGAGGGTCCACCTCGACCTGGAATTCTTTGGTGGGGCCGCCCCAACTATTGACGGCGGCGATGCCGGGAATGGTCAACAGCCGGCGCGCCACGATCCAATCCTGAACCGTGCGCAGATTCGTAACTCCGAAATGGTTTGGTCCGACAACCTGATAACGATAGATTTCCCCAGTCGAGCTGTTCGCTTGGATGTCCGGAACCAGACCGCCCGGCAGGTTGACGTTCTGCTGCATGGCGACCGACGCCTGGGCGTAGGCGAAGTTATAGTCCACCCCGTATTTGAAGCTGACGCGCACAAACGACAGGCCATAGAACGAAGTAGAGCGGATGACGTCGATGCCGGGCGTGGTGTAGAGACCAATCTCGGTGGGACGCGTGTAGTAGCGTTCCATCTCTTCGGCAGAGAGGCCCGGGGCCTGCGCGGTGATTTCCAAAATGACCGGCGTTGGATTCGGATACGCCTCGATGTTGAGCATCTTGAAAGCAACGAGCCCGGCGCCGGCAAACAGTAGCAAACCCACCGCCACAATCGGGCGGCGGCTCAGGCAAAACGCGATGAGAGATTTGAACATTGTGGCTCGTCTTTAATGAAAAGAAGGCGGCATTCAACTTAGTCGGTGGGTGGCGCCTGCAGCATGTTGCTGAGAAACACGGCGCCGTCCGCCACCGCCAGTTCTCCGCGCTGCAAACCATCGAGAACTTGGACCCGGTCGTCCGTTCGCAAACCGATCTTGATGATTCTTTGCGTAAAACGGTGGCGATCGGTTGTCACCCAAGCCGTCATCGTGCCATCGGCTTCGCGGACCACACCGTTCGCCGCTATCGCCGTGGCTTCTACCGGGTCGTGGACACGAATGACGAAGTTAGCGAGCATTCCGGAATGGAGCTCGTCGTGAGAATCCACAATCTCGGAACGGATCGTTACTCGATGAGTATTCGGATCCACCGTCTCGTAAATCTTTGAAACCTTGCCTTTAAACACACGGCCGGGATAGGCCATCACCTTGACCTGAACCGGCTGGCCCAGGTGAAAAAATGAGAGCTCACTTTCGCTCACATTCGCCAGCATCCATTTGATCGCCACGTCGGCCACCGAGTAAGGCGCCGGGGGATTTCCCGGCTGCACCAGAAATCCGGGCTGCGCGACCTTGTAGGTGACCTTGCCGGAAATCGGACTCCGCACCACCAAGGCGGGATCGATCTTGCGCGAGACGATCATTTGATCAATTTCGGCATTCGTCTTGCCAAAGACCAGGACAGCATCGCGGGCGGCTTTGAGAGCGCCTTCAGCGGTCTGTTGATCCGAGATCGCCTGTTCCTTCTCGCGCTCGGAAACACCGCCGAGACCCTGCACGCGAGCCAACTCCTTGTTAGTGAGATCGAGAGTCGCGGCCGCGCCAATCAGGTTCGACTCGGCCTGGATGAGGTCTGGACTCTTAATGGTGTAGAGGGGCTGGTCCTTCTGAACTCTGGCGCCCAGTTCCGCAAAAGTCTGAAGAATGGTTCCCTGATAAGCCGGAAAGACTTGAACTGACAGGTCTTCGTCAAAATCAATGTTGCCGACCGCTTCTTGCTCCACCGGAAACAGGGAGCTGCCCACCGTCTCGATCTTGATCGAATTCAGTTGGCTCCCCGAAAGGTCCAACGTGGCTCCAGAGGCGGACGAGCCTGACTTTGCAGTTGATTCCTGCGGCGCATTCGGTTTTGCGGCCTGACCACGACTGCAACCGGATTCCAGAATTCCGCCTGCCACAACAACCGCTGCGGTCAACACCAACACAACGGCCGCTCTCTTGCTGATGTGAGCCTGACATTTCATTGTCTTGATTCGACCCTACCTCTCCGGTTCTCCTTGCGGATTCACGGTCCGATCAACCCTTTCGGGTTCGTGAACTACCAGTAGCGCAGCCGCTTCCGAGAACTATTCTTGCGATTCGATCCCGTTGGCATACCTGCAATGCACTCCGCGAATCCCGCGCAGAACAAAGCGATGTACCAGAGCCCTGCCAAGAGCGCTGCTGCGACGGTACAGGTTCAGTGGATCGTGATTCACTGGCCGCTCCCATAACCCCCCCGGTCTAAGCGCTGCCTCATCCCGCTGTTACCACAACAGAATCGACACCCGGAAAGTTCGCGCGCTTTTTTGACGAACCGCGAGCGTTTATGCGACAACCGTGGAGCGTCGGCTGAAACAACCCTGCTTGAGCCCCCCTCCGGGTTCTAGGGACTTATGCTGATTGCTACCTCACCTATTCTGATGACTGGTTGCGGGAAGGAGAACTCTATCTCTTGGGCTGCAGCTTCATCTTTCGGACCGGGGTACCCTATCTTTTGGCTAGCTCCAGAGAATGCAGTTGGAGCACAGGGAGTTTTCTAATCCTTCTGGGGTCTTTAGGAGTGCCAGATTTTCCGGAATTAGGTGGGTCAGAATTTCCGGAGCTCACAACGCCTGCGAACAACAGTTGTCTTGAAAGGGCAGACTGCTTCCCATGAGCAGAGAGAATCTGTGGGTCGCGGCAAAGATATTCGTGGGCTTGCCCTTCGTGTTCAGCCGGCCCAACAGCGGCGCGTCGCCCGAAGAGTTTCTAGGCAAACCTATTTCCACGATGAACAGAACAGGTCGGCCTGGCCGAGGCCGCCCTTTTGTTCGTTGTTGCCGTCGGACTGCTGTAATCCGATTACGCGGCGGGAGTCTTAGCCGTTGCTGGCCGATAGCCGCACTGTCCGGCTTTCCTGAAGGCTTGCACAGCTTCTTCCGGAGACATCAGCGGTGTGGTTTGGACAGCCTTGCACGCGCCACCGCCTGCAAAAGCCATGGAAATCGCTGCCGCGCTCACATTGTCGGGCAGTTCGGTAATGACGATTACGTCGTACTCTCCAAAGGCGAACCAGGCTGTTTCGATTTTGCCTCCCAGCTTCTCGATCGCGGGCCTGACTGACTCAATGCGGTTCTGGGGATGTGCCAGAAGCGCTTCCCATCCTTCGCGAGAATACGCGATCTGGTGAAGATAATGTGGCATAGAGCCTCCTTCGATTCACTTACTGGAAGCCAATGATTTCAGAGGCCGAATCTCCGATCAAGCGGGAGTCGCCATATTACTCATTGTCCCCTGGGCGGGGGTTGAACCGGACAATCTCTCATGTTGAGGCCACTCTCGAAGGGCGGCGGCATTATTTTCCTTTCACTTGAACTTGTCTTAATTCGGCGGGCGAGCCCAGTTGAGGCAATTGCCGCCGACATTTCGAACCCACCTTGTAATCGGACGTACTTGATAAGTAGAGACCGGCGGCCGCCGAAGACCAATTTCACTCGGGCGCGCAAACGAGCAGAGATTGGCCGTTTATGCCCGTCAATCAGTGGCAGAGCAGGCGACTCGTGCCGAGTTACTGAGAAGTAGTTTTAAGATTGCCTCGGACTGCTAAAACGGCTTCTCATGAACTGACTATTCAGTCCGGCAGACCTGAAAGGCTGGCGGTTCGTCGCCACAGTTCTCGCGACATAGTGTCGTCTTGTGCCTCTTTGGATGGTCGTACAGGATGGCATTTACCGAAATATCGTCCAGTAATATTCACGACCTCGCTCGACGAAGCCAGATAGATCAACGTCTCCGCGCCTCGTTGTGGCGACAAGGCGAAGCGCTTGCCTATTCGAATGCTAAACGAAATCAGACCTCCCGCCTGGTCACCGAACCGGGTGGCAACGAACCCAGGATGAAAACATTGACAGTCACACCGGTCCCAGCGAGACACCGGGCAAGTTCGCGCGTGAATAGGAGGTTGCACAACTGCGATCGACCATAGACCTTGCAACCAGGTCCTCCGTAACGCAACCACTCCGCCAGAGTGCCGTTGCTATAGGCTTTCTCCTGTGCCGAATTGGATAGCTGCTTCGCAGCGGCTGGGATGACACTTCTCCCAAGCGGACTTCTGACCATCGTCGCTGAGAGTCCGTCTCGGGGCACAGCTTGCGCATAGGCCGTAATCCACCAAAATCGCTCGGATGCTTTCAGGGAACAACAGCTGATTCTCCCTAGCGGGATCGCTGCTGGAATGCTTCGAGTGCGGCGTTCAGCCGCTCCAGTCCACCGCGCACAGTCTCTGTAGCTCCGCCAAAACCAATTCGGAAGTGTTGTGGTTGCTCGAAAAATTCTCCTGGCACTACACTGGTCTCAAACTGCTCCCGCAGCATCTCCACAAATTCTTCGGTACGTCCCAATTTTAGCCGCGGAAACACTGTAGTGCCAAAGCGGCTGGGCTCACAATCGAGGTCCGGATGGCTAGCCAGGAATTCGTTAACCAGCACGCGATTCATTTCCAGCAGCGCGCGGGCGCGATTGCGCACCCGATCGAGATTGTCGAGGACAGTCACTGCGAGGAGTTCGGCGGGATGCACTGGGCTTCCGTAGGTGAAATCAACGACCTGCCACATGCGCTGCACCACGTCCGGCTGAGCCAGAATCCATCCACAGCGAATGCCGCTCAGCCCATACGCCTTGGTCAGGCTACTGGTGACAACGAAATTCGCTCCCAGATGAAACGCAGAACGCCAGGGCTGGTCGAACAGGCTCTCAAGGTACACCTCGTCCACCAGGACGCGCGCTCCAACCCTGGCCGCCATCGCGCCCACCTGCCGCATAGTGCCCTCATCGGTAAAGGCGCTGCTTGGGTTGTGAAGGTTGCAGAGAATCACCAGACGCGTTTGGGGCGTGAGTTTACGCTCGAGTTCTCCCAGTCCTAGTTTGAATCCCTTTTCCGCGAGACGTTCGAAGCGGCATACCTTGGCCCCAATGTGATCGAGAATAGTCAGCAGCGGGTCGTACGTCGGCCGCTCAATCAGTACCTCGTCTCCTCGGTGGACGAGTGCCGTGAGTGCCACGAAGTTGGCCATGGATGTACCGAGGGTGTAGACGACGCTTTCCTGAGGTATGCCCGCCTTTGCGGCCAACCGGTCCATCAGCGGTGGATAACCGTAGGGTCCTGTCCCGCCAATCTCGAAGTCCTCGATGTGGACCGGCAATTCAGCCAGCGGATAGTCAAAGACCCCACTGGACGCCAGGTTGAAGCGCGCACTGGAGTGCAGCTTGGCCCACGCCAGATAGCGCGAAACTGCATCCGGCCGCAAATCATTCATCTCTTGCTCCACTCCTGCAGAAAATGATTTTAAAGAGTGATCGCAGAAAAACCCGATTACGAATCCGCAGATCGCGACTGTGCCCGCAGGCTCCAAAAAAAGTACACGGGAATGCCCGCCAGCAGTAGAACGAAACCGATGAGGCTGTTCCGAGGATAGCGGTAGATCGTATTCGCAACGACCCACCAGCATATCGCGACAAATATCACGGTGCTCACCGGGTGCCCCGGCATGCGATAACCGTGACTCGCATTCATCTCGCCGCGCGCGGCCCGCCGACGGAACACGAAGATCGTTGTAGCAGTCAGCCCGAAAAATAGAAAATCCATCGCAATGACGTAATTCAAAATTTGCTCATAGCGGCCCGAGAGCGCGATTACAATCGTCCACACGCTTTGCAGGACAATAGCAACTACGGGTACGCGTGTGCGTGGGCTCAGCCACGCGATGGCGCGGAAGAACAGGCCGTCATCGGCCATGGCGAAGTACACGCGAGGTCCAGTCAAGATCGACTGGCTTAGAAACCCTAGAGTCGAGATGGCGATCGCCGCCGCAATGAACGTCGCACCCCGCTGGCCCAATGCCATCCGCATCACGGCGGTGGCTGGGGTGGTAGTCGCAGCCAGCGCCAGCGGTCCGAGCGAGCGCAGGCACACCCAGTTCACACCGATGTACAACACCACTACGCCCAGAACGCCGAGCAGTAGGCCTCGGGGCAGGTTTTTCTCTGGCTCCTTCACTTCTGCCGCGAGGAAGTTCGCTGTCTGCCATCCTCCGTAGGCGAATAGCACCGGCACCATAGCTGCGCCGAACGATGTCAGCGACCACTCCCGCTCAGCTGCGGTCGTTATGGTCACATGCTTGCCGGTCAAGGTCAGCCCGGCGATCACTAGGGCAGAAATGGCGACGATTTTCATTACCATAAGCGCGCTCTGCGTCCGTCCGCCGGTTCTTACGCCGAGGCAATTGATGAGCGTCAGGGTAGCAAGCGCTGCCGTCGCTACGATCCAGTCCGGCGCGTGTGCGCCGATAAGCTCGAGAAAGTAGCGCGCGAAGGTGATGGATACAGCCGCCATGCCTCCGGTCTGGATGACAAGCAGCAACACCCATCCATACAGAAATGCTACCGCTGGGTGATAGGCTTCGCGCAGGTAAGCGTACTGACCTCCCACTTCGGGCAGCGTGGCCGCCAGTTCGGCCCATATAAAGGCGCCGCCCACTCCAACAACCCCGCCAAAAATCCAGGCTCCAAGGATCAACGCTGGGGTATGAACCTGTTGCGCCACCACGTAGGGGTTTATGAATATGCCGGAACCGACGATGCCGCCCATGACCAGCATCGTGGCGTCGAACAGCCCAAGTTGACGCGCCAGGTTTGGCTTAGCAGCGGATACATGGTTCGCGCTCGGAAAGTCAATCACGTTGTCGGCTTTATGGTCTTTGCTTACGGACATGCTGGAAGCTGCTTGAATCGCCCTCGCCCTGTACTGTGCCCAAAGTCACGATGATAAGGATGCGGTATCCGCTGGTCAACGAATGACGGACTGTCTCGCACTGCCAAAAGCAACCTAAAATAGAGCGGTGCGTTGCGGATTTTATTGGAGTTCGTTGTTAGTTGCTCCCTTTTGCATGGCCTGCCGACCTCCATTCTCGTAACCCCAAAGGTCGGTGGTTAAAATCCACCACCCGCAACCAACCTCAAGCGGTCCATAACTCACACAGAACTAGGGTAATTGCGAGTAGCACGTTGTACCATTTACGGCCGCGTACACATGTACCGTCAAGCCGGTAAAACTCCCCGGATCTTCGGCGCTTGCAACGAGTGCCCCCCCTACACTCCGAAAATGACCCAGGTAGTCTGATAGCTGAGCCATAATGTTGCTTGTCAGCTCCCGCAAAAAGCGGAAGAGCCAGGTTGTCCATTACAGTATTGATTTTGTTATGAACGCCTGAGGCTGTGGCGTGCGAAGATGGCGCACCCTTAGAATGGCCGTGAAAGGCCCAGACTGCCCATCTACGCACCGCTGTGAAAGACCCTCTGTCCATTTACGCGTCGGCGAACCGCATTAGGCTGATTGTCCTTGCCGGTGTCTTGATAGCAGCGATCGCGGTGGCGGACTGGGCGACCAAGCCCTACATCTCGTTGGGGTTCCTTTACCTGTTTCCCATCATGATTCTCGGCGGGTTCCTGTCGAGAACTCAAATCTTCGGGGTTGCGCTGGTTTGTGCAGTTTTGCAGGAAGCGTTCAGCAATTTACCGGAGAATGAAGCTGTAATCCGCTTGCTGTTCAGCTCGGCAGGGTTTGTTGGTACCGGACTGTTCATTTCAGAGTTGATCCGCAATCGTCAGATTACGATGAAGCACGTCGAAGAACTGGAAGGGCAGATCAAGCTACGCGAGGACGCCGAGGAGCAATTGCGTTCGCTCATCGAAAGCAGTCCAGCTGCGATCGTCACCATTGATTCCGTCGGCAAGGTTCTACTGGCAAATGAGGCCGCTCAGCACTTGCTCGCTCCTGCAGGCGCGCCTTTGCCAGGCCAGGAAATCAATTCTTATCTCCCAGCCTTACAAACAGTTCTCAAAACCCAACAGCCGCGAGTATTTCGGACGACTCTGCAGTGCACGGGACAAAGGAGCGACGGAGAAATCTTCCTGGCCGGTGTTTGGTTTTCGACCTACGCCACAATCTCCGGCCCTCGCCTGGCGGCCATCATTGTGGATCTTTCTGAGGACCTGCGCAATCGTGAGGATCTCAGCCTAGACTATCTATTGAAAAACACGAGAATTCTGATGAGCGCCGTGGCCCACGAAATTCGGAACCTTTGCGGGGCGGTACTGGTCGTGCATAAGAACCTCTCCCGAGTGAAGGAGATCGAGTCTAACGAGGACTTCAAAGCCTTGGGGAGCTTGATCCAGAGCCTCGAAAGAGTATCAGCTCTCGAACTGGGTTCGACCACGGCTCAGAATGGCGAGGTCGTTGAGCTTACGTCTGTGCTGGACGAATTCCGGGTACTGATTGAAACCGCCTATCACGAATCAGAGATCGAGATGCAGTGGGATATTCAGGAATCCTTGCCTTTGGTTTGGGCTGACCGGTATGGGCTCATTCAGGTTTTTCTAAATCTGGCCAAGAACAGTCTGAGGGCCATGGCGTCCAGCGGGGTGAAGCGGCTTCGAATTGCAGCGCGACAGCAGGAGAAGACGGTCGCGATCCGATTTGAAGACACAGGAACTGGCGTCGCTTCGCCGGAAAACCTCTTCCGACCATTTCAGCGTGGCGCGGAGTCCAGCGGTCTGGGACTCTATATTTCGAAGGCAATTATGCGCAGCTTTGGAGGAGAACTTTCTTACGAGCCGAGAACGGAAGGCTGCTGCTTCGCCGTGGTCTTACCCCTGGGTGTGGCACAGGACGAGGTGGCAAATGGCTGAAACTGCGGCGGGCGCAGTTCACATTCTGTTGTTAGACGATCACACCTTGTTTCGAGAGAGTGCGAGCCGGCTCCTGGCTGCGGAGCCCGGATTCGAGGTCACTGCCCACTGCGGCACCATTGGAGACGGTCTCGAGATTCTGCGGCGTAAGGCGATCGACGTCGTGCTGCTTGATTTCGACCTGGGCGAGAGCGATGGCCGGCAGTTTCTCCGGTTGGCAAAGGAGCAGGGGTTCCAGGGAAAAGTTCTCGTTGTGACAGCAGGTGTGGATACAGGGGTGGCCGCGGAATTGATCCGGTCTGGGATTTCTGGAGTGTTTCGAAAACACGACTCTGCCGCATTGCTGGCCCAAGCCATTCGTGACGTGATGACGGGCAAGGTGTGGCTTGACCAGGAGCAACTGCAAACCGCCCTCAGAACTAAGGTCGGAAACCAACAGGACAATCCAACCCGGCCATTTACGCAGCGGGAACAGCAGGTGCTGTCCTGTGTGTTCGAGGGGCTTGCGAATAAAGAGATTGCGGTGCGAATCGGCGTGTCGGAGAGCTCGGTCAAAGCTACCCTTCAGCAGCTGTTTTCAAAGACCGGCGTGCGGACGCGCAGTCAATTAGTGCGTATCGTCCTCGAACAGCATCGAGATCAGATCTGATGGCCTGTCGCCAGGAAGTCCGTTAGCATCGTGCGGCGGCGGTTTTCGGACTGCTCATGGCGCCTCCCACAATTGGACAGTTGCTGTGGTCGGACTGCTTCCCCACTCGTCCTCCGTCGCAAGTAGCGGTGTATCAGGACAACGTGCAGTCCTAGTACTACTGTGTTATAAAAAAGGAGTTCCACAAAAGGGACAACCCGAGAGTTGTCGGAGCAGAACTCGGACGATGGTTTGACGGAGTGTGGCAATCGACCAAGGATTATGCCGCGCCACGC
>Ga0182015_10002733_pt1 | contig 20720 bp, 20 predicted proteins | sample 712P3MmetaG_FD_120478 | JGI IMG/M metagenome (GOLD analysis project Ga0182015, IMG submission 120478) | Permafrost microbial communities from Stordalen Mire, Sweden - 712P3M metaG | ecosystem: Environmental > Terrestrial > Soil > Wetlands > Permafrost | place: Sweden: Stordalen | collected...
CCACCGCCTCCAACATTATTTGATATGCAGATTACAGAAATCTATAAGTCGCTCCAGGGAGAGTCCACTCACGCGGGCCTGCCCTGTGTATTCGTGCGACTTACCGGATGTAATCTGCGCTGCTCCTGGTGCGACAGCGAATACACCTTCAAGGGCGGCGTCAGAATGACTTCCGAAGACATAATGAGCGAGGTGAAGCGGTTGAGTCCGGCTGGTGGATTGGTTGAGATTACCGGCGGAGAGCCCATGCTACAGGAACGCGACCTCCTGCCCTTCATGCAAAGACTGATTGACGAGGGATATCGAGTGTTGCTCGAAACCAGCGGGGAGCGTCCGCTGGCCGGGGTTCCCCCAGAAGTGATCAAGATCGTGGACGTGAAATGTCCGGATTCAGGCGAGGGCAATACATTCGCCGAAGAAAACCTGACAGCGCTGAACCCTCGGCAAGACGAAGTGAAGTTTGTGATCAGCAGCCGGGCCGATTACGAATTCGCCCGAGATTTCTCTCACACCCACACTCTCGCTCAGCGCGCTTATGCGGTACTGTTCTCGCCGGCATTCCGCAAGGACGCTACCGGTGCTCGCGATAGCTCCCATTGTCTTATCGATCCTCAGGATTTGGCGGGATGGATGCTGGCCGATGAAGTTCCCGCGCGCCTCGGATTACAGCTGCACAAGTTCATCTGGGATCCGGCCGTAAAGGGAGTGTGAGAATTCAGATTGTTGATTGTTGATCAATGATTGATGATTGTTGATGCATGACTTTGATCGTTGATTAGAAGCCTCGTAATATGGTTTTGAATCAATAATCATCAATCAACAATTTTCCACGAACGCATGTCCCCCACACCACAATCTCGCGTAATCGTACTCCTCAGCGGAGGAATGGATTCCTGCGTTTGCGCAGCGCTTGCGGTTCGCGACTTCGATGAAGTGGCCGCACTGCATGTTAGTTACGGACAGCGCACCGAACAGCGCGAGCGCCAATCCTTCCTTGCCATCTGTGATCGCCTGAATATCAAGCAGCGGCTTGTCGTTAGGAATGAGGCTCTCCGCGCGGTCGGCGGCTCCGCACTCACCGACAAAAACATTGCTGTTCCTACCACTCCCGTCAGGACCGGCCAGATTCCGGTCACCTACGTTCCCTTCCGCAACGCTCACTTCCTGTCGGTTGCCGTCAGTTGGGCCGAAGTGCTGGGCGCCTCGGCCATCTACATCGGTGCGGTGGAACCGGACAGCTCCGGTTATCCGGACTGCCGTCCGGCCTATTATGAAGCCTTCAATCGCGTCATCCAGGCAGGCACGAAGGAAGGAAACATCGAGATTCTCACTCCCCTCATTGCTATGCATAAAGCTGAAATTATCCGCCTTGGCCTTGAACTCAATGCGCCCTTCGATTTAACTTGGTCATGCTATAGCGGTGAGGATCGCGCCTGCGGCATGTGCGATAGCTGTGTGTTACGATTGCGGGCGTTCGTCGCCGCAGCCGCCGCGGACCCGATACCTTATGAGGTCTCGAAAGTTTAATGACTTATTGATCGCGATCTATTGATTCGCATTCGTGACGATTAAATGAGCGGTCGATGGTTCCTCGCAATCAAGCATCCAAAGATGACGAATTCGTTTTCTCGCCGGGAGGCAAAGATGAAGAAGCATTTCGCATTATCCGCCCTGATTCTCTTAGTCCTCGGACTGTGTGTCTCTCCGGTCTTCGGGCAGGGTGGGACTGGAACAGTCAAGGGCGTTTGCAAAGACACCCAGGCAAATCCCATCGCCGACGGTGTAGTGGTTTGGACGAACCAGGATAATGGCCAGAAATACACTCTTAAAACCAACAAGAAGGGCGAGTATTTCTCTTTAGGCATCGGCGCCGGTTCGTACACCGTCACGCTCTACAAAAGCGCGGATGACGCCAAGGCTGGCAAAGAACTCTATCACTTCGGCAAAGTTCCCGTAACTTTGGAGGAGAACACCCTGGACTTCGACTTGAAGAAACAAGCCGAGGATCAGGCAAAAGGCCAAGGCTTGACGCCGGAACAACTCAAGGCGCAGCAAGAATCTCAAGAAAAGCAAAAAAAAGAAGTCAATACCGTTAAGGCTCTGAACGACAAGTTGGCTGCGGCCAAAGTCGCCACCGACGCCGGCGATTTTGAAACCGCCATTGCTGATTTGAACGCCGCCAATCAGATCGACCCCTCCCGCGATCTCATCTGGTTCAAGCTGGGCGATGCTTACCGTTTGTCCGCCTCCAAGCAGACCGATCCGGCCGAAAAGCAGAAACGTCTCGATTCTGCTGTCGAAGCCTACCAGAAGGCGCTGCAGCTCAAGCAGGCCGTCACCAACGATAAAGATCCGAACGCCACCAAAACTTTGGCCGCTTACTACAACAATCTTGCCGAAGCTTACAGCAAGACCGGAAAAATTGATGACTCAATAAAAACCTACCAACAGGCTGCCCTGGCCGATCCCGCCGGCGCTGCACAGTTTTACTTCAATATGGGAGCAGTCCTCACCAATGCCGGCAAAGCCGATCAAGCCATCGACGCGTTCGACAAATGCATTGCTGCGGATCCTACGCGGGCGGAAGCCTACTACCAGAAAGGCGTAAACTTGCTCGGCAAAGCTACTCTGCAGGGCGATAAGATGGTCGCCGCCCCCGGCACGGCCGAAGCCTTCCAGAAATATCTCGAACTGATGCCAACCGGTGGCCACTCCGAGGAAGCCAAAGCCATGCTCGCCAGCATCGGCGCTCCCGTCGAAACCGGCTTCGGCAAGAAAAAAGCGCCGCCAAAGAAGCAACCGTAATTAGCGAACTCCAATTCGACGCCTGCGTGACAATAAGGGCCGCTCTTCAAAACTTTGGATGAGCTGCCCTTTTCTTTGCCTTCTTCACATTACCAAAGCCTCTCACCCTCAGGGGACTAGGCTTTATCCTCCCGCACGATAGAGTAAACACCAAGTCGTTGTTCGCACCCGTTCTGTGACGCTTCCAATTCCCTAACCAGAGGATTCAATGGCGGCACCAGGCAGTTCAGCGATTTCAGTTTCCTTGGAAGATTATTCCGGCAACGGCAAAGTGGATACTTCCACTCTGCTGGCCGCCATGCTGGGGGCAGTCGAAAAAATCAGCGATCTGATTTTTTCTCCTGGCCGGCCTCCGCAAGTGCAAGTCTACGGCCAGCTTATCCCCGTTCAAATTTCAGGACTCACAAATCTCACTGCCGACGAAACTCGCCAGATCGCTGCAGATCTCATCGGTGATAACAAACAAGCTGTGGCCGCCCTTCGGGAACATGGATCGTGTGACATTTCATACAGCCTCGCGGGCGTCGCCCGGTTTCGCGTAAATATCTTTATCCAGCGCGGCAGCTGTGCAGTCGTCATGCGCGTGATCTCCTCATCCATTCCGGACTTTGCCACGCTGAACCTGCCACCGCACCTCGCCGATGTAGCCAAACTCCGTGACGGAATCGTGCTGGTCACCGGCGCTGCCGGCTCCGGCAAGTCATCCACTCTGGCCGTCCTTCTCGATTGCATCAATCGAGAAAAATATTTCCACATCATCACGATCGAAGATCCAATCGAATTCCTGCATAGCCACAAATGCTCGACAATTCACCAGCGCGAACTGCATTCCGATACGCCCAGTTACGCTCATGCCTTGCGATCGGCGCTTCGGCAGGCGCCGAAAGTGATCGTCGTAGGAGAGATGCGCGATCGCGAAACCATCGAGATCGTTCTTGAAGCTGCAGAAACTGGTCACCTGGTACTATCCAGCCTGAACACGATGGACGCAGCGAAGACAGTTGAGCGCATCGTCAATTCCTTCTCTCCAGAAGAACAGGCCCAGATTCGCGACCGTCTTGCGAAAACCTTTCGCTATATCATCTGCCAGCGCCTTTTGCCGAAGAAAGATCGTGCCGGCCGCGTTCCCGTCATCGAAATCCTGAAGGCGAATCCGCGCACACGCGAGTGCATCGAAAAAGGCGAACGTGAAGGTAAGTCTCTGCTCGAAGCGATGAAAGCTGGAATCGCGGAAGGCATGCAACACTTCGACGGCCAAATCGCCCAACTCGTTCGGGCTCGCGTCATCGACCTTGAAACCGGATTGCAGTACGCCAGCAACGCTGCCCTGCTCGGCCAGGAACTCGCAGCCGACTGGTAAAACGCCGCCACTCACCTACTTTATGATGGTTCCATGAACGACGGTGGAAACCCGCTGCTCCTAAGTCTTGAAGAAGCCCGCGATTTGGTCGAAGAACATGCTTCGAAGTTAGTGCCCCTCCCCACGGAAACTTTAGATTTACTGGCATGCGCTGGACGTGTGCTGGCCGAGCAAGTTTTGGCCGACCGTGACATTCCTCCCTTCGCCCGCTCCACTCGCGATGGTTACGCAGTTCGATCCTCAGACTTGGAGAAGCTTCCAGTCCGACTCGCCCTCAGGGGAGAAATCAAAGCCGGACCTGCGCCAGCGGACCTGCCTTCCATGATTCTTCCGCGCGAAACCTTTTCGATCATGACCGGCGCTCCGGTCCCGCCTGGCGCGAACGCCGTGGTCATGATCGAGTACACATCCGCTCACAACGGGTACGTCGAAATCGCAAGGGGAGTTGCGGCTGGCGAAAACATAGTTGCGCCCGGAGCCGAGGCCCAGCGCGGCGCGCTTCTTCTTTCAAAAGGCGCACGCCTCAACGAAGCCGCAATTGCCCTCGCTGCTTCGGTCGGCAAGCCCCGGCTGAACGTCTTTCGGCGTCCGCGCATCGCCGTCCTGGCGACTGGCGACGAGATTGTCGAACTCCACACCGGGGAACGAGTCGCCGACGAAATCGGCCTTACGCAAATTCGTAACTCGAACAGTTATTCACTCGCGGTGCAGATCCAGCAAGCTGGAGGCGATACCGTCCTGCTGCCGATCGCTCCCGATGAACCCGTCCGCCTCCGCCAACTGATCGAGCAAGGATTGCAATCCGACTTGCTGCTCATGACCGGCGGCGTTTCCATGGGACGATACGATCTGGTGGAACCGGTTCTTGCCGACCTGAAAGCCGAATTTTTCTTTACCGGCGCAAAAATTCAGCCCGGACGTCCTGTGGTATTCGGCCGCGCTCCAACCCTACCGTCCCTTCACGATCAGCCGCGCGCCATCCCGAGCAAATATTTCTTTGGACTTCCTGGTAATCCGGTTTCCACCATGGTTACTTTCGAACTCTTCGCGCGGCCAATGATCGAAGCTCTGGCTGGAATGGCTCCGCATCCTTTGCTCTTCTTGCACGCGCCGCTGAAAACGGAGATCCACGTCAAACCTGGACTGACGCGCTTTCTTCCCGCGATCCTCTCGGGCAAATACGAAGCGACGCAAGTCGAACTCGTCCCGTGGCAAGGATCGGGCGACATTGCCGCACGATCCCGCTCGAACTGCTATCTCGTGGTTCCCCCCGATCGAGAGCAGATTCCCGCCGGCGAGTGGGTCGCCGTGATGCTACGTTAACTGGGTACGCTAGCCGGATGCTCCAACCGACGTGCTCTAAGCAGCGATGGATCGTGCCCTGCGTCTGCGTCCCCGGATGATCCAGTAAAAAAACCCAAGCAGGGCTGCGGTCGACAGGGCCACGACCACCCAATAAATGTGCCTGCTAAAAACCGATCCGAATAAACCGACGATCTCCGGTCCGAAATACAGCGCTAATAACGAGAGCACGAAGAATCGTACAAATCGGCCCGCGAAAATGGCCAGCAGAAAATGCGTCCATTTCATCTCGGCGATCGCAGCTCCCAGCACGAAAAGCTTGAAGGGCATGGGCGGCGGAAGCATGCCCGGAAGCATCAGCGCCCAGAATTCATGCCGTTCAAAAGATTGATGGATGCGCTGAAATCGCGCTTCGGAGATTCGCTTGCGCAGAACTTGCTCTCCGCCAGAATATCCGATCAGATACAGCGGAATGCTGCCGATCGTCGATCCTAACGAAGCCATCACCACATAAAAAAGCAGCCGCTTGTGATCTTTGTACACATAGGTAGCCACCACGGCATCCACAGGCATGCCCAGCAGCGCCGAATCGGCGAACGCGATGGCGAACACCCCCCAAATACCAAGGTGATGCAGCAGCATCCAGATCCAGGCGGTATAGCGGGCAAGAATGTGGCCGAGCGTCTTCAATGCTCCAGTTTACGTGAAGAACCGCCGTCAGTTTCGGGTCGGAGGACTGACGCTGCGAAACAGGGCGGCAACGCTTTCGGGAAGAGTCTCTTCCAGCCTTCGAGCCAACCATTCTTGCAGGTCCGATTTTTGCGAAGGGGAAAGTCCTTGGAACTCCAACCCCACCAAATCTCCATCGTTGCGCCAGCGCACGGTTGCAGGAACGAACATGTGAGCGGAATGGCCCGGAAGCCGAAAGCGCACCCCCTCTGGAATGTGGGACTTCAACAGGAAGCGGCATTGCGCCGCGATCCCTCCTTCGCTGATGTTAATCGTGTTACATGGGATCTCTTCATATGGACTTTCCAACGTTCGAATCATGGCAGGAATCGCGATTACACATCGGAAATACCGGCGCCGCTCGCGCACGATCAGGCCGTAGGCGGCTCTCAGAGTTTGAGAAACCACACTAGACGACAGAGGACGTGCAAGCACGAAGGTGGACTCGAGGTCACTTGCACCATCCGAATTGCTGTCATCCGAAGTGACCACAAAGCTCACAGCCGTGCGGTTAGCCGGTGAGTGCCGTAGCCTTTCCATAACCTCGGCGGCCTGTTCTCCCATCTTCAGATCGACAATGACAGCCTCAAATTTGTGCGACTCGATCAATGCCGCTGCGCTAAAAACTTCTTCGCAGATTTCCGATCGTATCGCAAGCGCTCTCAGGGACTGAACCAGCAATTCGCGCGTCTCTTCATCTTTACACACTAATAAAGCGTTACCTGCTGCCGCGGAATTCACAGCCTCGATCATTGCCGGCCAGCTTCCGTCTTCCTTGTCTCGCTCTCGGATTGAGGAGCGCCGCGCAGTGCCTGTGTCCGCGCCAGATGAACTAGGCTGACAATAAGTGCCCCGGTCCCGGAACTGAATAATATAAGTCCTAATGTTAAGAGATAGTTCACAAACTGGCTCCTTCCGGTGTAACCGAGACAAGCCCCCCTGCAGATTGAGGGCGTAAGTTGATGTTCCCCCCGCTGCAACAGGCATGTCAAACAATTAAAGCTAATTTCGCGCAAAATAGTTACTCGGCAAAATCCTGTATTACGGTCCTACAGCGTATCCTGTACTTACTAACATATAACTTACTAAGTAAGATAAGTTAAGGCGTTGGAGTAAGCAAAGGCCGCGTTTGCGGAGTCGCAATGCCCCCCCCGGAACCCCAATGTGGGAATTGGCCGCCACCGTACCGGAAGGAAAGTTATTAGTCCCTTATCCTCAAGGATTTGCCTTTAGGAACCTCATGCTTCTCGTGTATCCTCCTGAGATGCGGTTGTTGTAGAGTTTTGCGGAAGTTCTCCGAGAGGGAGATGAATGGCTGATCTAGATGCGGTTCTAGAGCAGTTGAAGAAGGAACGTGAAAGGGCGGAGGGCGAGCTGAAACAGTTGGATAAGGCGATTGCTACGTTAAGCCAGGCGACGACTCGATCAAAGTCGTCAATGGGCCATAACAAAGGCATGAAACCCCGGCTGTCGGCGGCCGCTCGTGAGCGCATCGCGGCAGCGCAAAGAGCGCGTTGGGCGAAGGTGCGTGAGAAAGCTAAAAGTGCCGTGAAATAACGGCACCCCTATTGGAATGACGGGCGCCCCATGCGCCCGTTATTTTAGCGGGTTGATTCACTGCTTCACGCGTTGCGCCGTTGCTTACTCAGACTCGTGCGCCGCGTTCGATTCGCTTCCCTCGCAAATGTTGATCTGCCGGCTCCTCTGCCGGGAACTCTATCGCGAAGGATGTTCCGTTTTCCCATCCAGAAGGTGCAGCGCGTGCGGCACCAATTCCAGCACCGCTTCAAGCGATTCCACCGCTCCGCTCGGGCTACCGGGAAGGTTCAGGATCAGAGTCTTGCCGCGCACACCGCAAACTCCCCGGCTCAACGGCGCAAAAGGAGTTTTCTTGTAGCTCTCAACTCGCATGCGCTCGGCCACGCCGTCAATCACGCGCTCACAAATCGCTTCCGTTGCCTCTGGAGTAACGTCGCGTTCGGCAATACCCGTTCCGCCTGTGGTGACGATGAAACGCACTTCCAGCGCGAGATGGACGAGCGCATTCTGGATCTGCATGGAATCGTCCTGCACCGCTTGTTTCTTCACCACGCGGAACCCCGACTTCTCTAGCAGTTCCGATACCGCAGGCCCGGAAACGTCAGGACGTTCGCCCCGGGAACGGGAGTCACTGATAGTAACGACGGCGGTGGTGAAAATCGATTGGGTCGAGTCGGCGTTGGCGTCAGCAGTCATAGGGTCGGTGAATTTTTCGCTATCGCTACTGTAGCAGGTACGGGAATCAGCCTATTCAAACGCCAGCGCGGTTTGGCGAGTTTGAGGCGCGCAATGCCCTGCACCGCTCTTGACGGCAATACGCTGGAACGCCCACAATACCCCTTACCGCTCTTGAGGGGTGTTCATGCTCGCATACATATTCGTCATTATCGCCGTTGCCGTAAGATTTTTGCCGCACCCGCTGGCCTTCACTCCCGTTGGAGCATCCCTCCTGTTCTTCGGTGCCCGCGGGCCGCGCCGCCAGCTCTGGTTTCCGCTGGCCCTGCTGGCTGCCTCTGACGTCCTCCTGACCACGCTGGTCTATCGCTATCCCTTCACCTGGGATCATTTCGTCACCTGGGCTTGGTACGCCGCCATGCTTTGGCTCGGCACTACCCTCCGCGAAAATGCCGGTGCTCTCAGAATTATGGGCTCGGCCCTCACTGGCTCAGTCGGATTTTTCCTGGTAAGCAACTTCGCCGTGTGGGCCGCCTGGCAGATGTATCCCAGGAATTTCGCGGGACTTATCGCCTGTTACGATGCCGGTATTCCTTTCTTCCGTCGCGGTCTTGAAGGGGATCTGCTTTTCACCGCCGCCATGTTCGCCACACCCGTACTGCTGCGCGTTCTCGCGGATCGTATGCACAAGTCCGGAGATAATATCGCCGCTGCCTAGCTCATTCGGATGCGCGTATCTAATTCGCATGCCCATTCGCATGTAAGATAGAGCTTCTACATGGCCACGAAGCTCTCCCATTACGAAGATTCCGGCGGCGCGCGCATGGTCGATGTCTCGACCAAGTCCGCCACCAGCCGCCGGGCAGAAGCCAGTGGCTTCGTCGTCGTCAAGCCGCAAGCCCTCCAGGCTCTTCCCGAAAATCCCAAGGGAAATCCACTCGAAGTCGCGCGCATCGCAGGTATTATGGCCGCCAAGCGCACCTCCGAACTCATCCCGATGTGCCACTCGCTCCCGCTGTCCTGCGTTGATGTCAACATCCGCCTATGCGAAAATGGCGTCGCCATCACCTCAAATGTCGCGACCACCGCCCAAACCGGAGTCGAGATGGAAGCCCTGGTCGCAGTAAGCGTCGCCGCCCTTACGATTTACGACATGTTGAAGGCCGTGGACAAAGGAATTGAGATCCGTGACATTATGCTGCAGCGCAAAACCGGAGGCAAAAGCGGAGATTACTTTCGCCCGAAGTAATGGATGATAGTAAGGGACGACAAGCAAGCGACGAGATTTAAGCGATGGAGAATAACGTAAAGCTCCTCCTGGTCGACGACAACCCCATGGTGCTCAAGATGCTCGAGCACGCGCTCGCCCCATTGGCGCGGGTCGTCTCCGCATCGGACTCCGCCGATGCCCTTTTGAAAGCCGTCGATGATCCTCCCGACCTCGTCGTCTGCGACTACCGCATGCCCGGCATGGACGGCCGCCAGTTGGTCGAGAAACTAAAGTCCCGCCCCGCTACCGCAAATTTCTCCGCCGTCTTAATGGCCAGCCGCACCGATATCGACGAGCGCCTTTCTCCGCAGGATGTGGCCGACGATTACATCGCCAAGCCATTTTTTCTCAAAGAAGCGACCCGCCGCATCAAGCGCACCGTCGACCGCATCGCGCTCGAAAAGATGGCCAAGACCGCCCCTTCCGATGGCGTCGTCCGCGGCAATCTTTCGCAAATGAACGTCATCGACCTCATGCAGTCGCTTGAAATGGGACGTAAAAGCTGCCAGCTCAAACTCAACCATCAGGGCGACAAGTGCGAAGTTTTCTTTGCCGAAGGCCAGGTCAAGCACGCTACCTACAATTCTTCCTCCGGTGATTTGGTCGGTGATCCCGCTGTTTTCAAGGTCTTGCGCTGGACGGGCGGCAATTTCGAACTCAACTTCGAAGGCAAAACGGACAAAGAAACCACTCAGCTCAACACTCAAGGCTTGCTGATGGAAGGCCTGCGTCAGCTGGATGAATCTCAGCGCGACGCTGAACCCGATCCCGCCGGAGACGCCACGTCCACTCCCTTGTCTTCACCAGAACCCGCCGGCGCGACAGCGGACGAGAAAAAAGAGAAACAGCAAGAGCGCAAGCAAGAGGAAGAAGAAGACGTTCTCCTCGATTCCTAACCTCCGCCGAATTTAAGCCTAATCCACTGAATGCCGGGCCGTGTACCCGTCCCGAGCCACCACATCGATTTTCTGGTCCTTACCCTTCTGGTCTTTCACCTTAAGCGGCCCGCCGTCCGGCGCAACCACCTGCACCTTCAGCTTGCGGTAAGTTCCGTCCAATTTGTCATTGCTGGGTCGGTAAGTAATCGAATACTGATTCCGGATGTCGTTGGCGATCGCCTGAAAATCTTCTCCGTACTCCGCCTGAAAGCGCGGGAAATAAGCCCGCCCCCCCGTCATCGCCGCGAAAGTACGCATCTCGTTATCGGCCTGCAGATAATCCATCTGACTCACCGGAATGCCCAGCCCGTGCGGTGCCGCGCGCCCTTGCGCTTCATACCTCTCCCGAATAATCCATCCCACGCTCATCGGGAAAATCGTTACATCTTTCGTGTCTCTAATCTTCTTCGTGATTTTATCCAGAGTAAGCTTGCTAAAAGTATCCACGCCCGTGGTCACCAGAATGATGTATTTCTTGCCTTCAATCCGGTCCAGCCGGTCGAGCGTGTCATACAAAGCGTCGAACAAATTCGTCTCCGAGAAACCCGGAATCCGCAGTTGATTCAATCCGCCGTAAAGAGCCTTTTTATCCTGCGTAAAATCCACCAAGATGTGAGGCTGCATATCGTAATAAGCCAGCGCAACCCAATCGTCCTTCTGCAAAGTATTCGCGAACGCGTAAGAAGCCTGCAACGCCTGGATCATAAACGCATAGTTGGTCGCCGCGAATTCAACCAGAAGCACTGCCGTAATCGGCGCTTTGGAAACGGCGAAGCTCGTAATCGTCTGCGGCGCTCCATCTTCCATGATGCGGAAATTATCTTTCTTCAGCCCAGGAATAAACTCTCCCGTTTTCGTGGTAACCAGCACGTCTACATTCACCAGCGGTGCATTCACCCGAATCGAATAGTCAGGCAATCCTTCCACTTTTTTCGGCGTGGGCGGCAGTGGCGGCGGCGCTGGCGCTTCCTCGGGAGTTTTCTTCGGAATCGAGTAAGGTCCCATGTCGCCGCCAGGTCCTCCCGCCTCGGGTGGCGCATCCTGCTTGGGCTTGTCGTTGGTTTGCGGCGCCGGCGTCTGACTCTGGTCTTGCCCTTGCCCCTGGCTTTGGTCCTGCGCGGAAGCAGGAACTACAGCCAAAATCATCATTAAAGCCAGTAATCCCGGCACGAAACGCCAAGCAAATGCCATACGATTCTTTGTCACAAAACGAGCAAACATCCTGGCGAACATAAGTACCCTTGAAAGCAAAATGAGATGGTTGAGACCAAAAGTCCCTGTGCTAGTATAGTCGCAGTGATTCGCAATTGGGATGTTTTGCCCGGCTCCCGAGTCTCTCCTCCTGGCAACGAACTACAATTTAACGAAGTTAAATCGATAAGCGCGGGATGGAACCGTCCCGCCAGGCGTAGTACATGAAAAAATCAGTTCTAGCGGTCTTATTCGTTTGCCTGTTTTCCTCTTTCTTCGCCTCTGCGCAGAAGTCTGATCCCCTGCAAAGCCCTCCAATCATTCCCATCACCCAGATCCATGCCGGCATGCGCGGCGTCGCTTACACCGTGTTCGAAGGCGTAAAGCCTGAGCCCATGGAGGTCGAAGTCCTCGGCGTGCTACACAACGTGAACGGGCCCAAAGGGAACGTCATCCTGGTGCGGCTCCATGGCCAAAAGGTGGAATACACCGGCGTAGTCGCCGGCATGAGCGGTAGCCCGGTTTACATCGATGGCAAGTTGGCCGGCGCGCTGGCCTTCCGCATCGGCGAATTTTCCAAAGAGCCCATCGCCGGTGTCACGCCAATCGCCGACATGCTCGAGATCAACGCGCTCGATCAGTCGCCCGCCGAAGAGAGCGCGGCCGTAAAGCCTGCGCTGAATAACGTTGCCGGAAAAACCAGCACGCCCGGAATTGTGCCACTGCCAGGCTCCGCGTCGGATTCCGTCACCGGCTTCGCGAATTATCTCAAGCCGATCGAAACCCCACTGGTCTTCAACGGATTCTCCGAAGAAGCAATTAGACTTTTTGCCGGCCAGCTTGGCTCTGCCGGAATTGTCCCGGTCATGGGCGCCGGCTCAATGAGCGACGATAAGCAGCCCGAACCCGTCGAAGCCGGATCGGCCATCAGCGCAATCCTGGTTCGCGGCGATATGAACATCGAAGCCACCTGCACCGTCACTTATGTCGATCCCCAGCGTCTGCTGGCCTGCGGACATCCGCTCATGCAATTCGGATCGACAGATCTGCCCATGAACAAAGCCGAGGTGCTGGCCACGCTCGCCTCGCCACTCAACGCCTTCAAGATCGTCAACACCACGGAGCCGGTGGGAACCTTTGTCCAGGACCGCCATACCGGCATTATGGGCGTCTTTGACAAAAAGCCGGACATGATTCCCGTTACCCTCACCATTCACAGCAACACCGGAGTGAAGCAGTTTCACTACGAAGTGCTGAACAACGCGAAGCTGACGCCAGTGGCTCTCATGGTCACCGTGTTCAATGCGCTACACGGCATAAACGAGTTCGGGGAAGAAATCACCTACCGCTTGAATGGCAATATCGGAGTGAAGGGTTTTCCCGACGTCACCATGAAGAACATGTTCTCTCCCTCCGAGGGTGCTCAACCTGCAGCCATGCAGGCGGCCACGTCCTTAGGCGAGCGCTTTGGCAGTATTTATGACAACCCTTACACCGCCGCCGCCGTGCAGGGCGTGAATCTGGATTTCGACTTGGTTCGCGAACGACGCTGGGCGCGGCTTGAAAGCGCTCGCACCGATGTAACCGAAGCCCGTCCCGGACAGGAAATCATGCTCGAAACCGTCCTTGCCCCCTACCGCGGCGAACGCATCGTGCAGCAGATTCCCGTAAAGATCCCCACCTCAGCCGGCAAAGGCACCCTCCGCATCCTGGTCTGCGATGGCGATACGCTCGACCACGTCGGCCGCTCCAATGCCGCCTTCGGCCGCAAGCTCGATCTCGCCTCTACCATCGCGTTGCTGAATAAAGAGCACTCTAACAATCGCGTCTACGTTTCTCTGCTCGAAGCCGATCCCGAAGCCCGCGTCGCCGATAAAGTCATGCCCACCCTCCCGCTCTCGATCATGAACGTAATGGACGGCATGCGCGGCAACCAGGAAATGATCGTCAGCGGCGAATCCAACGTCGACGAAACCTCCACCGCCCCCCTCGACTACGTAGTCTCCGGCGCCCAAATCCTAACCCTCACCATAAAATAATGTGGCGCGGGCACTCCTGCCCGCGAACTCTAACCACGAGAACAACTGCAATCACAACGGATTCCACCAGCTTTATTCGCACGGACCCAACCCCAAATCCGAACTCCACACCAAGAAATTCTCCACCAACCACGAAGACCACCCGCCTACCGATCTACATTAAGCAAATGCCCGCAGCAAACTTCCGCCGCTACGAATACCGTCGCCGCCTCCCGCACTATCAGCCCGACGATCGCCCGCTCTTCACAACATTTCGCACCTATCGTCAATTCGTCCTGTCACCCGAAGCCCGAACCCAGGCTCTGCAGCACTGCCTGCACGATAATGGAAAAACCATCGATCTTCACGCCGCCGTGATCATGCCGGATCACGCTCATTTGCTGTTCACACCTCTGCGAGATGCGGACGGATGGACATTCGCATTGCCGGAAATTTGCGTGCAGTAAAGGGATGTTCTGCGAGAAGTATTAACAGACTTCTATGCCGAAAAGGCCCGCTATGGCAAGACGAGTCCTTCGATCACGTGCTGCGTGGAGAAGAAAGTCTACGGGAAACAATTGAATACATCCGCCAAAATCCAGTCCGAAAAAGCCTGGTCGACAAACCAGAAAACTACCCCTGGCTATACCCAAAATGTGGCGCGGGCACTCCTGCCCGCGAACTCTAACCACGAAGACCGCTGCAATCCCAATTCGAGCTCAAGGGAAAGCCTATAAAAGCCTCACAAGCACGAATTTCACCACCCCACAGCGCCTCACCTGCCCACCCACACCCCCACCTTGTCCATGTGCCTGAATCCATCCGTCGCAATCGCAGCCAGCGTCATCAGCGTCGCATTGTAGCCCACGTGCGCCAGAAAACTGGACGCCACCGACTTCGTCACTGCCCGCACCGTCGTGAGCACCACTCCCACCAAAACAATAATCAGCACCGCCGACCACGATTTGTACTGTGCATAGTGCATCACCCCGAAAGGCAGCGCCGTCAGCAAAATTCCCCACACCGCCCCCATCCGCCGCGCGATCACCGGATAGAGAAATCCACGAAAGAAAAGCTCTTCCATCAACGGACCTATCGTGACCGCAAACGCGGCAGTCAAATAAGCGTCCAAAGGACGCCCAAAGAATTGATCAAAGGGCGTAGTCTTCGGCATCGGCAAAAATCGCCCCAATGCGTCGAAACCGATCATCAGCACGCCTATTCCGAAGATGGAAAATCCGCTAGCCCGGGGCCAACTCCAGCGGATCGCGGGCCAGAACCGCACCCGATATTTACCCTCGAGCAGCAAAACCATATAGAGCAACACCGGGATGTACGCCAGAAATTCCGAAAGTAGCGCCAGCGTCGGGCTCTGCGCCAGATCAACCCAACTGCGGTGCGGATGAGTAAATTGCCGCGCAATCAGAACGGTGACAAGTTGCGTAAGGAACAGGACGCCTAGCGTAAGGATGGCAATCACCAGCACGTCCCACCCCGACCACACCGGATTCTCGCCAGCCAGCGGAATCAACGTCGGCAGCGGCAGCTCCAGCCGCGGGAACGAATACGTGATCGGCGGCGCAGATAACTGCACGTCGCTCGGCAATCGTTGCGATTCAGGCTGCGGGTTGTCGGGAGAAGACAGAGATCGGATTCCTTCGTCTTGGCGCAAAATATAAGAGTACCATCGCGCCTAAAGACTGTCTCCGAAAGGGAAAAGTGCGGCAGTTGATTTTGGGTGGCGCAGCGGTTTACCGCTGCGATTAAGCGATTCTGGCCCCCTCAACTTCGACGGCCGGGATGCGGTAACCACGGTTTTCCTGTCACTGTTTCAAGTAACAAAGTGCAACACATCCTGATTCAAAATTCTTTGATTCAACAAGTTTTAATTGCAATCCCTCTCACAGGCTAACTCCCTCCAGCAACCGTCTTCCTTCCCCCACAACGATTGGTCCAACGACAAAACGATATTCATCCACCAGACGAAGCTCTATAAGTTGTGACGGAATATCTACACGGCCGACTAAAATATTTTTGCCTTGCTCCTGTTTCAATTTAAGTATTTCGTCGTGGCTGTAAAGGCGAAGTAACTCATTCTCTGTACTCCCGTGAATGGCGAGTCCGGCAAGAAATGCTTGGACCGCCCGACGCGCAAAACGCGGCGAGCGCGATTTCAAGAGCGTAACAACATAGGATCGCAGCACGGCGTCGGGGGGCGCATTTCTCGCTTCCTTTGCGAGGAGAAGGCCGCTCTACCGATGCGCCGCACGCCCCGGCTGGCTCTCCATCACCACGCGAAGAATGCGATTGATGCGCGTCTGATACCCCTTGCCATGCCCCCTCAGCCAGTCAAGCACGTCCGCATCAAGACGAATCGTGAGTTGCTTCTTCACCGGAGGCCAGGCCGTGGTCGCCTTCTTCAGAAATGCCCTGTCCACCGCCGGGATATCCGAATAGTCGATCTCCGCATCCTTCATCCGATCAATCCGTACCAAGTCGCTCTTGATAGATTTTCTGCTCACGCCGGTTCCCCTTTCTCATCGAGATGATTCGCGTCCCCTCATCACGCGGCGCATGGGCAATTACCATCAGGCGTCCCTCCAGCAACCTCAGCGTGATGAAGCGCTATTCTCCGTAAAAAAAGCGATCATCCTCGAAGGTGACGCAAGGCCCGGAGAACACCAGGTCGGCATCTTCGAAGCTAAGGCCATGTTTGGCGAAGTTCTTCCGGCTTTTCGCCTCATCCCATTCATGCTGCATTTTGGCCTACTCACATGTAACTCTTTTTGTAGTTACAGGCAAGGCGTGAAGGATTTCGCTCCTGGATGCCCCGGAAAGTCCGGGAAACTGCGGCGGCGCAGCAGTCCTGGAACAATCCGGAGACGGAGACCCAAATTGGTGAAAAGCCACGTACCTTTAGAAGTACGTGCACGCGCAGCATTGTCTACTTTAGACCCCAACTGGCCGCCAAAAAACGTACCCGAAAGTAGACGTTTCTCCCGCACCCTAACTCCTTGATTCGATTGGGGCGGCCACAACCACCAACCTGGAATCATCAACTTACAGCCAAGTTTTTCGTACGATTCATAATGTTCCCGCAGGAACATTCATGCGATTTGCAACCCTTACGCGCTTCGCTTTCCATTCCCCGGAAAATATCCCGCCAACGCCTGCCCCGTATAGGACTTCTTCACGCGCGCCACTTGTTCCGGCGTACCTTGCGCCACAATGCGGCCGCCTTCTTCGCCGCCTTCCGGGCCCAGGTCGAGCAGCCAGTCGGCGTTGCGGATCACGTCCAGATTGTGCTCGATAATGATGATCGAATTTCCCAAATCAGTGAGGCGATGCAGCACGTCGAGCAATTTCTTCACGTCGTCAAAGTGCAGGCCAGTCGTGGGTTCATCAAGTAAATAAAGAGTCTTGCCAGTTTGGCGTTTGCTTAATTCGCGCGCGAGTTTGATGCGCTGCGCTTCGCCGCCAGAAAGCGTGACTGCAGACTGGCCAAGATGAATGTAGCCAAGGCCTACGTCGACCAGGGTTTGCAGCTTCTGTCTTACCTGCGGAATGTTTTCGAGAATGGGCAGCGCGTCCGAGACGGGCATCTCCAAGAGGTCCGCGATGGAGTTACCGTTGTATTTAACCGCGAGGGTTTCGCGATTGTAGCGGCGTCCGCCGCAGACCTCGCAAAGTACGTAGACATCGGGCAGGAAATTCATTTCGATTCGCCGCTGGCCTTCGCCCTGGCAGGCCTCGCAGCGTCCGCCGGAAACGTTGAAGGAGAAGCGGCCCGCTTTGTAGCCGCGTTCGCGCGACTCGGGCAGCATGGCGTAGATCTCGCGGATGGCAGTAAATACGCCGGTGTAGGTTGCCGGATTCGAGCGCGGAGTGCGTCCGATGGGCGATTGATCGATGCGAATGACTTTGTCGATATTTTCCGCGCCGACAATGGATTTGTGATCGCCGGCTTTTTCGCGCGAGCGATAGAGCTGGCGCGCCAGCGCGCGATAAAGAATGTCATTGACCAGCGTCGATTTGCCCGAGCCTGAAACGCCGGTGACGACGGTCATGACGCCGAGCGGAAAGGAAACGTCCAGATTCTTTAAGTTATTCTCTTTTGCTCCAAGTATGCTTAAAGATGCGCCGTTTTTCTGGCGGCGTTCGGGACGCATCTCGATCTGGACCTTGCCTGAAATGTAGGCTCCGGTGAGCGAGTCAGGATTGGCCATAATTTCCGCAGGCGTGCCGTGAGCCACAAGGCTGCCGCCGTGGCGTCCAGCGCCAGGGCCGAGGTCGATGACGTAGTCGGCGCGGCGGATGGTTTCCTCGTCGTGCTCGACGACCAGAACGGTGTTCCCGAGGTCGCGAAGATTCTCGAGAGCAGTGAGCAGACGGCTGTTATCGCGATGATGCAGGCCGATGGACGGCTCATCCAGAACGTAGAGGACGCCGCGCAGTTTGGACCCGATCTGCGTGGCGAGGCGGATGCGCTGGCCTTCGCCACCGGATAAAGTGGCTGCCGAGCGATCCAGCGAGATGTAGTTCAGTCCGACCGCGTTTAGAAATTGCAGGCGTTCCGTGATTTCGTGCATGACGCGGCCGGCGATTTTTTCTTCGCGTCCGGCAAGCTTAATCGCGCGCGCGACTTCCAGCGATCGCGAGATGGGCAACGCGGTAAAGTCGGCGATGGACATGCCGTTTACTTTTACGGCGAGGCTTTCCGGACGCAGGCGCTTGCCATGGCATGCGGGACATTCGGAGGCGGACATATGATCCATCAACCAGTCGCGATAGCCTTCGGAGGTGGACTCTTCGAGATTCTGTTTCAGGTATCCGAAGATTCCACGGAAGCCGGTTTTGCCGCGGCCGCTTTCGCCGTTCAAAAGCAGGTCTTGAATTTTCTCGGGAAGTTTTTCGAAAGGGGTGGAGAGATCGATGCCATGGGCCGCGGCCGTCACTTGCAGGCCATGGATTAATCCTTGCGAGGCGGAGCCGGGACCGAGACCGCCCTCCAGCAGGGGTTTGGACCAGTCGGTGATGATTTTAGCCGGATCGAAGTCGTAGCGGCTGCCGAGACCGTGGCACTCGGGGCAAGCTCCGTACATGCTGTTGAACGAGAAGGAACGCGGCTCGAGTTGGGGGACGCTGACGCCGCAATCCGGGCAGGCAAGTTTCTCGGAATAGAGGGTTTCTTCGCCGCCGACCACCGCAACTTGTACCAGGCCTCCAGCCAGCTTCATGGCGAGACCTACGGACATTTCAAGACGGTGTTCGATGCCGGGTTTCACCAGCAGGCGGTCGATCATGACCTCGATGGTGTGGTTTTTGCGCTTGTCGAGATTGAGATCGTCTTCAAGATTGACGAGTTCGCCGTCAACCCTGGCTCGCGTGTAGCCGTGTTTGAGCAGCGTCTCCATCTCTTTTTTGAATTCGCCTTTGCGGCCTCGCACGATGGGAGCGAGGACCATGACGCGATCTTCGGGCGTGAGCGCCATGACGCGCTGGACGATTTGCTCGGCGGACTGGCGGCTGATGGGGCGTCCGCATTTGGGGCAGTGCGGAACTCCGATGGAAGCGAATAATAAACGAAGATAATCGTAGATTTCGGTGATGGTTCCGACGGTTGAGCGGGGACTGCGGCTGGTAGTTTTCTGCTCGATGGAGATTGACGGGCTGAGGCCGTCGATGGCGTCGACATCGGGGCGTTCCATCTGATCGAGGAACTGGCGGGCGTAGGTGGAGAGGGTTTCGACGTAACGGCGCTGGCCCTCGGCGTAGATGGTATCGAAGGCGAGCGAAGACTTGCCGGAGCCGCTGAGGCCGGTAACGACGGTAAGGGTGTTGCGGGGGATCGCGACGTCGATGTTCTTGAGGTTATGCTGGCGCGCCCCGCGCACCGAAATCTGGGTAATCGCCATTTAGTGATCGTGTGAAATGCCGGGCTGGATTGGCCTTCCGTAATATCGACAGACGCACAGATATGTTCGACATTAGGAGTGCACAGCTCTACTCCGTATTTTACTACGCGATACCAGGCGCCGGGTGCAGCCGACGGTGAATCTTAGTTGGCACTAGCGGCAAACCGGAACGCAGGTAGATTTGAGATTCCGCGTAGACGAAAGTGGAGTTTCGGGCATCTGAATTATGACGCTTTCGGACTGCGCTCTTTTTACTACGTAAGAGATCTTATCCGTTGGATCTTCCGATATCGGGTTCTGAACCTAAAAGGGTGGTTGACCGTGATTTCGCTTTTCATGCCTCTGATTCTCTGCCTTACGGTGGTCGCCTCGGTTGGAATTGGTGTAATCGCGGCTTACGCGGCTGTGATCGGGATTCTGCAGGTTTGCTGGCGCGTTTCGCAGCCAGCGCCTGTGGCGCAAGCAAGACCTCAGTTGGTTCTGGTGCCTACCCAGAATCATGCTAGCGGAGACTAGAGTTCGATATTCCTGAAGTTTTTTCCTTTCATTTTTAAGTAACTCAGCCCGGGGACAACGCCTTTTCTCCCTTAACTTGTACAATTGTACAAGTATGATACAATGGGAGTCGTGGAAATAGTGATCGACACATCGGCAATTCTCGCCGTCATCGCGGAGCAACCGGAAAAGCCCGACTTGGTCAGGCTCACACGGGGAGCGACCCTGCTCGCACCGGCCTCGGTCCACTGGGAAATAGGGAACGCGATGTCGGCTATGTTCAAACGAAAAGCAATCGGCATTAAGGATGCGGTCCGGTTGTTGGAGGCCTACGCTGCGATCCCGATTCGCGTGGCCGAGGTAGGGCTGAAGCAGGCCGTGGAACTATCGGCGAAATGGAATGTATGCGCCTACGATGCCTACATACTGGCCTGTGCCATCAACGAAAGGGCTCCGCTCCTTACGCTGGACGGCGGATTGAGA